>Ga0163217_1051432_pt1 | contig 10701 bp, 10 predicted proteins | sample SynspAceP_FD_185933 | JGI IMG/M metagenome (GOLD analysis project Ga0163217, IMG submission 185933) | Saline lake microbial communities from Ace Lake in Antarctica - Synechococcus sp. Ace-P (PacBio error correction) | ecosystem: Environmental > Aquatic > Non-marine Saline and Alkaline > Saline ...
TAACAAAAGGGGGGAGGGGGGGGGAGATGGCTTTCGCAAAAGGGCCGTCTGTTAAAAAGACTCGCATCAAGCGCCCGCTTTCAAATGCCCTGAGCGTGATCCGCGGTTTTTGCTTGAAAAAGGCAAATGGTGGGGGATTCCCCAGATCAAGTAAAGTTTTGAGTAAGTCAAGGCAAATGCACTGGGTTGGCGGACCATTTGGAAGGGGCCTGCCACGATTTTTTCCATAAGCACACGCGTAGGAAGCCATGCTCGAAAACTCACTGTGAGGTGACTAAATTCGTGAACAGGCTTTAGCCGTTCACGGAAAATGTTGTCCGCAAATTGGTTCGCGCCCCGGCCACCGACAACACTGGACAATTTGCAGCGTGGCTTTTGGGTGGCGACAACGCCACGTGCAGGTCGGTAATTTGGCATCGCCAGTTTGTCAAACAGCCGTCGCATTCATCTGCAACATGATCGTCGGTTTTGATCGAGTTAAAACACCCGCAGTCGCATCCCATGCAGGCTCAGCACGTGCGATACAACGCGCCACGTACCGCATGGCTGGACTCAAGCCAGAACCCAAACCGAGGTAGCGCACGAGCCAGGCAGCGATGGCAAAGAAACAGACCGTCAAGGGCATCGGAATCACATGGATATACGCTGACCATGTAGGTAATGTTATTCAACTCCAGTGAAGGACTCTGATCGTGATCGTGATTGACGTGGATGAGTCGTGATGATCCGTGGCATGCTGTGACGTGGCCAAGCAACAGAGCGCTATACTGTTGAGCCCCTAAGCCAACGATGGCAAATGAGCGTTGCGTCCGAACTGGACGTCAGTAGGCTGAGCAGCGAATTACGGACTCAACGCCAATTCTCCAGAGATACCATTTCCTCAGAATAGAGCGCTAAGCAAAGCCACCCAGTATCTCTCCACTTTTGCCGGTGCCGCAAAACTGAGCGACGTGCTGATTGCCTGACAGCTTGGCAATAGCGCCTAAGCCGCAGCTGTCGATCCCAACGCCCGCAAGGGAGCCATATGAAATCCTGCGCTAGCAGAGCATAGACCCTTAAGTACCCAGCAGCTCTCACCGACATCATCAAGAGGTAATTATTCCTACCCAAGAGGTGCGCTTTGCAATTCTCTCATGTGCCGAGCCGAGATACCCGTTGCTCGTGCGTGAAGTAGTGTGCGTTTCATTGGAGTTCAACCTGCTTTTTCACTTGAAATAGCGCGACAGGGCTTCGAGAAGCTCTCGACACCCTTGCTACGTGCCTTCATCGCTGAAGTGGGGTCAGCAACATGCGCCTGGCTGAATCCAGATTTCGTCCCATCAAACGTTTGATGGCCCCGGGAGTGGCAGCCACTCAGATGAGCCGTTTTGGCACAGTCATGAATCTGATCCCAAGGCCGTTCAAAACCGCTTGGACTCTTGACCAGCGATGCGTTTCACACGCTTAAGCAGAATCGTCTTTAATTTGATGCTACTATGTCCATCATAAACCCCCCTTAACCTATGCGAAGGTTGGCATACCGCCCCTATACAAATAAGCCGTAGAATTGTCGTTGTGGTTAACGAGGACGCGCTCGGTCGACCCAAAAAAAAATAAAATAGGAGAAAATTTAGCTATATAAAATATCTTTGTAAATCGTAGAAGGATTACTATATTTAGAGCATTCAGTACAACGACGGCTGTGTATTGCAGGCAGCGCGATGCCGAAGCCTTTGTAAAGATGGTGAACCCATCATAGATAAACAAAAAACACTCTGCAAACGCAACGCGTCCTGGCCTTGCAGCAATTGCTCTTTACGGCGACATCAGAGCGAAACGTGTGATGGCGGTCAATCGGAAAGCCTGGTGCCATCTCTCGAAGTCTACTCCATCGACGAGCCTTCGCCGATCTGAGTGGCTGAAGTAGCGCGGATAAAACTTGGCCGTGAGATCCGCGCGAAGGTACTCAGTTAACAAATTCCCCAGGGTGGGCATTGGCGCACAAAACATAGCATTATGCCGAAGTAGGTCAATTGTTTTCAGGTCATTCACGTGACTTCTAACTTGGCAAGTAAGATTTTGACAGCCGTATGAACGGTCACCAGTTATCGTTTCCCGCGGGATATGAATGAGCTCGGGTATTATTTAATCCGGTTTGACGCTTCGCATCGGCAACGCTGCTCACCATCCTTTTTTCAATGAAGCCCCAATGTTGGAAGTGCGAGAAGGTCAGCACAGTTTCGGATGTCCGGCACAAGCGTCACGACAACGGCCGTTGAAGCAGGAATGGGAATTGTCGTCACGAACATCAATAATTTCGTTGCTGCTTGCCGAGGTGAATCCGTAACTCGCCCCGCTTTTGCAGTGCCTTTTGGTATTCGAATGCTGGATAAAGTAAGTACGTCTTCTAAGAGAACATAACATGGCTTCGATATCCTGAGTTGGGCTTTTCGATGCACCAAACCCCGCTAAATGCGCACAGGCCCGTCATCCTGGACAGGTAGTAGCCATTAAATTACCCACGATTGCCGTGAAGGCCCACAAGCTCTGGAAACCCAGATGGCATGAGCAGCGTCAAGGGCGAACCGAAGTGATTCAGGCATGGCAAGATGACGATTGAATTTTCCTGGGCGCAATTAATGCAGCTAATGCCGAAACTGTGGGAATACAGATGACGATGATGCCCCAGAGCAGTAGACAGTAACCATGCCGCGGAGCCAAGAAGAAAAGGTAAATCAGACAATGAAACCTGAAATAACCGATGCAAATACGGGCTGATCCCGCTGGCTGCCTATGATCCGCGGACTACAGCCAGCCACCCACACCCCCTATCGCGCCAACGCATAAGGATGAATATAGCAGGGAATTCAGAAGGTCGTTGAAGAGTCCAACCTCATCACCTCACGACCAATCAGCAGGCCTAACATCCAGAAGTATAGAGTTTCCCACAGTGCCGAGTAACCGCCTCGCCACAGCTCGAAAAAACGCGCTGTCATCAAACAGCAATCCTCACGAAGCCGCATCACATGACGCTTTCGGAAGACTGGGGGCCATTCAAAAAAGAACCAGAACAGCGCACCGCCCACCAGGGCAAGCAGGAACTGCCAACATGGCCATTGCCATGACATTCCCGACGTTGCGCCCACGCAAAGATTTGCAGGGCAGTTGCCACGGCACACCTACTAGCCAGGATAAAGCGCACCGGCATGTTGGGCGTCCAGGAAATTACAGCTTCATCACCAGCGGATAAATTACCGGCAGCAAAGCCCCGTCTGAAACGCATTACTACATCTAAGGTGGCTCACTTGCGCCAAGCCACAAAGCAACCGTTGATAACTCGCCAGCAGCTGGCAACGGCAAACACTGACTGGCGCGAAAACGTCAAGCCAGCCAGTAATCGCCCATGCCAAGTTGCCGACGATAAACCCGAACTTGCCTGCAAGAGTCAGGATCCTAAATGTCTTCGGAAAACTCAAGCCTCACGGAAACGCGAAAGCATACTGCCGTTAACACTGGAACCAGAGGAGGTGCAGCATTACTGCGGCAATACGATGGCTGGTAGGGGGTGACGTTGCAAAAGAATGGCACGAATCATAGGTCTCCTAATCCCATACCGTTAATTCGCTTTTGCTCTGCAATGACTCTTCGGGATCCCGGAGTGGTCAGGCTCTTGGAAATGAGCACCATAACCCATTTTCAACGCTGACTGATTGTTGAGCCAGGCGGTCCGGTAGTGCGTGTGGCATTACTTGCCCGAAAACGGGATCAGGTGGCGCCCGAGTACCTGACGCTGACCTTAGCATCGAACAAACCCGCTCACATCTCCTTGATGAACGCCCCTTGCTGGGAAGTACAGCAGTCCGAGCACAGTTCGGAGGCGGACAGCTCACGCCAGGGGCGTCACGACAATTAGGCGTTGATCAGAGGATGGGCCCATCATGGCATCCAATAAGCTCGTCATGGTCTTGGGCAGGTCATTAATGGCCATTCATGGAAAGGTGTACTTCTCACGCATAGCTCGTGTGAGATGCCAGCGCCGATAGCGATCACACATTGCGATTCGCGGCGGTTTTGGCGTACTGCCACACAGGGCTCGACCCTGGCGGTGCCGTCATGCGCAAGTTCTGACTGAAGGCGGTGGAAGAAATCACATCTTCTGGTTAGCAGAGCCTCAAGGTCGGTTTAGTTCGGGCGAGCACTGATTGGTGAGATTCGCCCCGTCGCCCAGCGCACATTGATCGCCGGAAGATTTCACTGGCGGCTTGATTTGGGCTTGCAAGACTTATACGGCTTATCCGCATATCCGAAAGCAGCGATACTCATCGAAAACGCGTGTTTTGTTCTGTCACCGCAATCTCTGCCCGTCTTCAGATGGCCGATGGATATTTAACGCATTTGGTGAGGACCTGTTTTGACGTCGCTGCCAGGCCTCAGCTCGTGGGCTACATCCTTGCTGTTGGAGGTTATGGCAAGAGCAAGGCATCGACATCTGCGCAACAGGAGAGCACTCGGTTCATGAGTTTCGAGGGCCGGAACGGTTCGCTTATGTCATTACTCCTCTGCGATCGAGCCCGGGAATCCTGTCAAATGTGGCAAGGGCCTTTTTGACACGATCCATTGGGCCATTGATGATCAGCCCCGTGCACGATCGTTCTGGTTGATTTCAAACTGTCGTATTAAAGCCTCAAACGTCTGGGCTACTGATTCTGATCGAAGAAAAACGTCCGGAAAGCAAGATGAAAAGGAAAAGAGAACGGTATGAGCGCAGCAAAATTCTCAAGTGCCTCTCTGATGAGACCCGTTGCGCTGCGTTTATGTTGCTCCCAAGCTCGGATGCGCTTTGCGTGTGCGATCTCGCCGAAGCGTTGGAGTCGTTCTCAGCCCAAAATTCGCGACACTTGCCCAGTTGCGAGCCTGTCGATCTGGTCAGTGATCACCGCGGGACAATGGTTTTTCTACCGGGAATCCAAATATCCCAATCTCGCGAGTTGCGCAAAACGAGGTACGACTTAGCAGCCAGACAGCACTGGTTTGGCAGAATGCTTTCCAGGCAGACCTCCGCCGTCTGAAGCGACCGAGTTGAAAGCCTGCAACCGCCTGTCCGTAATCGGCACTGCCATTTTTCTCCAGCTTTTAAACATGGAGTTCACCTTATGCTCTTTGCAAAATTGGGTATAATGTTGTGGTCGAATGGGGCGCCTGGCGCTTACGGGCGCCTGGTTGGCTGAGTTGAATTTGTTACGAATCAACGACGCTCGGCGGGAAGCGCAATAGCGCATCTTGCTGAATTTCGCTCGTCACGCCGCTGGCAAAAGCACGAATGCCCAGGCCGACGGCGACCATATGTCGTAGACCAGCAGCGCATCTGAAGAGCGGATACTAAAATCGACGAGAACGCGACTGGTCGCGCTGCGACGTGTGATCGAAGCGAGCGGCAAAATGAAAAAAATGGATGTCCTTAACGCCTAACTGGATCAAGCGTGAAGCGTGTTCGTGTGACCCGATCCGGTGAAAGAGCCGGGCGCTGAATGTTCGTCATGGGTGGTTAAGACCACCTGTTCGACCCGCCCACATCCGGATCGTCACTGCCTGCCCGTGCACCACCAACTTCCTTGCACCGGTATGTAGGTCCATCATGAAAAAATTATGCATCCGCCAGGCAGCATGAACCAGATCCACGACTGACCAATACCCAGATATTACGATTCTCGATGCGCCATAAGGACTGCGCCGGCGTGCCTGTGCATGAGTCTAATTCCGACCACACGGGCCTCGCGACGCAAATCACAGCATTATCCCGAGTTGAAAGGACGCCTGAAGTCACGCAGTGCGGTCCCGCTGGAAAGCGTCGCTGACCGACTGTGTATTCGAAGTGGAGACCCCGACCTCAGTAAAGGCCGTCAATGAGTTGCTAGAGCGCCGCTGAGACTAGGGCCGCTGAAGCATCCTCGGCTATGAAGAGCGGCCCTGGTCTCGATTGACTACAAACCGATCCTCCGCTCCAGCCTATCAGACAGCTCTTCCACGATGGGTGAATCAAAGAACCCAAGTGAACTGTACGCTCTGGTATGACCATGATGGGGCTATGCAACCGGAACCGTGGAACTGGCCCGCCTTCGTCGCCAGGTTAACAGGCGCAGACAATAATAGCAAATTGCCGCACTGTCACCTGAATCCGCCAATACCTGTTATCACAGGGAACTATGGGCCTTCCCCTACGGACGGAGCTCCACGGCTGCTGGTTTAACTCACTTTCCTATAATTCTGGTATAGCCCCCGCTGCATAATCCGCGATTCTATTCCTGTTTCTATCGAATTCTCGAGGGTGACAACCCTTGGGTCGCGGCTGCTGGCGCGCATGGCACCGCATCATAAACTGGCTCAACTCCAGTGGGAGCCCTGCCATGCTGACCGTGCCGGCGGCCAGTCTCACGACTCTGGGTCATGGCAGGCCAGGCGCTTCGGGATCGCCAAGGACTCACAAGATGAGCGCCAGAGGACGTTCAGACACTGGTCCGCGAAGCCCAAGGCACACTGTACAAATGGGTCGCCATCTCTCAACCGGCTCCAAAACGCCTCTGCGAAGGGGTTTTCCTCGTGGGGCTTCTACTGCCCTTGTTCGGCTCCGGGCGCGTTCTGCATGGAGTCGTTCTCGCCATCGTCTGGCTTCGGTAGGCATACTCAGCTGAAAGCAGGATCGGTAGGGCGAAAGCCGCCCCAAGTTTCGCGAAATTTCTCCAAGAGCCGGGATCACATTCCTCTATCGGCGGCCTCGATTGTTTTCTGTTTGGTGCGCAGATTTTGGTCGTGTCGCCTCTGCGTCCTTCCTCCATGAGACTGGCCTGGATTCTGGAGGGTCGGCGGCTTCCTGGCGACTGGGTAATTGCTTACGGCAATCGTCAAGACATCGCACCGTCCTTTACGGGGCGACTGTCTGCAAAAACACCATGTCGCACGGCTCTGACCTGGGCCGCCCTAGCGGTGGTTCCCGCCGGAATCGCTGTCGGTCTCATCCTGCTGGACTCGTCGGGGCGTCTGATCGGCGGCCTCTTGGTGTTTTTGCGTGCTGTTGCCGCACTCCTCTCCACAGCTAATTATCGTCACTACGCGCAGGAGGATTGTGTCTCGCTGGATTCGTTTTTTCTACTACATGGCTCCAAATGCATCGGCCGGCTGACGGCACTTTGCTGTCCGGCTGTTTCCAGGTTTGGGAATTACAGCCTGCTCCTCTGGGTTTCGTTCGTCTTATGCCTTGGCAGCGCTCATCGCAAGTCAGGCTACCCCGACATGAGACATCTCTTGAAGTGCCCGGTCGAAAGGCTGCCAAAGCGGTAAAACAGGGCTTGCGGCCGTTGCGGTATGAGAGAAACGGATGTTCTGGATTGAGGGGACAACCGGGCTTGCACCGGCTATTTCCTTCGCCGTACAAGCTGGACTGCCGGAATTTGGACCGAGAGCCCTGAACCAGGCGGTCCTTGGCGTCAATGGCTGGGATTCGCTTCGGTGTTTCACCGGCCAAGGAGTTCCCTACGGATGGAGATGCCGAAGCAATGACGGGCTGGCCCCGCGGCGACCAGGTGATTGATTTACCTACGGCCTAACGAGCGCGTTATCTAAGATCCCGGTGGATCGGCCCGTGCGGGTTGAATCCGTTGTCCGCAGGAAAAGCTTACAGTCAAAACGAATCACGGCCAGTAAGCGCAAGAACCGTCATCAGCGACACCGCACCTGAGCCAGCCTTATCCCGGCCAGCCGGAACTGGGCCTCGTAATAAAGGCAGCAAGATCCATTCAGCGGATTACAGCGGCGAGGACTTTCCGTGATCAGCGCGTGCTTAGTGATTGCGGTGGCAATTCAGGCGCTCAATTTTTGGCGGAGGTGTCCAAATTGGCAGAGGGCCACCTGGGTCACCCGAGAGACCTCAGTTTCTTCCCGAAGATGTCGATGGACGGGTTCTGTTTCGAGATGGGCGACGAGAAGTGGAAGGCGAAGCAGGGCTAGGGGCGGACGTAACTCCTGTCGGAAGCCTGGCCGACATGTCATGGGTGCAATCGGTCAATAGAACGAGAGCGCGCGGTGTGCTCAATGCGAGCCCATTCTCACGAATTCCGAATCGGTGTCGTCGGCCCGAGGGCAGGAAGTAACCTGTTGAACGCATCATCTTGGTCACGGGTTCAGGCCCTCGCTCAGCACTTGGCGAGCTGCATCGTAGAAGCGATGGACGAGGCCGTCGAAGGCACCCTCCGTCAATTTTAACCGCAGCCTGATGGTCCGCTATGGCGACTGGACAGGGTTCGCGTCGGCACTTAGTAGGCGTGATGCGAAGCGCCGCGATGCGGCCGTGGTGTCAAGATTATTTATCCGGAGAAGTGAACAAACCATTGAATGACTCACGACTACCGAAGTTGACTTGAAATCATTTCCGAGCGCCCTCAGCAGGCCTGTATTTCGCAGCCCGGCCCTCTGCGCAATCGCGCGCATTCTTTGTTTGTACGGTCATGAAGCTCGGTCTTTAGTCGCTTCCTTGGAAGAAGCTCAAGTTGCGGAGCGATGGGCGCCGAGACCCGTATCTTCAACCGCGCGTTTGCCACTGCCCGATGCCGAGGAGCGTCCGCATCCGAAAGTCCAGAAGTTACGGGACTGGCGCAGTGGTCTGAAGGCATGGTCCTGGTGCTCACCGGAGCGCACGGGCATGACCGCATTATGAAAACCCAGAGTTGAACTGAATTCCTTATCGATGGGCTGTAGCCCCACCCAGGCAAAACGCCTCGCGGTGATGCAGGTCTCCGGCGGGATTCCCAATACGTAATGCGTCACATTATGCGGGTGCTGGACGCTGGAATGCGGAGTGACTCAATCCCAACCAATCCTGGTACCTAAAGCGTTCATGAGTTTGATGACAACGATGGAATAAGCCTCACCGTTCTATGACCGACTCGTTCGACGTCATTGGATAGAAATTGATGGAATATTCACCCGCTGGTTACGAGACCGCAGTGCTACCTGACCCGATCGCTACTCCAGCGCAAAGAAAGCGCAGAAGAGCTATCGAAGCGGGTTAATCAACGAGCTATTCTGAGGAGCCATCACGTGATACCGGGGTATCACCGAACATGGACATCCGCCCTGAAACATGGCTTCTGTAGCGCTACTAACGATCCTTGGTCGGCCTTGGCCATTGTGGCCGGTGGTCGCGCTGGGGCAGGTTGCCCCGTTAGTGCCGAAACGCTATCCCGGCTTTCGAAATGCACAGGTGTCCATTCCGGTCGCGTCCTGATCTGGCCATGATTCCTTTCCGCATGATTGCGCAAGTGATTCAGCGCGGGTTGCCGGGGCTGGCAGACAGTCCTAGGGGCTGTGATCACACGGCCGTTAATGGCTGATCAAGCCTTCACCATGTTCGTCCATGCCTGGTTCTCCTCACGGTCGTGTTTGCGCCTGAATCCGAGAGCTGGCAAGCCAGTTATCTGGCAGCGCCATCCTGCTGGGGGCCGCGCATGCACGGCGATGTGTTTGTCTGGACTATTCACCAAGGGATGCGGCCTATACGCTGGTGCAAGTCGCCGTAATGATCTGATCATGCTCGTGCCCTTCGCGCTATGTTGTCCGCTGCTGGGTATATCCGAAATCACAGTCCCTTGGACATTCCGTCGTGCTTCGGTCGTGCGTATATCGTGATCCCACTCGCTCGTTATCTTACGCGCCGCACTGGTTCCCGAAGTATCGACTGGTTCGACAATATGTTGTTAATAAACAGTGGCGAGGTGACGCTATCGGCTGATCATTACCTCTGTTCCTGCTTCTCGCGTTCAGTGAGGTTATCCGAACAACCCTTGACACATTTGTCCAATGCCATACCGCTGACGATACAAAGTTCTGATCTTCTTCACGCTTATGGATGGGCAAAGCTTGGCGTGTGGCCACACAACGGGGCCCCGCCAGCATGACGGTGCAGTAAATTTATTTGAGTCTCTGCCGTGGGGGTCCCCCATAGCAATTGTTTGGCCTGCAACGGCGCGGCGGTTGCTACTTGTTTCGGGTATTGTAGAGGTGCCGGTGATCTGATGCTGGTGCGAATCGCATACAGAACACGGAAACACTCCCTGTTTGAGTTGAAAATAGAAGTCTCTCATTCCGAACTGCCCAGTGCAATGTCTCTGACGGCCCCTACTTGCGTCAGGCGTCCGAGGGCGCTATAGCTAATCAGCGCCCTAAACTTCAAAGAGCACTTCTCACGGAGCAGTTGTTTGCTTCCTCTGAACGAGCCAGTCCCTCCCACCTCGATATCTGCCGCGGCCAATTCCGCTTGGCATACGCACAAGTAGTGTAACGCCCACTATCAGCGCCGTTGGTCCCGGTGTATTCTTGCCCAGCACTCGTTTAACAACGCGCCGCCGTCGTACGCCTTAGCGTTCTTTCGTAGAGTCTGCGACAACTCAGGGTTCCAAAAATGGTGATTCAGAGATGCATCTTCGTCCGCGAGAGTTCACGTTTGCTTTGCGAATCGCCGAGGGGTGAGGGGCTATCCGCTCCTGTAATGTCTTGATCGCTCGCCGTAACGCTTTCATGCCTTTGATACGGCGTTGTTGGTGGCTGCGTCCAACATGCAAAGCGCAGCTTTCGGGAGTGACTTGAAAGCTGCTTAGCCACGGGTTTCCTCCGTTGATGTCAAAGGCCACAGGCGCGCCGCTGCCTGTCTGTTTCCTCCAGCAGTTTCATCTC
>Ga0163217_1052421_pt1 | contig 10701 bp, 2 predicted proteins | sample SynspAceP_FD_185933 | JGI IMG/M metagenome (GOLD analysis project Ga0163217, IMG submission 185933) | Saline lake microbial communities from Ace Lake in Antarctica - Synechococcus sp. Ace-P (PacBio error correction) | ecosystem: Environmental > Aquatic > Non-marine Saline and Alkaline > Saline ...
TTTTTTTTTTTTTTTTTTTTTTTTTTTTTTTTTTTTTTCTTCGGTGAGCAAGGGAAGAAGAAGAAAGAAATAAAAATTTACTTGTAGGATGGTAAGGTGACCTTTCCCATCGATCCGCTTCGGCAGAGTACACTGATATTATTAGCTCACAGCTTATTTAAAGCATATTCATTAATTCATTAGCTTTTTAAAAATAAAACTTTCCCCTTTTTTTTTTTTTTTGGTGGGAGTGATTTCCAAAATCATTTATGGAATGGAAATATTAAACAATCCCATTTTCAAGATTTGGAAGGAGTATCAATTGGGGCCTCACTATTTTCCCTGAAGTAAGTATTATTACTTTCAACAACTTAAATTCTTCCGGAAATATCCAATGATTCAATTTCAAATTTGGAAAAGAAATTGCTCTTTTATCAACTAGAAAGTTTATTACTGCATTGGATTTGGATAAACAGTCCTTCTTCAAGTGAGAAGATTTTCTCAATCCTACTAAAGTTGGTCGATAAACAGAGAATTTGAGAAATCCTGCAGCCAGCCTTCCAAATTACCAAAGAATCCATCTATGTATCACAAAAGTTATGTGCAGCTCATAATTGTAAGTCTAAGATTCGGTTAAACAAAACTAACATAAGACCAAAACTAGCATATCTTGATTCAAGAAGACGGTTCAACTGAGCCAAACTTCCATCACGAATTCCCAATATAATAGAGAGCTTAGTTCGATGAATTTGTTAAAACACTGGGTATTGATAAGATTGTTATCTTTTACAATTGTATAACTAGCATTACATCTGTGGAGGAGTATATAAACTTACTATTGAATCAGAATAAGTCCCCCAATAAAAAAGTTGTCCACATATATTAAGAATACATTGTAACTCACTTGCGCATATTTTGATTTTGGACCATTTGCATAACTTGTGTCGCATTCAAATCCCATTCCAACGCATTCTAAATTGAACAATGTCTGTTATTAATTTTGCAAGTCCATTGTATCAGACTGACTGACAAAGTATACGCTACAATAATATGATGTAAAGAATAAATAATCTTGAACAAGTGTTGCATTCCTCGCGCACCATTAATTACATATATCTAACCTATGGCAATTGAAGAAGGATTTATCGATTGCTAATTGGACACATTTCAAAATCATGTAATCAATCCGCTGAAGGTTCGTAGATAGTAAACTGCACTGTGTCCTAACTATTATAACTCGATTAGAATAGTTTGAACACAAGGATTTGAGACGGTCAGTTAGCTTCAAACATTATCTGATGCAAATATGTTCGAAATTTCTAAGCGTACAAATAATTCCTGCTTGATGTAATATGTAAGGACCAATGTTATCAGACGTTTCATCACAAAGCATCCAATTATAATTGTATACCTTGTCGATAATGCAGGAAATCATAAATTGAACAGTTAAATCTTGTAAAAATTGAAGTCTGCCTTACAATTTTTGAAGCAACTTATGGCAACTTCCAAAACCGATACATATTAAATAAAAACAATAAATCTCCTCTGCAAAAAGACGAAATATAAATAGAAAAAGGTTGTACAAAAAGGGCAAAGATAAAATTCTTTCGCTAGAAGCTATTCAATAGCAACTCTTATTTAGTCTTTATAAACTTTATTTTTTTTGAGATTTCCCATCATTTAAATGAAAAAAAAAAAAAAAATATGAAAAAAAAAAAAAAAAATAAAAAACTTTAATATGCATCTTTTCAGATTTTGAGTTATAATTGTCCCATATTTCTGAAGTATATATTACTGCAACACTATTTTCCTGGAAATTCTATTCTAATTTCTACTTAGAATTGCTCCTTATAACAGAAAGGTTATTTATGCTGGTTTGATAAACAGTCCTTCTTCAAGTACTTTTTCTTCAATTCCTACTAAATGTGGATCGATAAAGAGATTGGAGATCTGCGCGATTTTAAAATTATCCAAAGAGATCCATTCCACTGTACGAAAGTTGATGACAGTTACTATTGTATCTAGTAAATAGGTTTTAAACAAACTAATATGACCGAAATTGAGCAATTTGGAAGAAGGTGTATATGTAAATCGTGATACAACTAATTCCCATCAAATCCCCAGTATAACTATGAGAGATATTAGATAAAGTATGTACAAGAATATCACAGTTTGAAGAAAGTATGTATCTTTTCAATTGTATAATAGCATTACATCTGATTGGATGGTAGAAGCAATACCAACTATTGTATATTGACAGAATAATTAAGAACTCCTTGTAGTCAATTAAATTTGTACAACACCTGATTAGAAAAGTATTGTTTTGATTTTACCTGCTGTAAACTTGAATTCCCCATCACGAAATCCAGAAAGTGCAGAACTCAGTTGAAGCATAAGAATATGTTATTAGCTACTTGTTTCCTGTACTTAGAAGGTAATTGATCACTACAAAAGTGACATTGATTGTATCAGTTAAGAAGACACTCTGCGCGCAGCGTACAATGACAATAAATTCTGCTGTACACGCAAATGTATCGTGGACTAGTTTCCAGTGAATATGGTGATCCTTCATCCGAACCCAAGCCTAAAGTTAAACTTGAAGTCGTGGAGTAGTATTGGTAAAACTACCGGATTCAGTGTCCCCATCTACAAAATTGTAATTCATACATGGATTCGATTGCATTTGTTAACAGTTACAGTCTTGCAAATTAGTATTCCAATAACGATTCACTATATAAGAAACTGTGTAAGTTCAGTTGGTTTGTTGTAGTGTCCTGGATTTGCTTTGTAGCACTTGAACCACACCAAAATCCAATTGGAGATAATGGTTACTGAAGTACTAAAGATGTAATTCATAAATGTGCTTAAACATTCGACAATATTGGAAGTCCGCATGACAATTGTGCTGTACGCTGCTAAATGCAACCAGTAAAAGAAGGCCATTAAGTCAGTATTTTTTCAATTATACATTTTTAGATTGTTTGAATTGATACGCCAAACTAAGTGATAGTTGGTAGGATTGGATAAATAAATAAAAATAATTTATAGCAAAACCTAATTATAAAAGATCTAAATCGAAATTATTTCCCGAAGTTCAATTATAAGTTTTAACATTTGAGTTTGGCTATAATCTCTATACATGAGCCACTAAACAAATCCATTTCTAATAGGCTGGATACCAAATAATTGACATGGAGGTTGTTCCTTCTCTCATAGCAATATTATAGCGAGTAGAAACTTTAGCGCCATCTAAATATCATACTTGTTGAATGATGGCAATATGTTACTATATATAAATTCGGATTCATTTTAATGCAGTTAAGTCTGATCTAAATCGATTTCGTTAAAATAGATTAATCAAATCCTCAATTCGGTTTAATAACGTTGTTACAGTTTGCCGGACGTGCCATGAGGTTACTATGTCTTGATGAGTCAATTGTGTTGATAAGGTTTCTTCACAAATTCACTCCATAAGATTCATCATTTTCTTTATCAAATAAATACACGAGTCGAGCATCTTTAATATAACTGACTCTAATTTAGCTCAACTTCTTACTTCTCCAACAATCAATTTACGAGACTTTAGCTAAGTTCATAGTTGCCACTCATAATTCTCTCATTTCTCATACTTTAAAGTATCAAGTGGTATCCTTTATCCTGGCATAGAAGTTCTTTCGTTCTTTGATTCTCTCAAGACAACGCATCTTCTACCAAACAGCGCTACCCTGGATTAAAGCACTGTTTTAGATTTCTTTTTCCATCTCGATAAGAGCCTATTTAATCTGCCTCTATTCAAAAAGTAAATCAACTTTAAGATGGCTGCTTCAGGAATATTACAATATTTATTTTTTTCGCTGATTTCATATGGCACGTCGAAATTCCATGCATTTTCCTTCAAGTAAAAAATTTTTTAAATAATTAGTCTGTTTCTCATACTTCACTAGTTTGATTCTAGATCTGCCATTTGTTTATTTATTCGATATTAAATGTAACGAATAAGCCATTCGTTAACAACATTATTGTTAATATACTTAACTTCAAATTTACATTTACATAATGAATCAGTCTTAAACACTTATTTAGGATCACAACAAATAATGATTAATGAAAGATTAGCTTGGCATCGAAATCAATTGGAATTATTGAGAATTTAAGATTCAAAGGAAATTTTTTCAGATACATCTTGGTGTTTCGTAGTTTTTAGACAAATTGACAGAAGCATGTAGGAAGAAACATAACTGCAGTCATTGATTATGTAACCATTGGTAAGAAGCAGATAACAACACAAGCTTTGAGATCTTAAATGATTAATGGGAACTGTGATGCTAGAACCATCAGAATTGAAGAACTTGTATGAATAACAGAAGAAACCGATTTTCTGAAGAACAAAAATCGCGTTAATAGAGGTAAGTTTATTATATTATTGTACATCTAGAGGCAAATGAATTATGAGTAATTTCTGCACACAATATATCAAATTGTTACTATACAAATTATATTGACAAATTTCGAAGCCTAAGCTTCCTTCTTTGCGCAAAATCGTTAATTTTTTCCTATGATACAGATTGTCTGGCCTTACTTAGCACAGGAAATGGTTGATAAATGAGCTTTCTTAGAACCTCATGAATTAACGTCTCCATAATTTAAGCCCTGACTTTAGAACTGTCTTCTTTTCTAGTAATCCTCCAACATCAAAAATTACTACACCATTCTTTTACAATCAGCGTCACAAATTCTGGTTTCTAAGCACAATTAAATATAGCTGTTCTTTGGGGTACTTCAGCAAAATTACACGGTTACGATGTGATTTAGCGTTTACGGTACATTCAGATAATGAATTTCGAGGACTAATTGGCAAAAGGAGATACAATCACATCGACAACTAAACAACAAATAGTTTGCCATGTTTCAATGTATATTGTCATTAAATTGAATTCATAAAGGTGTTGCCTCGGCAAAATGTTGGTAGATTCACCATCATTTTACAATAATAGAAGGAAAACCATCAACATCTGTTTTGGAGAAAATAGTCAGTACTTTTCTTATCTGATGTGCTTAGGCAATGGGAATTGAAAAAACAATAAATCCATCAATCATCGTCATTTCACTACCACTCTTCAACAAATCCTTTTCAAGCAGTACATCAATTAACGATGGTAATGCTCTCTACTTTTTTACAGCTCTATTTTTGCATTAAGTAAGTAATGCTAGCCCATTGCCTACTAAAACAGCACCAAAATAGGTACTTTCCGCGCCTTTTTCTTTCAAAATAGCTATTTCAGCGCTCCTCGTCTTTATTTCTGCTGGGGCTATATTCTTCCGTCATATTAATTGCCATCGTAATCTACTATAATATTTATGGTTCCCGTGGCATTTTTGGCATATTTTACGCATCATTTAATCCAGTATTCTGTTTATCTGCCCATACATGCCAGTCATTTACCGTCTCGCAACTGCTTCAATAATTATATATTCTTGACGGAAGTTCCACTACATCCTGAATTCGTTTCTTCTATTGCCATCAATCATTTTGGGCTGCTCTCTCTCTTGAGCGTCATGAGTATATCAATCTTCAAATGTGCTTAAACATATCATCACCATATCAAATATTCTTATTCTTCCCACCACAGGAATATTCCATCAAGTCTTCATGTTACCATCATCTTCTGATTTGACAATTGTCAAGGTCTTAAAGTCAACTGATTTTGGCCATTTATTTATGGTGAATCTTTCTACTTCTCTTCGTCGTATGTCTTGAGCTATTATCTACTAAAAAACAAAATCACCATCATCCAATCCTGTCGCCATTCGTTCGATATAAACGTCCATACGCTCATCTTTTCTCTTAACGAAACTTGATTGGTTTATCACCAATGAACGGATGATAAGCAGTCCACCTCTAGTTCACCATCTATTTTGTCATCACTACACGTCAAAATCCAAACGATCATTAATTTGATTTAGCGTTTTACAGATCTTGTCCGGTCATGGCATCCACAACTAAAAATTTGATTGATTTATGCTTGTTAACAGCCAGTCGATCATACGATGGATGCTCATCCACGCAAATATCCGCAATCGTAATCCACAATACATTCAACAACTTTGCTTTTGCATGATAACCCTGCTTTGACATCATACAGGGTTTTTATTTCTTTATGAAATATACTTATGCCTATTTGATTCCAAAAACGTGCAACTATCAAATGCTGAGGAGAATAAACCATCGCAGCACTAACATGGTTTTGCTTTTATTCTTTAAATATATTGATAATTTTCTGAAAACTGTTTAACAACTTGCAACCAGCAATTAAATAACCGGAGCTTTCAATTATCAGCATCTCTCGCCATTAACAATCATTCGTCGTGGGTTATTAGTAAATAATTGACCAGAGAAAACTGAGTTTAAAATACTGCCACACGCATTGGGTCCTCTTACACTGTTCAAATTTTTGCAAATTTAATTTAACTCCGCTCAAAAGGGCTCTTCTAATTTTCCTAAATCCTCTTCTGCATACGTTACTTCTGAAGTTACTTGTTCTTTAGGGACTTTAAGCTCTGCAGCTTATCCCATAAATTACAAAACATAGGTTTTCTCTTTTTTTATAAGTTGCAAAAATAACAATTCTGTAACTTTGAAATCTTTTTTCTACATCACTAAGCTCTTGGAACTTCATTCCAATCAGACCATATTCGCTTAATGATGTCTACACCACTTTCGAAATTGGATTCTCTCTGAGCGCTCATTCTATTGTACATGGACACATTTGATAAATGTTAACATCACAATCATAAATATAATTGGCCCCTATTGCTGGACTATTGTTCCTGCAATCGAATCGCTCTGGATAATCGTGAATATTAACACATCTTTTCAGCAGTTTAGTACACGCTAGAATCAAAAATAACTCTCAATGTTCAGCTTTTCTCGAAAGAAAGATGGAATTCGAGCATATTATATTGATAATAAAAGGCCAGTTTTGCACTAAAATCAACAGATTCTTCGATAAATAATCCGCTTTTAGATCCATTTCAAAATGAATATTTTCAAGCCCATACAATTATTAATAAGTATTCCTTTCTTCTTGGGGGCCATCTTCTAACTTATCTAATTCTCGAAATCTCTGGGCGTTGTTTTCGATCTCCAACATCAAGTCAAAGCATCTACACATTACCTTCTCATATTCAACTTCCCATTGGAAAATTATCCATCCGTATGAAAGGGTGAATTCCTTTGGCCATATCAACTCGTGTAAACTTCGCTAAATCTTTGAAAGATTAATCCTTGTCGTATTCTAACTACATAATAATCCTCACAATGGTATCTTGTCGATAATTGCCGATTCCATATCGATTCATTTAACAGAAGTACCATCACCTGTAGCAAATTATATATCTACCTGATTGAGTTAAATCAAATCGCAAAGGAAAACATTTCTTCCGTATAACTTACATTCTTCAGAAAGCTTTTCAAACTTTTTTCCAAAAAGCATAGTATCCCGATCGTATACAATTTATAAACAACTCCATGTTTGTACTGTAGCAAAACCTCGTACCACCATGTCTCCTTTCCACAAAACGAACCTCTGCATCATCAATTTTCCCACTTCATAAATTTCTTGCGGGGCTCTTTCAATCAGGTGATTTCTTTCTTGCTGTCTCTCTATCCGATCTCGATTATTTGGGGCAATTTGAACTTATATACTGGTCAAATTATTAAACATAGTAATTACTACTAATATCCTCTTTTAACTAATCAGATTCTCCATTTCGATGCTCCAGCCACCAATGACTGGCAAATTATACCGCGATCTTCCAATGAAACTAGTCAACTCTGACGGTTTGCTTTTAAATTAATCATGAATAACCAAAGTTATTTCTTAGTACCTAGTGATATGGCTGTGGTGTTGAGAAGATACTCTACCATTATGACTTGCGACTTGGGATGCAACCAATTAAGCCATGCTGAAGTTAGAATTAGTCATTTACAGGTAACTCAGGTTAAAACCCTTTCATACACTAAACACACATCTTCATCAACATTTTGAGTATACCAAAAACCAATCGTTTCGTTTTTCCGCGACTTTTAAGAAGTCTAATAAAGAAATAACGACTAGAGTATTCTCCCATCAAATACTTTCGATTTTTATGCAGTTTGATATAATTTTCTTCTCGTTTAAACAATGCTTTATCGCTGCGACGTCTTTGGTATAAATATCTTCTTCTCATTGTATATTTTTCGTATAATAACATTCGTCTATCTAAAATGTAAATGCATGTCTGCCATTTTTATTACACTTATTACAAGTGTCGGGATTGATCTACATTAAATGCACTACTTTTGCTCTAAAAGGAATTAATCATTGTTTGAATTATCTCGGCTATAACCTTTTTAACAGCGGCTGTACCATAAGTACTTCGCGGATACCATTTAACATCAAAAAAATAAAATGTCAACAATCGCCAATTTAGCTAGTGCTTCATTTAACAGAATCTCCACAACTCTTTCTTTGTTTCTGCGACAGTAAAATTTAATGCTGTTTCTTCAATACTCTCAGCATTCGTATCTCTACCCGAAGACAATTAAATTCTCGTGTTAATTTTTGCGGACATCCTCCAATGATTTTCATTCAACTTTAATAAAGTCGTTTCTTACTCGTTAATTATGCATTCTTATATTGTCCTACTCCTAAAAGCCATTGCCAATGCTACATCATACGTTGGGAGTGTTAACTGGCGATGAATCGCCATGGGCATCAACTACCAATCATTCTAAACTTTATAAGGGGAAATCTTTTATATGCACATAGTTCACAGCGTACGAGTTCAAAAGCACAACTGGAAACAATTTTCTGTTAAAGTTTTACTAACGATCACTACATTTTGATAACTTGTAATCCTTCTATTCAATCGGAGGAGTCGGGATTCTCTTCCAAAGCAAATCTATTCGATCTGCAATTTTATGAATGATACAGAATAATGCTTTTTATTTAGAGAAGCAATCTAAGGCATCTATCCCAAGCTGAACCACGTTCTGCTGGCAATTCGACTTCATTTCCAGTAATACTTATTCTCTATATTTTTAAAATCATTTTCTAAATTACTTAAGTTAAATCTAAATAATTACAAAAAATTACTCCTATCGATTGTTGGCTACTTTACTATGTAATAACAGAATTATATATCAATATATTAACTACTTACTTAGATCTAAATCTAAAAGCAACCTATTTTACTTTAACTCATGAACAATATTACAAAATCTTCGACAAACGTTGATTTCCCTCAAGAAGATTGAGTGATGATAATGAACTTTATTTCTACGAATCTGCACTGATATAATAGCATATAACACCCTTTAAGCTAGTTATTTACCAAAAATAGGTCTAAATCCAAAAAGCCCAAGAGTTGATTCAATGTACCATGGCAAAAGCAATTACAAAGTAAATACACTATTTATTGCAACCAAATTAGCACTTTCTTTCTGTTGAATGAAGTTTTTCAAAACGACTACCATTTGAAAACTCAATTGACATAATACATTGAACATATATGAATTAAATAATGAGAAGGCTATGAAGATAGATAATTGTTGTAATGTTAAACGACCACTTTATTTAGAGAACATAGTAAATTTGATTGATGAAGTTTAACGTATCCTTTTTGGATAATACAAGAACTAATTACTACAAAGAACTAAATAGGAATGCAAATTGGAATACGAATTGCTTCATAAAGAGCTTTTTGAGTTTTAATCTTCTAGAATTAGGATCGATATACAATAAAACTTTTATCTAGATCAAAAAAATATAGCCATCGATTAAAGATGCACTTTTTACTAAATACAGGCATACAGATAACATTTAATGGAGTAATTATTAAAAGTGCTTTGCAAAGTATATTGTGAATTAAAAATATCCAGATTAGACTCCCTTAAACTTTGTGCGATTACTATAAAAACTCCGGGTTGAATACGATTACGAATAATATGAGAAAATCAACAAATCAAAAGAATCGGTTAAAACCCAAATTGAAAACCAATTTAATGAGTCGATCTTTCACTGTTGGAAAGGACTCTATTATTCTTTAAGACGAGAAAACAAATGAACGAAGATGATAATGATTGAATACTCATTATCTAACTACCTGAATATTTGGGAATTAATCAAAAAGTACATTATGAGGCAACATCCATGATTTACTCACCAAGGAACTTTAGGTGATTAACTGTGAAGTTAGAATTATACAACCTCAAGCACAAATGAAACCAAGTTTTGCTAATAATACGAGAACCGAAAGTCGCCTTTATAATATTTCAACACCGGTGCATATCAAATAAGACTTAGACATTGGAGGAATTAAACATTGCCCATTTCCTCTCCGAAGCCGTGTGAATAGGCAAAGATGCAGATGGCAATAATAACTACTCGCTTTTTTTCGAACGAAAAGCACAAATATGGTTAAAGTCCTGGGGTATTATTAAAAGACGGGCCAGTAGACTAACTCCTAAGCCTCGGCTTTTAGAATTAATGGGGCTCAATGTAACAAAATCAAAAAGTAACAATTTTTTGCTCGCAAACTTTTGAAGTAAAAATAGATAAGATTTGTACCAATGAAAGTTATGTGTCCCCTTGCGGTAGAGATAAGAAGCTAAGATATGGGAACTATAGGCTAAAAAAATGAAATCTGCGTAATCCGCGATCTCGGGGAGAGAATCCTTTG
>Ga0163217_1019077_pt1 | contig 10700 bp, 6 predicted proteins | sample SynspAceP_FD_185933 | JGI IMG/M metagenome (GOLD analysis project Ga0163217, IMG submission 185933) | Saline lake microbial communities from Ace Lake in Antarctica - Synechococcus sp. Ace-P (PacBio error correction) | ecosystem: Environmental > Aquatic > Non-marine Saline and Alkaline > Saline ...
AAAGGAGGAAAAAAGAGATAAAAAAAATTTTTTTTTTCCTTTGTCCCCCATAAAATAGCCAATCCAGAAAAAAAAGGCAAAAAAGATTATTCAAAACGAAAAGTTGCAAGAAGGACCTAAAACATCTCTCAATAATAAAGGCCCAAGAATGGAAAGAAATTTATTCTCCGGGTCCCAGTTACTTGAAAGGGGGTGGGGTGGAACTGGTTTTTTTTATCTGAAACTAATGATGGAGGAATTTTTTCCTGAAAGGGAAGTTTTTTGTTTAAACAGATGCCCTAGTTCAAAGGAAATGGTAGCCCTTTCCCCACGAAAGGGCTTGGTAAACTGAACGAAATAAGTTGTGAGGTTTTGAAATGTAGGTGAATTATTCAAAAAATAATCCTGAACCTAAATACCTCTTAATCAAATAAGTAATTTTGGGGCAGCCCAAATGGTTTTTTTTGCTGAATCTGCTATAGGTTCCTAGAGAATCTTTACAAAATTGCTAAATAAATCCTGGTGGATTGGTTTTTATTTAAACAGGCATTTCCAGAAAATCAACGTAGTTTTTTATGGACATGGGTAATGAAATGTTGTGTTTTGGAGCTTGGATTACTTATACAGCCAATCCATTGGCCAGATAGAGGTAGAAGAAGTAGTTTGTGGAACCCTCTTTGAATCCTGTTCAGAGTAAGAATTTATTATTGAAAACGATTTATTTCAGGATTTTCTTCATCATCAATTGATTTTGAAAGCAGCATTAAAGAAATAGGTGCCTGGAATTTCTACTACAGGTAAAGTCACTGTCCCAGCTAAACAAATACACATGCTTTTAACCTTTTTCTGGATATAGAAACTAATAATCAAAATTAAAGCCAAATGGCATGTAGTATATTTTTAGCCTGTTAACAGAAAGGATATGTTTTATGATTGAATTTTCCTCAAAAATTCTTTGTGACTGGTAACGACATCTGGAAATCGGGAAAACACTGGTTTCTGGCAAATGCTGAATTGTTCAGTTTTTAGATGCAATTATTGAAACCAATTCAAAGTCTGGCTTGGAATGAAAGCAAACCGATTCTGACTTTTGTGAACGCTGTGTCAGTGAGTTGAATTCTATTAATATTATTCCTGAACGTTTTCAGACTTGAAACACCAATGAAGCCACACATGGAGCTGCTGAATATTGATGGAGTTTTCTATTTTCACTTGAGTGACCTTTGATACTTCCAGATTTCCAACTCAAAACACTTAATTGTAGAAGGGTGCAGGTGGTTGATTGTTTCCAATAAACTGGAGGGATATCCAGTATTGGGATTTGATTGAATCACCTAAAGCTCCCTGTGCTACTTGGGTGGCACTTCAATGCCTTGGGACCCTGAATCATACCTTATTTATCGATTGAAACCCCTTAGAGATCGTCAATATCAGGTTATGTGTGGTTGATTCTTACTGGTGAGAGCCATCCTAATCAAACAAAAAGACCTTGAACACGTTACTAACTCTCCGGGTTGTAGAAGATAACCCCGATTTGAAAATATAAATGCGGGATTCATTAATCGAATCATTTAAATCAATTAACGATTAAGAAATAAATCATGAACGAAATGCAAATAAAAGATATTTGGCATCCATTTACGATTATATAAAGGAGCCACCTGAACCTTAAAGGTTAAGAGTGGAAAATGGAGCTTATTTAATCAAATTAGAAGATGGAAGAACATTTTATGGATGTATACTAGCTGGCTTGGGTGTAATAGCATGGTACTCTCAACCCGAAATTGGCTTAAAGCAATTTAAGATCCAGGGGTCAAAACTCTCGAACATGTTCTTTTGCAGGATTTTACTCATGAACCTGCGGACAATCTAAGCTGAGTTGTATCACTTCGAAAACTCCCAAAAAATTTAAAGACCGGACTTTTATTCTGATAATTGTTCTTACAGCTGTTGAAGTGCTATGAAATGGCATACAGTATTGGAAAAAATATTGGAGAAACTAGAAAGAACCTTTATATGCTTGAAGGAGCATATCAATGGCGACACAACTTGGGGCGTATGATCAGCAGGTGAAAGATCAAATTATTTACGGAAGTTTTTAAGACCTGGAATGTTTTGAATTGTTAGAGGTAATTCCTTATCCAGAAACATGGATAAGGAATGAAAATAGATCCAATAAAGAAAGATCGCGCTGTTATTGAGTGAATTAGAAGAGTTTTATGACAATACAATTCGACATAAATACGGCTGGGATTTGATGGAGCCATCTGATTTCAGAGGTGCAGGTTGGAATGAGGATGTGTCTGAAGAAGTTTCTACAAAGATACACTGGTCAAACGTCAGTTCGATGTTTCTACTTATTTTTTGACGAAGTAAATTGACAGGATTTGGAGAAACTGAGATTATTTTGCTTGTCTAAAATCGTCAAAGTTGAGCCTGATATTATATGTGTAAGTAAAAAGGTTTACTGAGGCTTTATGCCATTGAGGCAACAGTTTGTAGTGATGACATATATGACAGTTTTTAAACTCAATGCAGATCTATAAAACTTTCTGGCATGGCATAGCTTATACTGGCTATCCAGTTAGGTTGTGCTGCAGGTATTGGCTTCCTGGAAATTAACTTCAAGAGCAATGAGGAAGTTTTTAAACATAATGGAACAGATTCAATTTAAAAAAACTCGAACTACTCAAGGGTCATCCACGAATTAACGCATTTAAAAGAGTTTAAAGTTTAACAAGTGGGCTGCTTTGGATAACGTTGTGGATGGTGGTGAAGTTAGATGGGAAGAAGGCTATCTGAATTCCTATTTCAGAGATTTAAGAATACGAGCGTGGATCTGGGTTTATCTAAATTCGTCCACTGGGTAATTGTACTCTATTTGGATGCCTCATACTGTGTGTTCGGAAGAGGAGATAGATGGAATATACGAAAAGCTAATCCTAGAGTTTCTGATTAAGTACATTCATGTTAAATTTTAGCATAAAGTCAGTAAAATATCATTGCGTTTTTCCCCATTTAAACCAAACCCTAAATGGGTGTGTTTAAAACTATTTTCACAATATTTCAACCGTTAAGCCAAATAATTCGATCAAGGGCTGCATGACCATAGGATTATCCAGTAAGTACAATCCATTAATAAGTAATAATACCAAAGAATAATATACATAATGCTATTTCCTTGTGGTGAAATAAATTATAGGTTAATGGCCGTCCGATTTTTGTATTGATTAAATCCCAATCAAATATCCAATATCGGGAGTTAGAAATAAATACCAAGAATACCGCAGCCAAGAATATTCGGTTGATTGAAATAGAAATTTGAAAAGCCAAATGTAGCCCAAGTTCTTCAAGTTTTGAGTGTTCTTTCCCCTATTTTTGGACTAAAGTTTAAAAAGAAATTCATTCTGAGTATAGCTCCGAAGGAGCTACATAATTAAACGAAAATTTGAAAGTTCCTTCGCTTAACTCAGAAATGAAATAAAATGGAATATTAGTTAAATCTAAAACTCATATTCTTGAATCTCTGGAGCTTTACGAAACTTTTGTTATTGCTCAAAAGAGTACGCAAGTTCAGATTAACTCTGGGGTCACTCCATGCTTTACAAAAAGTTTTTATTCCCCACTGGAGACCCATCAATTATAACCCATTGGTAAGTGTGTTTGGATAATCCCGATCTTGCAGCAGGGGAGCTTGAAAGAAATACCGAAATTGTCACCATCTTGTATGATCCGTTCCATGCCGGACCACCGGAAATAGATATCAAAAGCATCTAAATCATGCCTCTTTCCATTACAGCGTCTATTCCCTTCATCCTCGTTTAACGCATTAAAGTCTTTTATAGCGAGTTTTGATATTCTTTCTGATTCTAAAATCTTCCTTTTTCCCCATTCGCTTGAATTAGAAGATTAGATCAAAGTATCACATTTTCTTCAGGGGTCATTGCATAGTTTTCTCCAATCAATCATCCATATTTTTTCACTTTAGCACAGGCCCCTATGATAGAAATAAATGATTAGAACCACTTTAATTCATAATAGTAGAACTTGAATATGAATCAACCTCCAGTCACCTTGACCACCGATTTTGAATGATTTCTATTAGTGTGGCAACCCTTGAGCTTCTAAATCTTAAGGTCTTATTAAAAAGGGTATCAACTCTAAAAATACGTCTCTAAGGGCCGTTAAAAACCCGCGATTCTTTTCCCCTCTCAAATAGCACCGTCTTTTTAAAAATTGAGTATAATCTGCAACAAGAATTTCCTCACTTATAGTTGTCTTTAATCAGATTCATCAATACCATCATAGTTCCGACGTGCAATTGCAGCATCTGTTACAGTTCGTGTCAATCGGACCAGCGGTATCCTGCGAATAAAGAGATTGGTATGATCACCTTGATCGACTTAAAAGCCCTAACTGTTGGTTTTAATTCCAACTAATCCCTTGCACTTTGCAGGAACATGTAATGAACCATTGGTTTCTGTACCAATTGCAAAAACAGCGAGGTTTGCAGATACAGAGGCTCCCGAACCTGCACTTGAACCACAATGGATTTGCGAGTAATATCAAATGGATTTTTTTGTTGTCCCCAAGTGCACTCCCATCCACTTGAAAGAGAAACTAGAGTGAAAATTTGCCCACTCACTCAAATTTGCTTTAGCAAGATTTCGCACCGCTTTCTCTTAATTTCAATCCTACAATAAAAAGCAATCTTTTATATGGCTTTGAAACTATTAACGGCATTTGCTCCGCCATTTGTGCTCATTTTTACATAGGTGTCGAATATAATCTTTAGAATTACTGGGTAACATGTAATGCTCCTCTGGAATTACCTGAAGCTAATTCTTCAGTCAAGTGAAGTCTTGCAATTTCAATAGCATCTGGGTTTACTTCTATAATTGAATTATGGCAAAGGTCCGGTTATTGTCCAATGTCTTCAATTCTTTGAAGGTATGCTTCTACAACATCAGTTAATTGTATATGTAACCATTCGAATAATCTCATTGAAGTTCACTTATAGTGATTTCCTCAAATTCAAGTTCTTCAAATTTGTTGTTGAGTGGAGAACACGGAAAAATTATAAAAAATGTAATAAGTAAAGAGGAAGAGTAATGATTTATTCACTTAATTGATTTAAAATGAGGTTTACTTAAACTTAATAAACAAGGAAAGTAAAATCCTAGTGTTAGTCAATTATTATTAGACTTCAATAGTAGGGCTATTATATCAAATTTGAGTTAAAAGTGAACAATAGAAACAGAACGATACAATTTCAGGGTTACTAAGAAAGCGTATGAGGCTAGAACAAATGACCTCGATAAAGTTGGAAAATTAGCTTCTGGAGCACTCTTGAATAAGTAAAGATAAGCCTGCGAATAAGCAATTAATTGGTAAAAGCTTAAGTCAGCTTGCACTATTTAAATGATACGTGCCTGACCCCTATGAATGAATCAATTGAAATGTCCAGAAAGAGCAATATAAATATTTTGAGTGAACTAAAATGATGAAAAAAGGATAGCTGATGCAAGAGTATAATATTGCTTGGTGTTCTTATAAAACCGGATCAGCTTCATTCTGGATTAGTTCATGCTAAATAAGTTGTCTTAAAACATATAGGAGTACGACCGATTTTCATCACGAATCTAAAGTATTGAAGTCTATCGGTACTGATTTATGAAATATTTTGAAGATGATCAAAAAGCTCTTGAATACCTTACTGGGCTCTGTTTGAAGCTGCTAGAAAAGTAGATAATTTGATTTAGAATCTAATGCCTAAATCCAATATCAGGTATTATATTTAATAGAGGGAAAATAGATACCGCTCTTAAAATCATTGAACAATCCATCAAAAATGAAAGAACAAACGCAAGGATATCGAGAATTGGGTTTTGCTCTATATGGAAGAGGGAAAGTGGTTTTTACATCAATGATGGAGTCGAAAAAGCCAGAGAAAGATTTTTAATGATGGATAGAATTCATGCGAAAAAATGGGTGAACACTAGGTCTAGGAATGGCCAAGTCATAAACTTGGGTATATGTTCTTATAGCAGGAAAGAAAGGAAGAGGGCAAAAAACGATTAATTTGATTTCTGCCTCAGCATTTTGGATTGAAGTTCGAAAATAATGCTTCTTAATTTTTTAAATGTAATCACTTGTTATATCAGATTTAACAAAGAAAGAAGTAATCCGACAGAAGCATTACGGGTATTTAGAGAACTACGTAAACGAGCAGGGAGAATCAGTTTTCAAATAAATCTTACATTAAAAAGTAATTGAAAGATTAATGGCTTAGAAAACTGATTCCTTCACAAAAATCTAAAAGACAGATTCATAAGCCCTAATAAATCCTTTCCATCATTGCTTCGTTTGGGATTAACAATCATTCTTTTAAGGATCTGATTCAAACAAGCTAAAAAGTTTCTTTAAAAACCCTCTCTGAATGGTAATAGTAGCTCATATAACTAGGACAAATGTTTGAATCTTGAGTATATCAAAAACCATAGCGGCAATGGGATTTATCTTCCCCAAAGCCCCATCTTTTTTCACGCGGGTGCATTTTTGTAATAAACTCACTTGAAAATGCACAGCTTAGTTAGCGCCCAGCTGTATCTGCAAGCCAAATTTGATAAATTTGAATTCAGTTAAATATACTGTCTGATGTTTGGTATCTGGATTGCATGACCAACGGTTTGATCATGACCCTAAGTAAAACCATGAAACCTTTTGCGAAATCTTTACATGTGGTAAAGAGTCAAAGAGAGGTACCATCGTCCATTGTATTTAACACCTTTTTCCATTTTTTCATTCGATCAATAGCGGTGTAATTCAGTCCAACCACCATCGATAGCGGTATAGTTGTAATTATAAGTATGAGATGGACGAAACATTGTCTTAGAATATGCCTTCTTCTTGATTATACTTTTTTTGCTAGTATCTCTTCACACTCAATTTATCTACGTGAATATTTCCAAAATGGATTAACCAATAGGGTGTTTGATTCAGTGATTTATTGTGAAGTAGGTTGGTTTCTGATAAACAGAAACAGACTAAATAAAATATATTGCTTTTGTTTTACCTCTGAACAACTCAATGTCGTTTTTGAATATGTTTCCGTATGATGCAATCCAGTTTACAACTACATCCGCAACCTATGATCTTTAAGAGCTACTCGGGTTCTTCAAACGTTATATATAGTAGCTTGATCGACTTCGTGCCTGAATTGAAACTCCAGAAGTTTTCCTCTGTTTAATAAGTAAAGATTCAATCCCTTGAGCTTACTAGTAATTTACTAACTTCTGTACTTATGGTTACCGTTCCTCGATAAATCAATACCTTTCATAATCTCCTTTCTAACTGTTGATATAAAGTTTGAGAAGGTTAGATCTAGCTTTTTAGCGGTAATTTTCAAATTAAATTTTGCTTGTAAGGGTAAATTAATTGGAAAGTATCTCCACTTACTAATCTTTGATACGTCTATATTCAGAACATTGTCTGGGTATTGTTTCGCATGATCAGATCCATGGCAAGCCTGAATTGACTTAAAACGACATTCCTTCTTAGCTTTTCAGCTAAACTTGTATTGTTTAAATGCCTTGATATTCTTCTTGTGAAAATGAACTAGAGGCTTTTTTTGGGTTTTGGATATTTTTAAATTCTTCTGCTTCCCTCAATGGCATTCGAAAGTAACTTCCATTACTGTCATTATGAACATTGCCATTTTTTCAAACCTTTAATGATTTGATCTGATTTTCTGCAATCATTTATTGTTTTAGGGCGGTTGCGCAACTCCTTGTAAATACTTTGTTTAATCAATAATTTGATAAGAAGTTTATTCAATCTGCCTTCCGCCATTTCTCACTGGTAGCTCCATGAGCTTTGGTAAACAAATGCCATTCCAAAGTGAGTGAGATCACCTTTTAAATCCTTTGTCTTTAGAAATACATTATGATCTTCATTCTCGGTAATTGGCCGACTCCAAACAATTTCATTCTCTTGTCGAATCCAATCTTCGATCCCTTTTTCTGAGCTTTTTCAGTAAAACCTTCTTTTAACTTAAATAGGTGTAAGAACATCAATTTTGCTGCATAATTGTAAAGTTGTGCTTCACTAAGTGGTCGAATCAACCAGTTACTTTGTTGTGATGACTTTCCTACATCAACACCTATTACATCCTACATCAAATTTGTAAGAGAAGTTGGAGGTAATTAGTAAAGCTGCAACAATACTAAACTAAATACCTTGGGTTTGCATCCTATACTAATGAAGTAATCTGATTCTTCACTGAAAGAGAAGCAACTTTTTTATTGGAAAGGACTTTAAGAATTGAAAGATAAGTTTTTAATATCAAGCTCGTTCACCAATCGGATCGATTTAAAAAACACTCTTCACACAGAATAAAATCTTGCATCAAACATAAATTTGAATCCAATATGAAATCGGTTTTATCAAACTCGAGGTCCGTAGCAGATTTCGGTTTTTTGAGAAAGTGAGAAAATACGTTTGAAAATTCCTCTGAAGTAACTGATCGTTAAGTAAAAGCCACGTAAATTGTTAGTCCTGATTTTTAGCCCTGATGAATAAAACGATGAAATCTATTTCTCTTGAAGATAATACTAGATTTTTGTGGCTTACTTGGTGTCCTTCTATTACATAAAGAAGAAACCAATACCACCATTTTTGTAATTGGTGTTGCAACTCATAAATATCCAGACCTAAACCAATAGATTAAGCGTGGCAATATTATTTGAGCGTTTAGCCGAACACCTAGCGTAGATCAATGTCACCGCCCCGATGCTAATTGCATGCAGGTCCTCCAAATATACTTTGAACTACTGCTATGTAATTTGATATGGAAATGCTCTAAACGAAATTTGCTCTCATGTACGCATGAATGAGGTCAATTGGAGTCCGAGCCAAGTCCCAAAGTAAACCAACGTCAATCACATCCGGGAATTCATTCGTTGTTTATTGCAAGGAACCACTTCCTTGTACAATTTCTTGAGCATGAATCGAAATTCACAGAGAAAAGAAGAATGAATATGAATTGATTAGTAAGGATTTTCATACTCGTGAAATTAGTTGAAAAAAATAACGCTCTAAATTAATAAAGCAAAGATTAAAATGTTTCTCCATAGAAGGAGACAGGAAATTCATATTTAATTAGATCTAGAGAGTAACGTAACAAGCACAAACGCCTCACTCTGAGTTTCCTCTATAGTCGAATTCTTTCCCTTCCGAATGAGGGACAAAAGAAGTTCATTTTTTTATTAGCCAAACTACCTATGATTTTGAATATCATCTTGGTCTCAAACCTGTTCAAGTTCATGACAAATCTCTGAAAGAAATATAATTCTAGCTGAATCCGAAATCGAAGTCCAATTGCTTTTCCTGTTCAATTCCAACAAACAGCCAACTTGAAACAAACAGGATGTTAATCCCGATTTGAGCGTGATGAAGATGGGGTCTCAGTTTCCATGAAACTACTTGCAGTAGAGTTAAACATCTCTTTTTCAGTGTAACCCAAGTATTCCTTCGAGTTTTATCAATCAACAATGCCTTTTGCTAAACTCCACGAGTAATCACAGCAATGATTTATTTGATGGAAGTTCATGCCAAAGCTAAGCTTTCTTCCAGGTCGGCGATCAAGAAGACTATATTGCAATCATCACCGAAACCTATTCGATTCTCTACCATTCACAGATACATTCGGCGGATTGAGAAATCCCATATTCCGAATTTTACCGTTGTTTGCTTGAGTATTCAAACGCCTCGATACTTTCATTCATCGGATCATCAATAGTAACCGGCCGTGCAGTCTGATCTAATCGATGTAATCGTTTTGGGAGTCGGCGAAGGGCTTTCTTCTTAACAGCTCTATGAATGTAATTTCCTTTAACTAGGATTCCCAATCCCAGCTGAACGCATCTTCTCCCGCCATCATCTACCCGAACTTTGTCGGCATAAGTATTCTACGAAAGGGTTTTTAACGCTTTACCAACCGATTCTCCTCATTCCAGCCTTTGTTCGTATAAATCGGCGGGTGTCGAAAAAAATTGATGCCTGATTCCAACAGCTTGTCGTAATAGTTGTCGTTTAGGGAATGAATTTTTCCTACACGACATACATCCAAAGCTAACATTCACTATGTGTTAAATGCAGAATTACTAATCGGTGAGTTCATTTATCGGTTTTAGCGATTACCGCAAACTGGATGAAAAAATACCAGGTAAATAAACCTAGAATTGTTAGAATTAGGTTTAACCAGAAAGCGCCTCTAATTTTCAACAGTAAGAAAAGACGAGCTAAATGGTGGGGAATAAAAATGGCGATAAATTAGTTTAAGCATGCTCATAAGAAATTCCCAATTTATTTATACATTGGGAGAACCTACGAGAAAAAAAGTAGAAGGTTGTATTCGGAATTGGTTATTGAACATTAAAGTTTTCAATTATTTTTTATAAATCTTCCATTTTTGAAGCAAAATTAATCACCATCGTCCTTTACTTATATCAAAATATTAGTTTAAGTGATTTCCAATTATTTAATAAGAAATAGGTAACCTCTAGAGTAATATTCCTATCTTTTTAATCATTTTCGAGAAGATATATGAAATTGTACAATAGGAAAGGAAGTGGCGCAATCCTTAAGACAAGGCTACACAGAACTCATCAACATTGATCCTGATAACCAATTGGATTGCTATCGATGAATTACGACAACTT
>Ga0163217_1069586_pt1 | contig 10700 bp, 11 predicted proteins | sample SynspAceP_FD_185933 | JGI IMG/M metagenome (GOLD analysis project Ga0163217, IMG submission 185933) | Saline lake microbial communities from Ace Lake in Antarctica - Synechococcus sp. Ace-P (PacBio error correction) | ecosystem: Environmental > Aquatic > Non-marine Saline and Alkaline > Saline ...
GGAAAGGAAAAAAAAAGGAGAAAAATTTTTGGGTGTTAGAGGTTTTAAAAAAAGGAATCCCGGGTTTTATTTTTTAATTAAAAATGGGCTTTTCCAAAAAAAAAATCCCATTTTTTTTTTCAATTGGCCCCCTGAAAATTGAAATCCAAAATTTACCTTACTTATGTTCATCTATTCCAAACCACCGGCTTTTTTTTGTCACTGCAAAAGTTTTTTTCAATCCGCTAAAAGGAACAGCATTGGAGTGGCAAAACTCCATATTATTTTTCCCTACCGGCCATTTTTAATGTATTTCGTCTCCCTGATTTTTCCTTGAAGGATTGGTACAGGAAACTTTCCCATAGAAAATAAAAAATACGCCTTTCATCGTGAGTAAACGACAGGGGTGGGGGGGGTGGCCTCGCAAGCACTCAGAAATGTCCTCTAGAAAGTTTTCTTCACTTTTTTCTAAAATGCAAAAGCAACCTGCGCCATCCGATAAATCAATGGAATCTCTGTCAAATAAGGATCGACTACTTCGCGATAAAAGTCTCAGTACCTGATAATTAAGCAATTTAGTGGGCAATGCCAGCCTTTAATAAAAGCATCGGCCTGAAATCAACGCCCTTGCAAACCATCCTTGGGGCAATCCAAAAATGGATATCATAAGCCACCACAATTTCGGGTTCTTGATCTTTAAATTGAATTAATTCGGGAACGATTACTCGGCAACAATATCAATTTGAGTATTACCTGAAGCTACAATCGCCAAAATTTTAGACCCACAATGAATGTAGTGAGTTCTTCGGGAATCTATTCCAGCGTCTCTATTGCTTTTTGCGCTGCAATTGTTTCCAATATCGCCTAGACTTATAATTCATTTGAAAAACGTAGCGTCGCTCTTCGATTCCAGTGATTCCTTGGAACTTTTTAATGACAATTTCATTGAATGTAGGTATTTTTTATTGACGCTCATCGTAAAAGTCCTTGAGTTAAAAAAGTCTTCATTTTTTTGAACTTAACCGTAGGAATATAGCTTCCTGTTCCTGAAATTTTTATTTTGCAATCGATTTATTTTTTTTTAACATTAAATGTAGGCCATTTTATGGGTTCGACGATAACTAATTGTACTATAAATTTGTTAAAATCGCAATTGGACCAATGAAAAATAGTGAAGGCATCTAAACAAGCTAGCTTTAGGTTATTTGCGTTTATTTCAAACCTGGTTGGAAGGTAATTTTTTTCTCCTCCAGCTTTCATTGCTTTTTCACCGGCAAAGAATGGTTTAATGATCATCTCCCAAGTCTGAACCCGCCATTCGTTGATGCTTTACCAAGAACTCCTTTGGCGGATTTCTTGTCGCTGAACCGCCTTTACATAAGCCAACATGCCCCTCTTCAGCAAAATAACCAAGCGGTTAAAATCATTCCTGTGAAAGCGCAGTGGTAATGGTAGGTTTGGCAAAGTGAATAAATGATGAAAAATACGTGCAATCCCTGGCCCCATCTCTTTGATAACGTTCTAATTTTCTCATCCGCCAATGGGGCACAATTCAGACCGCATCGTATCGAACATCCATCAAGTTCGATTTATTAATATGGAGTCCACATCTTTTCCTGAAGTGAGTAGTTCCTTCGTACGCTTGATTACGAAAAGAGGTTTCAAGGTCCAGTTAAAAGAAAGGGGAGTTGGTTGTACACCAATTTAGCACTTCCGAAATTACTTCCTTAAATTCGGTTGACCATGGTGAGCAATTTGGCTTCACATTAGGCGTAGGCGTTTCAATCCACAATAAATCCGCTCGTTTTGAAAAGGCTAGTAATACAATCTAAAACAACTCGTTCCGATGTTGCTGCCGGTCCTTGAATTATATAATCCGTTTGGTAATCGACTGTCGGACTAATTTTTCCAACTCTTTTCAATAAAACATCATCTTCTTCCATCTGAATAGCGATTTCTTCTGCTCCACAAAAGCCCAAGTATTGAGCAGCCAATCTTCCCGTTCTGACTAACTGGTAATTTTGAAGTTAATCCTGCTCCTTCAGAACTGTCCTTGCTACGAATTATTCCATCTTCAATTCCTAACTCTAAAAAGGCATGCCTCACTGCATTTATTTTAGCAATAAAAATCTTTCATGCGGCACCGTTAACTTTTCGTCTTGGTGGCCACATTGCTTGGCATCAGAAACTGGGTTTTCCAATTGAATGGCAAACAAGCGCCAGCTTGAAAGTCATTTGTTTGGCCATAAATAGTGGGGCTTCTTCATTTCCAAAATCCAGCATCAATGTTCAGCAATAATAGGAACTACAATGCGTTTTCGAAATTGTCCATTTGATTTGTAAACGTCCTCACCATTTTCCAATCTCCTGAATAGATCATTTAATTCAATCGGCATCAGTTGGCGCAAGAAACTCGTAAATCTCTTTAATCAATGCAAGAAACGGCCGTTTTTTTCATGCATAGACTGATCGGGTAGTGGTTCCAAAATTCGGAACGCAAAGCAGCAAACCATCCAACCAGAAAGATAGAGGTATTTCTTGTTGGTTGTTTGATGGTGCTTTTTAATCGCATCCATGTTTTGCTGCGACCACAAAACCATGCCGCAACCTAATGACTGAGTGTATTGAGAAGAATCTGCATCGTATTCCGCCATGTTTTCTCATGATTCTGCCGTATATTTCGCTATGTCAAAACCAGTTTTTTAAATCGGATTTTGAGCCATCAATTCTGGCTGTATTTTCAGGATCTATGCATTCCCAAGTGGAACCATTACTTTTTCTTTCAATCTCTACTGCTTTGTTAAGGGCCTGAGCCATAATTGCTTTGTGCTAAAATTTGTCATAATTTCGTAAAACGTTATTGGATTATTATAATTAGAATCCTGTCAATTGTTGCGCAAATTGGCAGGATTGCCTTTTTTTAATAGGTATTTGTAAGCCGGTACCGTTAAAAAATTCTTCAAAACTCTTTCAGAGAGAACCAGCTTGTCCCGAAATCTCAAGGCCAAGCTTAAATCGAGTATTCGTTTATCTTCATCTCCTAGTATGGTAATTTATTTTAATCGATTTCCAACTGTGATATAATTCCTATAAGCTTCATATTGAATCGTCTTCCATCATCTAGCCTTTTCTCTATTTCTAAGCCCATTGCCAGAACTTGAAGTTCGAGAAATTTCAGCAGTAGCTGCATCTTCATTTAAATTGATAGAGCGCCAACAGCACCGTAACCTCTCAGCCAAAGCTTTCGGTGGTTTTTAAAAAAATAAAAAAATCCCCCCGATATTGATGTTTTTCGATACCAGCTTCGGTCAACTGTTCCTTTTGGTAATCCACTAAGTCTTGTTATAATGTTCTATATCAATCCCTTAGTTTACAGCATTTGGTTGGGAGTGGGGCATGTGCCTTGTTAAAATTTCTTGGCATAGCAACTCCACTAAAAGCTGGGTGGGCCTACCCAAAGTTCCAATCATGAAACCATTTAAGACTTCTCATTCTTTGTCTTTACGTACTTTTTCAAAGCGCTGCAAGTGTTGGCTGCTTCATGTTTTAAATAGGGATTTGAAGCCGCCTTCCACAATGGCCAAAATTCCTCGTTTTGACAGCGCTGAATCCCATTTAGAATAGGCATCCATAAATGGGGTGGTCATGGTCACTTGGTCCGATCTGGAAACAACAAGTTGGGGTGATTTCGATGACGCGGAATGTGAGTTACAAGCGTAGTAGGTCGGGGGGGGTTGGAAAAATACGTAAAGACAAAAGAAGAGGAAGTCTTAAATGTCCCATGATGAACTTGGGTCAGCCCACCCAGCTTTAAGTGGATGTTTGCTATGCAAGAATTTAACAAGCACATGCCCACTCCCAACACAAATGCATGTAATAAGATGATATAGAACATTACTGACAAAGACTTAGTGGAATTACCAAAAGGAACAGTGACCGAGCTGGATATCCGAAAAACATCAATATCGGATTTTATACACCGAAGCTTGGCTGAGAGGTTTACGGTGCTGTGCGGCTCTATCATTTTAATGGAAGATGCAGCTATGCTGAAATTTCTCGAACTCTAAGTCTGGCAATGGCTTAGAATGAGGTAAAGCTAAGATGATGAGAAGACGATTCAATATGAAAGCTTTTAAAATATGGAATTATATCAGCAGTGAATCGATAAAATAAATACATACTAGGAATGAAGATACAAACGAATACTCGATTTAAGCTGGGCCTTTGAGAATTTTCGACAAAGCTGGTTCTCTCTGAAGGTTTGGGGGGAAAAAAAAAAGGAAAAAAAAATTTTAAGTCGGTACCGGCTTACAAATACCTATAAAAAAAGGCAATCCTGCAATTGCGGCAACAATTGACAGGATCTAATTATTTAATAATCAATACGTTTTATCGAAATTAATGACAAATTTAGCACAAAGCATTATGGCTCAGCCTACAAGCAGTTAAGAGATTTGAAAGAAAAGTATGGGTTTTCCCACTTGGGATGCAATAGATCCGAAAAATACAGCCAGAAATGATGGCTCATCGATTTTAACTGGTTTTAGACATAGCGAAATAAAATACGGCAGATATCATGAGAAAAGACATGGGGAATAACGATGGCAGATTCTTCTTCAATACACTCAGTCCCATTAGGTTGCTGGCATGGTTTTTGTGGCGCAGCAAACATGATTGCGATTAAAAAGCACCATCAAACCAACCAACAAGAAATACCTCTATTTCTGGTTGGATGGTTTGCTGCTTTGCGTTCCGAATTTTGGGACCACTACCCGATCAGTCTATGCATGAAAAAAAACGGCCGTTTTTCTGGCAATTGTTAAAGAGCTTACGATTTCTTGCGCAAGCGATGCGATTGAATTAAATGATCCTATTCATGAGAAGGATTGAAAAACTGGTGAGGACGTACAAAATTCAATTGACAAATTTCGAAACGCATGTAGTTTCCCTATTATTGCTGACATTGATGCTGGATTTGGAAATGAAGAAGCCACTTATTTATTGGCCAAAACAAATGATTCAAGCCCTGGCGCTTGTGCCATTCAATTGGAAAACCAGGTTTCTGATGCCAAGCATGTGGCCAACCAAGACGGAAAACGTACGGTGCGCCGCATGAAGATTTTATTGCTAAAATAAATGGCAGTGAGCATGCTTTTTAGAGTTAGGAAATGAAGATGGAATAATCGTAGCGGACAGATTCTGAAAAGGAGCAGGATACTCAAAAAATTACAAGTTAGTCAAGACGCGGAGATTTGGCTGCTCAATACTTGGCTTTTGTGGAAGCAGAAGAAATCGCTATTCAAGATGCGAAGAAGATGATGTTTTATTGAAAAAGAGGTGGAAAAATTAGTCCGACCAGTTCGATTACCAGAAACGGATTATATAAATTCAAGAACGGCAGCAACATCGGACCCGAGTGGTTTTTAAGATTGGGTATTACTAGCCTTCAAAACGGAGCGGATTTATTGTGGATTGAAACGCCTACGCCTTAATGTGGAAGGCAAATTGCTCACATGGTCAACCGGAATTAAGGAAAGTAACCGAATGCTAAATTGGTGTACAACACTCCCCTTCTTTTAACTGGACCTTGAACTTTCGTAAATCAAAGCGTACGAAGAACTACTCACTTCAGGAAAAGATGTGACTCCATATAAATAAATCGAACTTGATGGATGTTCGATCGAATGGGTCTGAATTGTGGCCAATTGCGGATGAGAAAATTAGAACGTTTCAAAGAGATGGAGCCAGGGATCAGGTATTTTTCATCATTTAAATTCACTTTGCCAACGCTACCATTCCACTGCGCTTCACAATGAATGATTTAACCGCTGGTTATTTTGCTGAAGAAGGGCATGTTGGGAATTATGTAAAAGCGTTCAGCGACAAGAAATCCGCAAAGGGAGTTTCTTGTGTAAAGCATCAACGAATGGCGGGTTTCAGACCTTGGGAGATGATCATAAAAACATTTCTTTGCGGTGAAAAAGCAATGAAAGCCTGGAGAGAAAAAAATAACCTCCAAACCAGTTTGAAATAAAACGCAAAATAAACCTAAAGCTGAGCTTGTTTTAGATGGCTTCACTATTTTCATTGGGTCAATTGCGATTAACAATTATAGTACAATAGTTATTTCGTCGAACCCAATAAAATGGCCTACATTTAATGCAAAAAAAAATAAATCGATGCAAAAATAAAAATTTCAGGAACAGGAAGCTATATTCCTACGGTAGTTCAAAAAAAATGAAGACTTTTTAAACTCAAGACTTTTACGATGAGCGTCAAATTAAAAATACGCTACATCAATGAAATTGTCATTAAAAAGTTTCAAAGGATCACTGGAATCGAAGAGCGACGCTTACGTTCAATGAATTAAAGTCTAGCGAATATTGGAACAATTGCAGCGCAAAAAAGCCAATAGAGACGCTGGACAAAGATCCCAAAGAACTCGACTACATCATTGTGGGTCAAATTTGGCGATGTAGCTTCAGGTAATACTCAAATTTGATATGTTGCCGAGTAATCGCTTCCCGAATTAAATTCATTTAAAGATCAAGAACCCGAATTGTGTGGGCTTATGATATCATTTTTGGATGCCCAGCGAGGTTGCAAAGGCGTGATTCAGGCCGATGCTTTTAATTAAAGTGGCATTGCCACTAAAAATGCTATTAATTATCGGTACTGAGACTTTATCGCCGAGTAGTCGATCCTTATGACAGAGTTATTCATGATTTATTCGGATGGCGCAGGTGCTTTGCATTTTAGAAAAAGTGAAGAAACTTCTAGAGGATTCTGAAGTTGCTGCGAGCCAGTCCGTTTTACTCACGATTGAAGCGTATTTTTTATTCCTAGGAAGTTCTTACAATCCCTTCAAGAAAAATCAGGAGACGAAATAACATTAAAATGCACGGGTAGAAAAATATATAGTTTGCACTCAAAATGCCTGTTCGCTTTAGCGAATGAAAACTGCAGTTGACAAAAAGGGTGTTGGAAATAGAAAATGACATAAGTAAGGTATTGATTCCATCAGGCCAATGAAAAAAATGGATGAAGCCATTATAAAACGATTCTTTTTAAACTTTACATCATCTCATTCACATCTTACATATGCTGAGGCACGCGAGGAGCGGGAAAGTCATGAGCAAGAGAGTATACTCGTTTTATAATGGCTTTCATACCAATTTTTTCAATTGGCCTGATGAATCAATACCTTATTTATGTCATCTAATTCCAACACCGCTTTGTCAACTGCAAAGTTTTCATCGCTAAAGGAACAGCATTGAGTTGCAAACCTCATATATTTTTCTACCGTGCAATTTTAATGTATTATCGTCTCCTGATTTCTGAAGGATTGTAAAAGAAACTTTCCATAAGAATAAAAAAATACGCTTCATCGTGAAGTAAAACGACTGGCCTCGCAGCACTCAGAATTCCTCTAGAAGTTTTCTTCACTTTTTTCTAAAATGGCAAGCACCCTGCGCCATCCAATAAATCATGGAAATCTCTGTCAATAAGGATCGACTACTCGCCGAAAAGTCTCGCAGTAACCGATAATTAAGCATTTAGTGCAATGCCAGTTTAATAAAGCAATCGGCCTGAATCACGCCTTGCAACCATCCTGGGCATCCAAAAATGATATCATAAGCCACGAGCCAAATTCGGTTCTTTGATCTTTAATTTGAATTTAATTCGGGAAGCGATACTCGGCAACAATATCAGAAATTTTGAGTTATTACCCGCTGAAGCTACATCGCCAAAATTTTTGACCCACAATGATGTAGTCGAGTTCTTCCGGGATTATTCCAGCGGTCTTCTATTTGCTTTTTTGCGCTGCCAATTGTTCCCAATATCGCTAGACTTTAAATTCATTTGAAAACGTAGCGTCGCTCTTCGATTCCAGTTGATTCCTTGGAACTTTTTATGAACCAATATTCATTTGATGTTGGTAATTTTTAATTGACGCTCATGCGTAAAAGTCTTGAGTTAAAAAGTCTTCATTTTTTGAAACTACACCGTAGGAATATAGCTTCCTGTTCCTAAATTTTATTTTTTGCATCGATTTATTTTTTTTAGCATTAAATGTAGGCATTTTATGGTTTCGACGAATAAACTATTGTCTATAATTTGTTATCGCAATTGACCAAATGAAAATAGTGAAGCATTAAAACAAGCTCAGCTTTAGGTTTTATCTGCGTTTATTTATCAAACTGGTTGGAGGTATTTTTTTTTCTTCCTCAGCTTTCATTGCTTTTTCCAACCGGCAAAAGAATGTTTTAATGATCATCTTCCCCAAGTCTGAACCCGCCATTTCGTTGATGCGTTTACAAGACACCAAGAACTCCTTTGCGTGGATTTCTTGTCGCTGGAACGCCTTTTACATAAGCCAACATGCTCAGCTCTTCAGCTACAATAACCAGCGTTATATATTCATTGTCATGTGAAAGCGCAGTGGGTATGGTAGGTTGCAAGTGGATTAAATGATGAAAAAATACCTGCATCCCTTGGCTCCATGCTCTTTGAAACGTTTCTAATTTTTCTCATCCGCCAATTGCACAAATTCAGACCGCAGCATCGTAATCGAACATCCATCAAGTTCGATTTATTATATGGAGCACATCTTTTCCCTGAGTGAGTAGTTCTTCGTACGCTTGATTACGAAAGTTAAGTCCAGTTAAAGAAGGGGAGTTGTTGTACAACCAAAATTTAGCATTCGAATTACTTCCTTAATTCGTTGACCTGTGAAGCAATTTGCTTCACATTGGCGTAGGCGGTTTCAATCCACAATAAATCCGCTCCGTTTTGAAGGCTTAGTAATAACAAATCTAAAAAACGCACTCGTTCGATGTTTTGCTGCCGTCCTGAAATTTTATAATCCGTTTGGGTAATCGAAGCTGGTCGGACTATTTTCCAACCTCTTTTTCAATAAAACATCATCTTCTTTCGCATCTTGAAAATAGCGATTTCTTTCTGCTTCCACAAAGCCAAGTATTGAGCAGCCAAATCTCCCGGTTCTTGACTAACTGGTAATTTTGAGTTAATCCTGCTCCTTCAGAATCTGTCCTTGCTACGATATTCCATCTTCAATTCCTAACTCTAAAAAGGCATGCCTCACTGCAATTTATTTTAAGCAATAAATCTTCATGCGGCAGACCGTTACTTTTCCGTCTTGGTGGCCACAAATTGCTGGCATCAGAAACCCTGGTTTCCAAATTGAAATGGCACAACGCCAGCTGAATCGATTTTGTTTTGGCCAAATAATAAGTGGCTTCCTTCATTTCCAAAATCCAGCAATCACAATGTCAGCAATAATAGGAAACTACATGCGTTTCGAAATTGTCAATTTGATTTTGGTACGTCCCTCACCATTTTTTTCAATCTCCTGAATAGATGCATTTTTAATTCAATCGCATAGCTTGGCGCAAGAAATCGTAAATCCTCTTTAATCAATGCAGAAACGTCTGCCGTTTTTTTCAATGCATAGACTGGATCGGGTAGTGGGTCCAAATTTCCGGAAAACGCAAAGCAAGCAACCATCCAACCAGAAAAGATAGAGTATTTCCCCTTGTTGGTTGTTTGAATGGTGCTTTTTAATCGCAATCAAGTTTTGCCTGCGCCAACAAAACCATGCCAGCAACCTAATGACTGAAGTGTATTGAGAAGAATCCTGCATCGTATTCCGCCATGTCTTCTCATGATTATCTGCGTATTATTTCGCGCTATGTCTAAACCAGTTTTTAAATCGATTTTTGAGCCAACACATTCTGGCTGTATTTTCAGGATCTATTGCATCCCAAGTGAACCCATACTTTTTCTTTCAAATCTCTTACTGCTTGTAGGGCCTGGAGGCCATAATTATGCTTTGTGCTAAATTTGTCCCATAGATTTCGTAAACGTTATTGATTATTAATAATTAGATTCCTGGTCAATTGTTGCCTCGCAATTGCAGGAATTGCTTTTTTTATAAGGTTTTTGTAAGCCGGTACCCGTTAAAAATTCTTCAAAACTCTTTCAGAGAGAACCAGCCTGTCGAAAATCTCAAAGGCGCAGCTTAAAAATCGAGTATTCGTTGTTATCTTTCAAATCTCCTAAGTATGGTATTTATTTATATCGATTTCAAACTGTGAAATATAATTCCATATAAAGCCTCATATTGATCGTCTTTCCATCATCTAGCTTTACCGCTCATTTCTAGACATTGCCAGAACTTGAGTTCGAGAAATTTCAGCAGTAGCGCATCTTCCATTAAATGATAGAGCGCACAGCACCGTAACCTCTAAGCAAGCTTCGGTGTAATAAAATCCCGATATTGATGGTTTTTTCGGATACCAAGCTCGGTCACTGTTCCTTTTGGTATTCCACTAAGTCTTGTTCAGTAATGGTCTTATATCATCCTTAGTTACATGCAATTTGGTTGGGGTGGGCATGTGCTTTGTTAAAATTCTTGCATAGCAACATCCACTAAAAAGCTTGGGTGGGCTACCCAAGGTTCCATCAATGACCCATTTAAGACTTCTCTTTCTTTGTCTTTTACGGTACTTTTTTCAAAGCGCTTGCAGTGTTGGCTGCTTCCAATCGTTTTAAATAGGGATTTGAGCCGCCATTCCACCAATTGGCCAAAATTCTCTTTTATGACAGCGCCTGAATCACCAGTTTAGAAATAGGCATCATAATGGGGTGGTCATGGTCACTTGGTCCCGAATCTGGAACAACCAAAGTTGGGTGATTTC
>Ga0163217_1077020_pt1 | contig 10700 bp, 6 predicted proteins | sample SynspAceP_FD_185933 | JGI IMG/M metagenome (GOLD analysis project Ga0163217, IMG submission 185933) | Saline lake microbial communities from Ace Lake in Antarctica - Synechococcus sp. Ace-P (PacBio error correction) | ecosystem: Environmental > Aquatic > Non-marine Saline and Alkaline > Saline ...
AGAGAGGAAAAGGGGAGTTTTTGGGGAAAAAAAAATTTTTTTGCTTTTCCCCGTAAATTAAAGGCTCTTTTTTTAAAGCGGAATAGCAATGAAAATTTAGGCGGTCCCCTGTGTGGCGAAAGAAGCTAAGATTGTCCAAAATTTTAAAAGGGGGTTGAATGCGTTTTTCCGTAATGGACGCTTCACTTTTGTTCAAATGAGTATTGGGTTGAAATTTGCAGACCCGCCGCTTGTCCTTCCTGGTGATGGTTGCTCACGGTTTCGCCGGAACCCTCTAATGACGGTAGATGAGGCCGAAAGGTTTGTAGCTTGGCGTGCGGGAGTTCGTGAAATATGGAAACTTAAAGTAGTGTGGGGTCCATTATCCTCGGTAGATGCGTGATGAATCTTTCGTGATGGTGGTGCCCGCAGCAGTTCTTGTTTTGAATGTTAGTCAGAAGGGACGGCGTGCTGGAAGCCAGAATAGTTGAGATTTGAAACCAGCTCGTTCGAGATTTTTTTCCGTGGACGAATGGGAAGTGGGCCCGATCGATACAGCTTTCGATAGCCCCCTGAATGTGTTTTAAGTCCAGTAATGTTAGGGAGGTCGATTCCACGGGTTTTCTAGCCGTCAAGTACGAACCGCGGGGGTTCAGACTATCAGGGGTCGATTTAGATGTTAATTGAAGAACTCTTTAAAACGTTGTTCCTGACCGTTAAAGCCCAGCCAAAATCTGGTTTGATGGTAGGAATGGGTGAAACGCTTTGAAAGAGAAATTGTTGAGAGTAACTGAAAGATTTTGAGAGCTCATCTGTTGCGACATGCTGACGATTGGACAAATATTTACAACCGTCCGAAGGCATCATTTTTCCAAATGGCGCGTTTTGTTCCGCCAAAGAAATTTGCAGCGTTTGAAAAAGTGCAAAGGATTAGGTTTCAAACGTGCAGCATGCGGGCCGTTTGGTCGTTCGTCTACCATGCGGATAAGCAAGCGAAAATGGGAGCACGTTTTCTTATTTTTTTTCGATTGCCCTAGAAAAACGGTGTTAAGAATGTTTCCTTAGCGGCTTTTTTTTAATGCGAACTGGAACCCTGAAAACTGCGGTCTGTGTTTATTATTGAGTATCTCTATTGGAAAAGATGCTCAAATGCGTATCGTTATTTGAGATTTTTGGAGATGAATATGAAGCCCTTGGTCATCAAAGATTCAATGGATTTAATAATGTAAGTCATTGGGAGTAGTGGCTTTTTTTTCAATCAATGATAAGGCCGAGTCATTGCGTTTACCTGATAGGGAAACAGCATTGATTGACAGAACTTTCTGTTGCCACTAAAAAGAAGCAGGGGTATTCTTATCCGTGTCTTGTTCGATTCCTAATATTCTTCATCTCGATTGAAAAAATTACCACCTCTTTTCTCAGCAGGCCAATAGAACATTACGATACAAAGCAAAATACGCATTGTGGTAACCTATCTAAGCAATCAGCAGCGCCGAGTTTGCTGGAAAGAAATCGCAGCTTGCCAGCCGGAAATGCGTCAACCGTTGTCTTGAGCCGGCAGCAAGCTGAAAAACTGATGCAGTGTTGGCTATCATTAAAAATGCGGATGGCATCATAGTTTTTGTAATGGTTTTAAGACCGCGCGGAGTTTAAATCCATCTGGCTCTGGATGGCTGAAAAAGATGGGCCAATGCAAGTTGTTTATCGCGTAGAAAAGATGCATGAACTGACTGGATTTAGAAAAGCCCAAAAAAATTGGGGTTCAACCCGTATTGGTATCCGAATTCGACTGGCGTCTACTTTGCACGACGCATTGGGGAAAATAAGGGGTGGTGAAAATCCTAAATTGTGGTTCGTTGACAACTTCGCTCATTGCTACGAGCTATTGATCTTTGCGGCGAATAGGATTGTTGCATTCCTTGAAGTTTAAAATTCATTTTTCCCTTGGATCGCAAATTTCGTATTCGAGATTCAAAAAGTTTTGAAAGAATGTGCTCGCTACTACGCTGAGCTCATTCAAATGGGTGTTGAGGTTTAGTGGGTCGATGTTGCGCGGTGGTTTGGTGTTCGTATTGAAGGTACTTCGTTGTCAAATATGATTTTTATCAAGCAAACTACAGTATGGCGCATATGCATAATGTTGTTTGCTTTTTCATAACGTATGTTGAGCAATACGAGCTTCTCATCCCTCAATCTTGAATCTCCCGATCTGGCCGCGCAGTGACCGCTCATCATGCCGATGGAATAATTGAGGATGTTATTCTCCCATGTTGCAGACACTCTACGATTGAAGAAATGCTGAGACAAGTGGGCTGAAACCAGCGCTCCTATGGAGTCTATCGAAAGTTGAAAGGCCAAGATGATGAAGAATAGTCGCTTCTTAGTAGAGATTTATCATTGATCTGTGGGTGGACGAGTTTTTAACGATAGTTGTTGGCTTGTTAATTCATGGGGCAGCTTAATCTTTCTCAACGTGGCGCAATGCTGTAGAATCTTTTTCTATCAGCGTGTCGCAATTTACATGCTCGATTAGACAAGGGTGCGCTATAGAGGGCATAACCGTGCTGTCATTGGAAGAACTTAATGAATCGCTTGGGCTGAGAGTTTTGTTAACTTGTCTGTGTCTTCATATCAATGCCAGATTCAATTGGGAACCGATCATTTTGTTCCAGTAATTAACCATTGCAGGTGGAGCAAGCCTTCGTTTTTTCAGAGGTAAACATCCAGCTGACTGTTTACTTGATTCTTGATGGTTGCTCCTTTATAGCTATGTTAGATGGTCCAGGCATTGAGTCATCTTTTGCTTTACCGCACCCCCAGCAGAGGGCGTAAGCTATTTGGTGGGGGCTTCTTTTTAAGTTGGTGCTTATTCAAAGAAAACTTAGGTGTATTTACATAAATTTTATTTGGTGATACTGTCTCTTTCGATGTGTATTTTAACCGAAGTACGTGTTTTCATAAATTGATTTTCAACGGTAAATATACTGAAAGTGTGCACAGCGTTCAGCGATGTACTTAAATCGTTAGTTATATATGAGCATGAAATTGATGATCGTTTATCAGATACAGCTATCATGTCTAAGTCTTCGCTGTAGTCTAACACAATGACCAAGTGGCACTCTTGCCCACCTATAAAAAAAGTAGTTGATAAGGCACAACGAAAAACTTGACCGGTTTAGCTTACGAAAAATGCATCGATTTTTTGGAGGGTAGAAAGAATGAAATGTATAAAGTGCCTGCATTCAATATGGCGGTCAGTGATGACTTTTCAAGCAAATTTAGATCAATTCCTATGTTTGCACAAGTAAGAGAAGCCGCTTGCTACATCAATGCGTAAATATCATTCTGTGCATGAATTTTTAGGGGCCTCTATTTTTTATTGATCAAAAACCGCTATTTGATTGGGCTCAGCTCCTGTTATATGATTGCTTGGCTATATATACCATGAGTATAATCTTAGCCAAATATGAGCTGGGTGTGTGTTTTGCCTATTAAGTATTTTTGAGCGTGAATGTGAACGTCTTTACAACCTCCTTGGTGATGATTGATGCCAAAGGTGACTGTGAAATGGATTTGTGATTCGTAAGAAAACGCAATAATTTCCGATGGCTCCATGCTAATCATAGAAAAAATATTATTCCCCCTGGATAATTACTGGCATAAAAATGTGTGGTGATTACCCAGTTTGGACGTCTTGGTTGTGGGTTGTTGGGACAATGGTTTCCAGAATTAGCTCGTGCCAATTGGCTTTAAAGGGCGCTGAATCTGATTTTTTTTATCCTACAGCCACTTGGTTCCGAACCTCCAAATCTGAAATGGGCACTTCGAAGATCATTGGCAAAGAACATTGCAGGACACGCCTCTTGGACAATATGGTGCCAGTTATTGCTTCAATTCGGTGTTGGTAGGAAGGGGTGATTGATAGTTTTTTCAGTTCTATGGTCGTCTTCATGACGTGAAATGGGCAGCTATGAAGCGTTGCTGGCGAGATTGAAAGTATCTATTTACTTTATATTCAGCAATATGATTTAGATAGCATACGTAATAGCGCGTCGGATCCTTTGGTTGGTTTCGTGACCGCCGACCAGACCAATATCAACAATCACTTTCGTGCGGGTATTACTTGGGAAAAGTAGGAAACAGGCAAAAAGGTGCCGATCATGGGGGCACAAAGCTATCCATATCCTTCATTGATTTTAGGGGGGAACTCTCAAATAAGGAAGATCTATTTTACACTTGGCTTTTCGAAGCCTAAATATTTATTATATTATTATTGATGTAAATGCGTTTTTTAATCTGAGGCAACTGGTAAAGCATAATAGAATACTTTGTATTACAAGCTCTATATAATAGTGTCCTCCGTCAGTAATAAGATCTGTCCAAGAGGTAGAGTACTAACTATAGCCTGAGATATTTAAAAGATAAGCGCGGATAAATTCTATCTACACGTCTCTATAAAAATCTAGCCATTTATTTTAGAGAGCCGATGAACCGTATTTAGTTCCCCAAAACTGCCTTAATCATTCACGTCCTTAATGTCTAGTAGGTTGCTATGAACGACTTGACTTATCGATTAATGGAGAAAAAAACTTGAAATTGGCAAATCAGCCTGGTTATCTTTGTGCTGAATATGGTGGGGCGAAACTGGATATTTCAGACTTGATGGACCAATAATTAAGTCACCAATCAGAGCCGTAAGTTATCAGAGAAGCACAGTTGAAGGATATCAGTTAAAGATGAACCACCACGATGTTTCACATCAATTTCACAAAAAAGATGAGACCATCTCGTTTGTAAGACGTTAAATGAGTCGTGAATTTAGAAACGGAGAAAACCACCAATTAAAAATATTGCGCACTATAAAAGTGTTGAATGCAGCGGCGTAGAATAGTAAGAAAGTGTACTTTTACGAGCTGTTGTGAGAGCCACATATAGAATTTGACTATAGCCTGACGAACTCGATTGTTTTCTCTCTGCCGCTTGTTACGTATTGAGAGTATCATCAGAGCGCGACTGTAGGATAGTTAGAAGGCACACCCATTGCTCGTCTATCAGGTACATTAATAAGAAGACCTTAAATCGAGAGTGAGATAAGCGCGTTTCCTTAACCCATGGGGACTTTAAAGAAAGCGAGGGTCTATCCCTTTTGAAATTTTCTAGCATCCAGCTTTACGGTATACAGATAGGAATCGTCTTTGGCTCTACGAGATTTTACGAGTATATGAGTGTCTATTCTCCGCTTGTATACCGTAAAACGACACGAAAGATAGCACAGAGAATACATCAGGCTACTATACATCCGCCAAATTATTTAAGTGATATATTTCTTAGGCATAGTTATGACTCGTGTCCATACTAGCCTCTCTAAGGCGTCAGCGAGCATATGATAGCCGAGAACCCATAGACATAGCGAGGAGAGCGGATCACCACTAGCGCCCGCAGAGAAGAAGCGGGTCAGATATTCGCAACTATAACGGCTTCACTATTGATCGATCCCATAGCCCAGCTATCTGCCACTGACGGAAATGCTGACGACGAGAGAGCAGCCGTATTTTCAAGAGCTAAAAATTGGTTATTTTAAATCAAATGCAAGAAATGCGATTACGCATAAGGGATATATTTAAAATTCAACAGGATCACTCGAGTCAGATCTATACTATAATATGACCTGCGAGCATTAATATCGGCGAAAAGAGTGAGTTACATTAAGGGTCAGTACGATTTAATCACTTTGAGACTATATTTCGTCTCTGAGATGTTAATAAACGAGCACATGATCAGCCTTTAGGTGTGTTGTATATTAGACTTATCACATGACGCATAATACCAACCGATAAGAATATGGATGGCTATCGCAGCTATCTCTCTTGATAAATAAGCAGGCACCGTGGGGTATTTTGCTTGCATAATTTGCACACAACATCTGGGCAGTACAATACATGAGCATTGGAGCTTTTTGTTCATTGGATTATAGAGTCGGTGCCATTTAATAGGATCATGAGAATATCTTGATGGTTAAGCCATAGTACACTGTATAATAAAGTGTTCTCGGCGTAGTAGGGTGGGTAATAGAATCTAAAAGCGATATGCACGAATACTCCTATTCCGAAAAAGCAGAGGCCAGTCTATGCAATATTGTGTTTCTTTCCATAACGTGTCGCTCAAACCGCGTCCTTGCTTCAGAATGAACACTGATTATAAAAGCGTCGTTTTTTAGTTGTAGTATGAGTTTTCGATCATAGATTGGAGACAATGCGTATTACCAACACATACTCTACTTGAGTTCTGGACTACGAGATAGATAGCGTGATGCACATAATTATAATCGGTAAGATCACGAACTTTAGCACACAATGACTTCTTTTTGGGTAGTATTATATAAGCTACACCTAGAGTATGATTTGGTTATGTTCCATACTGTATTCGGAGCGTATGATGCTTTAGTTAGTAATTGTACAATTCAACCTTTTCATGATAATAGAAAATGGAGCGTGGTGCCTAGTAAACATTCGGCGTGAGGTGTTGTGTATACTCTTATTGAAAAGGATCAGCCTCATCGAAGCCAACGGTTACTTTTTTTGATCGCGCTCGCGCGCTCGCTTAAGCGGTTCCCGCAGAGACCTGTAGCTCGTCGGGGCGAGAGTGGTTTGTGACCGCTACGTTTCATATGCAGTACCTTTTTAATAGGCCAATGTTATTAGAAACACGAAGAATAGCGACCTTTCCATGATACACCTTACGACAGAGTGTTGCAGTGGTGTTCTGAGGATAGCCCATTGTCAGTTTTCATTAAATCCGTATTGTTCCACATAAATTTACACATGCAAACGATGTAGAATGGAAAATTTCCTTGAGTTGGAGGTTGTCAAATTCGAGTCGAATGACAACCCTTGTCGGATTAAGGGAACGACTATACAGAAAAAGCGTAACTTGGGAATTACTTCTATGTACGTATTTTCTTGAATCGAGCGTTAACCGCCATCCGGTTACGGTTAAACAGCCTGTACAGCGTGGCATACATCTATGCGAATGAGGTGAATGGGGCCTAAGGCCATGCAGAAACTACCAATCCGCCGTCGAGTAACCGTTGTGTGTGCTTGGTAAATTTCACACCCCTCATGGTGAACAGCGCTTGTTATGAAGCGATGGTGTTGATGGCTCAGCCTTTTTCTTATCGCATCCTTTGGTTGAGGTCAAAAGGTACTGGGGGGGCGCCAGACGATCCAAAATCGTTTGCCGCTATGCGTTTATAGCGGGGGGTAGTCCGTACTGTCAATATGCTGACTTATTATAAAGAGTTAGCCAAGGTACTTCGTGGTTGGAACTCTAATATTGATGCGGTATTGCATGAGCCATAGCCGGTGTTTGCATCATGCGTTTAACCTAACTTATTACTAAACGGTACGGACTGGTAATCGCTTGTCGTATGGGCTGACGGATATTCCACAATAATTGCGTGAAATTGGTAGCGCCCTGTATTCATCTTCCTTAAGTAATCCAACGGCGGAATTAGAACGACCTCCTACTTACATTTTGTCAGGGCCCTGATTCCCAACGGGTGGCGAAAATTAATCACAGAGGGCCAAAAAGTGATTATCGTTAGACTTTATGAACCAGGCAAAGGGCAGATTAAAGCCAGAGCCCGTTTTAAAACTGTTGAAGGAGGGCGAAATTGTGTTGTAAAAGGCGCTGCACCCATCAAGAGTGTCTTGGTAGTAAAAAATATGTAGAGCAAATTGCAGGGCGCAATGGGCAGGCAAAAAATTGGCCTTATGGTCCGTTGGATATTTACGTGATGAGTCAGATCAAATGAAAACGCCGAACCCTAGATTGGTGGTTTGTTCCTAATCTCCATCGTGTTGACCATTAGATCTGTCATCTGAGCACATTTTTTGCTCAACAGGGTGTTGAAAAATCTATCCGCGTGAACCATGAACGTGATTGGGTTTGGATGGATTTGCCTGCAGTTAAACCGTGAACGAATTCTGGGTGAGCGGATGGCTGCGTTTTCGTATTGGATGTAGTACGCTGGCGGGACACAGCCGCCGCTTACAATTTCGTCTTCGATAAAGTACTGAATTTTCTTGTTTGACATATATTAGAAAGTTATTAATTGCTTTCTAAATATTGATGAAAGTCCTCGAATACTTACCCGAACAGAAGAAAAACCAAAATTGAGCTAATGGCTCGTTTTGGGGTTTGACGTGATATGAGGCTGAGTCAAAGTTCGTTGCTTGAAACTGACCCATCTTGCCTAAAACTGTGCAGAAATACGCGGGGAGGCGAGACGCGAGAGCGAGCTGGAAAAAGAAGCGCAAGCAACTAGAAGGTCTATTGTCTTCTGATCGCAGCTAAAAAAAACGTTATACTGATGAAATTCAAGGAAGGCGCATACGAATGACTTTGGCGATGACCAGACGAACGCCGATTGTGTGCTCGTAAGGGAGTCCTTCAAAGCGTCAGAGAGGAGACTTGATGTTAATGACCCTATTACGGTGTTATGTTCAAGAACAACTGATTCGCGCTGGCGAAAGCCATGATATTGACGTTCAGGCGTTGACGTATTACAATCTTGGTGATGAATTTGTAGATCAGTAACCAAAAGGCGTTCAAATCAAGACGCTTGCTCATTCTTGCTTCCAATGGCAAACTTATCGATTAAAGCGCAGTCACTCTACTGCCTTCTGCGGCGCGGACAAGGGTGAACCTATTACTGGGAGGATCTTCGTTAGAGAAAGACGCACTACTTGTTGTCGAATGATCATAGAGCACACGGAAAGAAAGAAGAAAAAAGAAAAAAACGCTCACTATTTGATTCCGGAGTGGATCGCTACGGATTTGTTGATCAACTGAAAAGTTGTATGGAAAGAGGACAAAGCGGTAGGCGACCTTTAAGTGTTGCCAGAAAGGTGCGCATCATGGCGCAGTGTTTTGTCGCAGAAGCCTGAAAAGGTCGAGTTGTAGCGATATCGCTGAGGGCGAGTATGCTCGCATTTGATGTGGCTTGTCTTTGCCGCAAATGGCGGAAAGGTAAGGCAGTACAAATGATTCAGTATACCCACGACCACGTGCGGCTGATCGACGAAGAGCTAGTCGATTTTGCCATTGCGTGTGTTCAGCCTAATGATCTTTTGCACTGCGTATGGGCCGTAGAGCGCTTAAATTGTCTTGTTCGCGGGAAAAGATCTAGAAGAATGACTTGGAGGGTGGTCGTGAGAGCTTAAAGACGCTTCCGCGAGCTTCCAGGGCGAAGTAGATGGGGCTTGAAGTGAAAGCTCGGTGGGGTAAATATTGGCTAAAGTCGAATGAGCCGCCTAAACAGATTTATTTTAGATAATGATATTTGCATTGAGGTCATAAGCTTATTAGCTCGATCACGATGCCCATTTATGGATAAAAAGCGAATATACATACTCTATGTTAAGTGAATTCGCGACCTAAGTAAGAGGAAACGAAAGACGGTAGTCAAAAAGTAATGAGACAGTTTAAAAGCGTTTAATTTAGCAATGAATTGGCTGCAATTCGACGCAGTACTTTTTATACACTCTGTATTGTTGAATGATTGGGCTTCGAAAAATGTAATGAGCGTCTCATCACGAAATGGAAGAGAGACTCGGCCACTCAGACTGGCTTATCAAGCGACATTTTGTTTTTGGAAGGTGTTTCCTTGATGAACCAGCGTCGCGACCTGCTGATTGGTTCTGATCTTCGTTTCTATGATGTCAATGATTTAAACGTTGAGCTAGAAGTGGTAGCTGTGTTCGTGAAGCGAATTGCTATTTGTGAGTTAAGGGTGATTATCAAGGGGACGCGTGACACGCTTTGAGAAACTTATTGTTTTGATACAGAAGAGAATCATTTATTGGCTGAGCAGCAGCTTGGTCTGGATGGAAAAATTGGCATGCAGAAGTTACTATCATTCTCAGATGGGTAATTAAGGGGATATTATGAAAGGTGATCGTGATGTTATTAACCAATCTAACAAGGTGTTGGTAACGAATTAGTTGTATTAACAATATTTTCTGCATGCTCGTATGTTTAAAAGATTTTGGCTGTTAGTGCTTAGATAGCTGACTATTAAAGCGTCTTCTGAAAATAAAAATGCCGTACCCATTGATTGAGCGTGTTTTGTTTTGAAGGTTTGCCAATCTTCAAGAATCTTGGTCGTCTCGTATTGGTGAAAATAGCGAAGAGATGATCGCAAGCAAATTTGGGAGTTTGAGCTGGATACCTTGCCCGGCCACTAAAAGTTTGCGATTACTTGTGCGAGCAGAAAAAAGATTTCAATGAGTCGTGATACGCTAGAAAAAATATTAGAAGAGCAAGAAGAGCAAATAGACTGGCTTCGAGACTCAAGCAGCATTTAATTGTGCTTCTGTGAATGGAAAAACTACTCTTCAATCGCAGATCTCAATAAAAGATATATGATTGTTTGTGACTCTCAACGCACTCTCTGCATCATCGCGTTTTTCTGCTGATTTTGATAAGCTTCATTATTGAAGTAGCTTTTTTTGGCGCATTGGCAGCAACTTGCCCGCATTGAACTACCAAATGTTGTGCTCTTTATACAGAGCGCGCATGGGTAGTCCGCCCCTTCCTGTACATAGACGCTTTTGATGTCTCTTGTCTGTACCTGGTTACCAATAAAAACATACATAAATGAAATCACCTCGCACTAATAGTTCTGATTTCTTAGATTCGTATTTTACATGCTAAATGAT
>Ga0163217_1070820_pt1 | contig 10699 bp, 6 predicted proteins | sample SynspAceP_FD_185933 | JGI IMG/M metagenome (GOLD analysis project Ga0163217, IMG submission 185933) | Saline lake microbial communities from Ace Lake in Antarctica - Synechococcus sp. Ace-P (PacBio error correction) | ecosystem: Environmental > Aquatic > Non-marine Saline and Alkaline > Saline ...
AAAACGACATTTTCTGGGTTGGTAGTAAGAAACGGTTCTATACCAGATTGGTTTGGGGTATTTTTAAAAACTAGTGGTAACCGGTAGGTGCCCATGGTCCATAGGAATTTTTAGCCAGTATTCAGATTTTAAATAATGTTTTTTTTTTATGGCTTTTTCTTTAGGGTAGGAATTAAAAGGGTTTGTTTTTTTTTTTTTTTCCTTTCGGTAAGATTTTGAAATGCACCCACGATTTTTTTTTTGTGGCTGTTGGGCGTGTAGGCTTCAAGGCTTTTTGTTTTTTTGTACGTCATTGAAATTCGTTTGGTTGTCATATGCAGTAAAGTGTGAAAGCTGTTCTGGTTGCAATTTGTGGCGTACTTTGCTTTTTTTTTTATTTGTTCTAATGTATCTACGTTTGGTTTTGCTATTCGGGATCTGCTTTTTTTTAAAAGTGGTTATTTCAATTTGGTCAATTCTGTGTCTGATGTTGGGGGCAGATATGTTATTTGAGAGCGTATCATTAGCCTTGTTAATCTGTAATGTGATCTCTAGGCAATGATTTATGGACAGAGATAGTTGGCTAGGGGGTATTTGGCACGCGTGGGTGATCTGTATTGTATAAAATTGAAATAATAGGGTAGATTCTTTCATGGATGGTGGTCGAACATGTGGTTTGAGATTTTCATGGTCTGATATTTTAAAGTTTTGCTTACAGGGTTTGGGATTCGTTACGGTGGAACTATGGCCGAATTTTTGGGTATGGGCTGGGTTTTGAACGCTTTCATAATATCGTAATTAATGACATTGGTCTTTTTTTTGTTTTTTGATAATGCTTTCTGCTCGGAATGGTTATGGAAAGGTAAGTGAAGCGTTTGGCGTTTGGAATTCCTGTGTATGGGTATTTCCATGGGTAGACAGTAGAGTAAGGCGAGTTTTTTAGGGGACTTGTCGTATATGGGATAGGTCTGCAATCGACGTAGTTTATTACTGTTTGTTCTGGTTATTTTTAATTCATATGATTGACTTGGTATTGGATTAAATTGGAAGGTGAAGACTGACAAGGATTGCAATACTTGGGTCTTGGGGGCTATTTTTAAAATTTTAGATCTTGCCTTCATTTAGGGATTTGTTTTTGTTCATTCTAGCATTTTTAGTATTATGTGCCTATGTCGGAGTAGTCATATTTCTTGGAATTTTTAGGGATTTGTTTACATGGAGGAAGGTTGTCAATTATATTTAGTGGACCATTGCTTTTCTGTGAGTGAGGTTTTTTGGTCTTCGCGTTTTGTGGGCATAGCTATTTTTAGTGGTTGTGTAACTTTGGATTAAAGAAAGTATTAAAAAATCGGAAGTATGTATTCTATTACGTTTACCATCATTTGTTATTATTGTCCATCTGAATTGTTTATTATGAAAGAAAAGTTAAATCAATTTTACTTTATGTTCTAATTTCTTTTTTTGGCTTAATTGGGTGATTTTATGATAGTATTCGTTATAGGTTCTTATTTTACGGATCTTTTAGGTTTTATGTATGTGGGTTTGATTTTATTGTTGTGGATTGGGTATTGCCTTAGTATATAGGAATATTTTATTTAGTTCCTTTGCATTGCTTTATGGTGTTTGCCCGATTTTTTGCTAATGAGAATTGTGATTGGAGTTACTTCTGGTTTAAGCCGCTGAAGCAGTTTTTAGGGAGGTGGAAGGAGATCTTGTTTTTTTGGAGATTATGTGGTGGTTGGAGTGAATGCTGTTTGATCTAAGGTAAATTTTTTATGTGTAGCTTAGACATTATAGTTCTTTTTAGGGGGTCGAATGCTGATGTAGGATGGTTAAAGTGGAGACATACCTTGGTTGATGGGGTAAGTGCTATAAGATGTTACTAAAGTGGGGGAGGAAAAAGCCTATAATTTTTATGTATATTTGGAAATTAATATATAGAGCTGAAAATCGTTTGTTTTCAGCCGGATTATACCTTTAAGGGGTGTAAAAATGAATATTTTCCAAATTTTATTGGGATAGTTTGGGCATTGGCTGTTTTGGATCGTATTAAGTGGTGGATGTTTTTTACTCTAAGGTTACAATAAGTGAGTTTTATTGGTCTAAACCGGTAACCAGGATGGTAGGACCAAAGCAAAACATGAGCTTTGATGTTTGTACCGGGGGTAGCTTTAAGGGTTTGACGATTATGGATGTAGATTTAAATTGGCAGTGATCGTATATTTGTTTATCCTTCCAGAGGGAGAAACTATTTGCTATTGGGGAATTTAGTTATTAAGGATATTTACTAAATTTGAGATGTTATAAAACGTCGAATAGAAGTATGAATCATTGAGGGTAAGGTAGATGGTTTTAGACATATTATTCCTATAAGGTTTTGGCAGCAGATTTTACCGATATAACAGTGGGGATTCATGGATCATTAATAGATAAGTGAGAAGCAGGATTAGGGTTGTTGGGTAGCCGGTTCTGATAGATGCGAGGGAAGATGGTTACTACGACTTGGTAATGGATGTAGAGGACTAGATAACACGGATAGAAGAAAAAATGGTTGTCAATGGGTGGCCAAATTAGAGAGGGAGAGATAGACATTGTGATGTGTTAATTAATTTTTGGCTGGAAGGGTATATGAAGGGAAGTGAACTTTACCAACAACGAGATTTGATTGCGGGTTTTTCGGAATAGGAACGGATGGGATTTATGAAATTTATATTATCTTTAGATTGGAAACATATTTTCTCATACGCGGTTGGAAATGTGATAAAAGCGGTAATGCTATTGGGTAAAATGTGTACATTATTAGTGGTGAGTGAACAACATTGATTGGGGAATTTTTGTTGGTGCTTTTTTGAAAATGCAGTAGCTGTGTTGTTTGCCTGTATGATGAAGACAAAATTGTTATGCCGATTTAAGGGGTCTGGTGAAGTTTGAATGTTTTGAAATTTTCCCATTGTGCCAAGATTGGGGTATACATGCTAGGTTTAATAGAATTTTTGGAAAATTGAATATTTACTGGGAATTGGATAGATAAGAACTTAGACCGGATGCGGGAAGGGCCTAGGGATTATTTATAATTGCGTGAAAGATTGAGCGAATTGGCTATAGGTGATTTCCTGAGGAGTTGTTTACGTGGGTTGAGAACGGGAGAATGGTATGTGGTATTGTCTTCTAAAGTTCATTGTTATAAAGGAAAAGTGAAGATAAAATTGCTTATTTTCTTTATATATAGCTGTTTCTTGTTTTGCATTGAACATGATGGGCGGGGATTTTATAAGTTTTGTTTTTGCTGCTGTTTAGCTTTGTGAAATTCTTTCTTGCTTCATGAGTTTTGGTTGCTAGGCGGAGGAGGGTCTGATTTTTATCCGGGTGGCTGTTTCTATTTATTGGACATTTGAAGCGTTTCGGACATTTTCAAGTTAATTAAAAGAATTAAGTAGTTGATGTTTTAGGGCATTTCCAATCTTTAAGTGTCCTTTTATGGGCTTTGCAGTTGTTTTAGAGTTTTTCGCGTTAGTGATTTGGCGCTGTGGGGGTCGGGCTGATTTTGGGGGATGGTCCGGCTAGTTTTGAGAGTTGGTTTGCTGCATGTTCTTGCTTGTGTTGCGGTTTTTGGTTTTAGTATTCTTTATTCCTGAAGACTGATTATTTTGGGGATCATTTTTTCATTCAATAGAAATGGGGACGAACCATGCGTTCAGAAATATTCATTTTTCCATTAGTAGTTTTAGGTTAGTTATTCTTTTAGGTTTCTTTTTTTGCTGTTTTGGTTTGTGGTACTATTCTTAATGATTTAAGAGGCTTTAACTGTAGAGTTGGTACATAATTTGTTTTGCTGAATTGCACCTTTTATTCAGAGGTTTGATATGGTGATTAGTACCCAAATTGGTTGTTTTTCTTAGACATTTTTATATGTTTGGGTTAGTTAATTATTAAAATTTCATTAAAATGTAAATAATGGCCTTAAATATTACTGTCTCAGTTAAAGTAGTTGGGCGTATTTTTGGTCGAATTTATTTTCAATTCGTAGATTTATAGGTTTTTTCAGATGGTGTTGTTTTTAAACTTTTCTAGCAGTATTGAATGGTTTAGGGAGAATCTTACATAATGATTCTGTGTGAACTTAATTTCCATTTAGTAATTTTTATTTTTTTTACAATGGTGTAGAATGTAGAATTTGAGAATTCTATTAAGACTTATTTTTCCGACTAAGTTGGTTGTGGGGTTTTTTTTTTTTTTTTTTTTTATAAATATTACTTTGAGTTGTTGGTTAACAGAGTATTTTTTTAATGGTAAATTCGGGGGAGGGGATTTAATTGGTAGGGTTTATATTTTACTTAATGTCAGATTTGTCCTGAGGCCTGTTGAATCTTTCCTTAGGATGTTTGGTTAAGTTAGTTAAACGATGTTGGAGTAAGTACTTGGGGTTTTTTTATTTATACTTTGGTTTATAAACAAATTAATTGGTGGGTATTGGTTGGTGTAGTTTAGTATTCGGTTGCTTGATATAGATTTTCGGCATCCGACTGATTACGGACTGTTTTTTTTCGAAAAAGCCCTTTTTTCGGCCGATGTTCATATTATTGGTATGCCAAATCACTTTTGGAAGGACTGTCTCCTTAGGTATTTGGGTATTTGCAGAGGATGGCCTGTACTACTTTTGTATTGTTAGGTTTTCATAATTCTGAATATTTTTTATAAGATATATACAGGTGGAAGTTTCTGTGTTGTACATTTCAAAGTATTGGAGGCTTCTGAATGGAGGTTTCTTTCATAGCTCGTTTCATTCATTCTTGCAATACCGCGCTTCAACACTAAGTCTTGCTCTTCTTCCTTTTTTTAACGCATGTCGGTCATTTTTTCCGATCGGTTCGCTACCGGACCTAATGGTTTTTTGATCCAATGGATTCACGATCGTAATTGTTGTAGCTGTAAAATGGTTTTTACCCTTGTATATGGGTTTAGTGTATTTTTATTCTTAGCGGTTGAGGTAAGGTTTGTCCGCTGTGCTATGCCCAAAACGAACATAAGTCCATTTTATGTCTGATTTGGTATATATTGCGTTGGTTACTAAGCTCAGACGTGATTTTCTTCGTGAGGTCTGCTTGACACGATTTTCATGCGGATGGAATTGTAGGCAGACACCCGGGATCTTTTGTGTGTTGTATATACTTGAAATTTATAATCCGTTGATTAAAGGAAATAATTTGGAGATTATTTTCCTTGACTAGCTGATGTTTTGACCATGCTATTAGAGTGGTTTTTTTTCACCCTGGGTCTTAATACCAGACATTCGATCATGCTATCGCTGTGTCAATGCTGGATGGGCAAGTTTAAGCAGAATATTACATAGTAGGATGTTTGTTTGTACTTTATGTCGCAGGTCTTTCGGAGTGGATGGTAAACGTGCATTGTCTTGATAGGCCTGGCTACAGATTTATCATTTCTGAACTTTCGCACTTTTGATCTGATTTGCATTTTATAGGAAAAATTTTTACGGTTTTAAAGTTTCGAGTTTATCCAAACTGGGTATTTTAACTCTAGAGGTGGGGTTTGTTTCCCAAATTTTCAGCGTTGGTGGCAACTCATATTTTTATATTGCTTAGAAGGTGTTCTTACTTTGACAATTCAAGCTATTACAGAGAATATGATGCTAGTTCAACGAGAACAATTGTCCCGAACGGTTGTGTTTCGTTATTTTAAAGTTGGGTTATAACTAATTTTTTGAAGGTTGTGGATAATTTGCTGTGCAGTTTTTGAAATTTAATTTTTTATCGTTATTGTGATATTTTTCCAATTTAAATTTGTGTTGATAAGGTGTTAGTGTGTATAAATGTTATCTAACCTATTTAGTGGTATGAATGACGAAATTTTTGATTTTATTTTAAAGGATTGCTGAATTGCGAGGTAGTTATTTGCCCCTCTTTGATAATTTATGAACTGGCTTCTTTCACATTTTTGAGTACGCCGATTCTCAGAGGCGTAAAAGTTTAAAGTGACTAAAAGTCTTTTCCTATTGTTCAGAGTGAAGTCTTATGTATTTGTTTATTGGAGTTTATTAAAGTAGATTTGATCCATTGGTTTTTCGTTTCCAATGAAAGAACCTATAGAATAGCCATGTGGGAGAATGTGGAACCTGGCGGGTTGTAGGTCCATATCTGGAGCAATGATGGTTCTTTTTTTTTTGGCGTTTTTTCTTTGAATTGCACTAATAGTTACTTGCAATTGATAAGCTCTTCTGTTTCATTGTAATGATAGTCTTTTGGGCTTGGGTGGAAATATACATATATACCCGCTTTGTATAGGTTTTTGTTCCTACAGGGGTTTTTAAAGTTGCTCTATTTTCGGAATCACTATTAAGATGAAGGTTTGTTTGTCTGGTGTTGTTTCTTATTGATTTATAATGCTATTGGATTTTGATAGGGTATACGTGTGCTATCAGTGGTTTTCAACAGGATTTATATCAAAATAAGAAAAGTAAATGTTTAAGGAGCTATCTGTAGAGAGTTGGGTAACTTATTGCATCCAAATTTTTTTTAGTTACGCCGTATGGGTACATTCTTTCATTGATGTTTTTTCTATGGTGAAATGGTAACTTTTTTGAAGGCTAATTGAGATATCGTCTTTTTGTACTTTTAGAACACAGAGCATTGCGTAGGGAGATTGATGCCGTGCGTAAAATTATATGAATTAAGAACTTTGGCTATCATTAGTCGGTATTGCTTTGTTGCATACTCATAGGCCAAATGTAATAATCGTATATCTATGGAATAGGTGGTTTAACTGACCAGTAATTCCCTCTCAAAGGTTTTTTGCTTTGGGATTTTGGATCTATAGGTTTGTGGTAAAGAGACTTACAATGGCATATGCATTAATAATGCATTATAGTTTCAAATCATGTTTTTTTGTAGTAGGAGAAAGGACGATGGGGATTCTTGTATTGTAATTGGGATTTGTGATCATGTTATTAATATTATGGGGGGGCGAATTATTGGTTTATTCGATGAAATGCAATAAGTATTCTGTAGATCAAGATTATTGATAGAGTACATTTTTTCTAGATGTTTTTTGTACATAAGTGTGGTTTTGATTATTGGTTCCAATTAAATGGCAAATTAGATTATTTTTTTTCTCTGAGTATTACGGCTAAATTTCCAAAAGAATCCTATTTATCTTTATGTCTTATTGGCTGCCTTATGAATTTAATTATCAACTTTATATTTGTTTTAATCTTGGTTGTACTCCAAAAGAGATTGATACTCATGACCAATTAATTTTATCCAGATTATAACGAAGTTCCCATGGTATATTTTGTAAAGCAGATGTCGAGTGGTGATGACCATGTTGATTCATGGAAAGTGACGGACTGAGTAGGATTTGTTGCAGGTGTCTAGATAAAGGCAAGTAGTGATTTGGACAGTAGAAATATCGCTTTATACTGACTGGTTTTCCGGATATCTTCGGTTTATCTGGATTGGGGGATTATAATGATGTCCAAAGATGTCGGGCGTTATTTTTTCAGGTAACTTGAAAAAGGTTTTTTTATCCAGGCGGTTTCATCTTTTAAGCTTAATTAATAGAGGGGATTAAACTGGGACCAATTAGTTTAGAAATGCACAGTTTTGTTGGAGTAAAACAAAAGCGAAAGAGTTGCGTCATTTGGAATTATCTATGCCGAGGCATTTTTATTTATAAATTGATAGTATCCAGGTTTGCAAGAGGCTGGATTGGAGGTTTTTTGGGACGGTAGGTTTTAATATGTAGTTCAGGAAAGAATATATAAAGTACCGGTAAGGATTTAGTATTCTGGATGTTGTGGTGGAAGGTGAAATACATTATAAATATCAATTTTTGGATCTTTAAAAGGGAAGAATTTAAGTTAGTAGTGTTTGGAGGGATGGTAATAATACAATGTTTATAGGGATACCTAAATATATCCTACAAGAGGTAAAGTGTGTCTTCAGCTAGGGTTTTGAAGTATTAAGTACTGATGGTACAGTTAAAACCAAGCCTAAGGAGAGGGTAGTTTCGGAAAATAGCGAGGTGATTTTATCCAATGGGAATTTTTTTTCAATATAAATAATTTTGAGAACGGTAATCTAAAGTGGTACGTAAGTTCTTAACTTTTTCAAAAAAATGTTTTGCGTTCTTACAGGACTTCTAGGGACCTATTTTAGATTTGTCTAGACCCATAGAAAGGATTGGTTTGGAAACAATCTTAGCCAGTATAGGGCAAATGGTAGTGCCTAGATTTATCGTATTTCAGATGTGCTGTATAGGGTTGATTTAGTTTAAGTCGTATAGTTTAATAATGTGATGACATTTTAACCTGGAAGTGAAGGGGATAATTTTTGATGAAGAGGAAAATTCATGGGGGTAGAGTCTTATTTGAGATACTATTTTAATTCGATGGAAGTGTACCCTTGCATGTCTATTATTTGATAAAGCCGTTTGGAACAATGTTTTGGACTGGATTTACGGAGTTACCATAAACAGGGGTGAAAAGTTATTTTGTAGCGGTCCATGATATTGTAGAGTATCCCCTTGGGTGGTGCAAGTAAATTTTTTAATTAAAAGCCATTGGACAAGTTTTAACAGCGGTAGAATGGATTCTATTTTGATCGTTTTTGGGATATTTTGGATATGCTGAGCAATGGGCAAAATAGTTTAAACTGAATGACGGCATGTTTTGTTTAGTGACGTTTAATGTTGATGGGTTGTCTGCAAGGGATTAAGGTTTTATTCTTTCGGGAAAAGAGTTTTTGGGTAGGTGGATAGCTTTTTTGTTTTCTTTTTATGATGATAAGCTAATATTGATAGGCATAGGTTTAAGTGGAGTTATAGACCTAAAAGGTGGGTTCGCCGAAGTAAGACCAATACTATAGGAATTTTTTACAGTTTTGGTTTTAAGGACGATGCAAATGCCCTGGTAATTGGCTGGCCAAGATTGTGGGGGGGCATATTTCTAAAACATTAAGTCGACCGTCAACCCTATGACTTAAGATTAAACACTAGATTTCGGAGATGAGGTTTTGTCGGTGGTAATTACAGGGATTACAAGGTAGTTGGCTAACGGAGCGGTGGATAACTTAAGCGGTGTAAGGCAAGTTTAATATTCAGACTACAACTTTTTAAAAATTTTCCCCAGTTTTATTTTGATGATCCACTAGGGCTTTTGACGCAGATAGTAGTTTTCTATAGCATGTTTTGCGAGCCAAGGCGTCTTTTTTTAGAAATTAATAGTCGGCGCTGGATGCTAAACGCGGCCATTTATTACAAGGTATTGAATGGAGTGTTATTTAGTAGGATGTTTGTACAAAACATTTTGCGCTTCAATATTGTAGAGTAATGTGCCAAGGGGTAAGCCAGAGGCATGTTGTCCCAAGATGAATTGCCATAATTTGAAGTTGGTAACGGTAGTGAATTGGGCATGCCAAGCGCAAATTTAAAATTACCATTTTAAGTTACTGGAGGTGTGGGTGGGAGACTTTGAGGGACATCTTTCAATTTAAAAAGCAGTGAATATCAGGAAAAGGTTTTGAAAGAAAATATTATACAATGTGGTAAGGATCATTTAATTTTGAATAAAATATCTGTTGGGGCGATATATTGTTAGAGTAGAGGATCCATTGGGAATGCTAGGTTACAACTTTATGTGGATTGGGGGAATGGGGTGGAAATCAATGAAAATGACCCTTAGCGCTACATGTTGATGTTTTCAAGGATAGGAAGTTTTTATAAAGTTGGGGAAAGCCATGTACTTTTCCAGGTTTCAAGGGTAGGGCTTGGGTAATTGAAGGAATGAGGTATTGCCATTCGTTGGGTGGATGGAGGGGAAAAAAGATTTGAATGTACTAATTTGTACCCGCCCATGTTATACTTACATTAGTTTTTATTGCAGCATGCTCATTCGATTCCTCGAATGTATGCGAGTGGTTCTTTGGTAGAGGATCCATTGAGATCAGGAAATTTCATGCCATGATGTGTTCGGGGAAGAAGCATAGGTCAAGGTAAGAGAAGAGGGCAGGTCTGACTATAGTATTGCATATGTGGTGAGGTTCTTGATTTAAGGCTTAACCCATTTGGATTCTTTTTATCCCGAGAGAGTTTGGGGAGTTAGAGTTGGGATGTTGATGATGTTATGGGCCTACGGGCGAATATAGTTTTTGATAATGGAGGCGCGGAATTGGGGGAGCTTTAAAATAAAAAAGATGACTTTGAAGTATGGTAGTTTATTAGGACTTTTTTGAAGGAAGGGGAAATAATAATCATCCTAATTATTGGGTCCGTAGCGTCGATGGTCTGCGGTATTGGAAGCCGGTTTATGGTGTGAAAAAAACGGTGCGAACTTTATGGTTTGCTTCTTACCAGGAAGATTATCCAGGAGAGAGTACTTGCTGTGCGTTTTTGAGAATAAGTAAAGGAGTGTTTACAATTAGCCGGACTTCTTTAGCATTCCAGGGATGCCTATCCATGTTTTCTTTTTTTCCCGCGTGAGAAATGGCTTATTTTAATTGAAAAGTAGGTTATACGGTATTGGTAAGAGTAGTAGTTGAGTTGTCGGGAATGGTGAAAAGGCATCATTTGAGTGTATAGATGTGGGTGACCAAACTCTTAAAACATAGAGGCGTGGTTTTAGAGGATGTGAAGAAAGATGGAATTACTATTTTTGGGATTTTCGGAAGTAACAAGGAAGAGTTGAATTTTTCACTTCAAGGTTTTA
>Ga0163217_1104204_pt1 | contig 10699 bp, 15 predicted proteins | sample SynspAceP_FD_185933 | JGI IMG/M metagenome (GOLD analysis project Ga0163217, IMG submission 185933) | Saline lake microbial communities from Ace Lake in Antarctica - Synechococcus sp. Ace-P (PacBio error correction) | ecosystem: Environmental > Aquatic > Non-marine Saline and Alkaline > Saline ...
ATACACGGTTTATCGATAGGCCCCGTTCTGCTCTCTCCTCGCGGTCGTATTTCCTCTTCTCCCACCCCCAACAACCCACAGGAGGAAAAAAAAAAAAAAAAAAAAAACAAAAAAATTTATTTTTTTTTTTTTCCCCTTTTAAAAAAAGGGAAATAATCGATAACGGAGATAAATGGAACAGGGTTTAAAAAAAAAAAAAACCCAAAGGGCTTTATGCAAGAAGGCTGCGACCAGTAAAACAATTAAGAATCCTGGACCCTTCAACCATATTTCCCTTAAATCCCCTAATGGAAGCGCCAGAATCCAATCTACAAAGGCCCTCTCCAGCAAAAAACCTAAAGGGAGTTTTCTAGTAAATTCGTAGATTCTTGCCTGGGCCCATTTATCTGTGGGACACTCGCTAAGATACGATTTTTCAGATGGATGTTGGGCTTTTACTGTCGAGTTTTTGATATTGCGAACTCCTCTTTTTCAGCAGTAAGCTTCTGACTTCGATCTACTTGCTCTTTGGCCCTTGCAGATTTTAATATCTGACTTCAGTCGAAGAGAGGCCTGGATCTATGGTTTTGGCAGCATAACGGCTTGGTTTTGTCTAAATATCGGGCAAGGCTGAATGACGCAGCGCGAAGAGTAAGGTTGGAAGAGCGATCGCCGACAGCTTACAGGGAAGAATTTGGAACTCCTCACCAGGCGAGGTCAGCCTTTCCGTTGCTTCATTTGCGCACTACATGTGGGGAATTGCCGAAATTTAAAACCGCGATCTAACATATGAAAATACTCTCTCTCATTCCCAATGCTGGGAAATTTCTTCGCGGATTTGGCCCTAACGATTCCAGGAAAGAAGACGAGACCAGACCGCGCTTGCAGATACCCTGGCATGTTCGCTTAATCCTGAATTGATCACTGAATAGTCCAGCTCGGAATCCCCCCCGGTACACTACGAATGTGAAGATTAGCAGTTGTTAGATCCTGTTTGGCGGGCGCCACCCATGATCTCGGATACAAGAATTTTCAAGGAAATATGCGAATTGGTGTAGTCACCAGCGCCCGAGAAAGACGCTTGTACTAGACACAGCTCACGGCTTGGACCTCTATGCGGCTTCCCCGCATATAGTTATTACCAAGAAAGTGGCAGTGAGTGGGGTAGCGTAGGCCTTCTCCTCTCAGTCAGGTCGATTGCCTTGCGCCCTGCTAATGTGCAGGCAGCCCTGACTCCTCCTTCCAAGCCATAGGTTCTGCTCTATAGATGGAAAGAGAAGAGTGTATCCGAAAATGAAGGTTGCTCGAGCCGATTACGACCGTCCACTAACCTCAAGATCACGCGGACGGATCAACACACATAGTTGGTACCAATGGAACAAACGCGCCGGTCCCGTCCGCTGAATCTTGTTGAAAACGGGCCAAGCACGAAAGGTCTAATGGACAGTAGTATGTCAGCAGATATCCGCTGTATTCTCCGGACGGCATGCACCCTCTTAATCATATCCTAAGCATCATCTTGGGCAAGCGGATTCCCTAAGAATCTTCGCATTGACCATGCTGCGTGAACATGAGGTAGGTGCGCTGCTCGAGAAGTCACCGAGTTAACAGGATCCACACGTCGTGTCATGCAGCTTTTAGTAAATAAGGATATTTCACATTATGCAAGGTAAAAAGTTCTTCTAGGCACGCCCCATCTAACGTGGATGTCTAGAGGGGAAAGATTGCGCTTGCATGTGCTTTTGTATAGGATTCGCTGCTTCATTGGTTCACTGAGCTCTTGACCGGCATTTGAGGGGACTGTTGGCCATGAGAGGATGATCAAATGGTTACATTCCAGTCGATGGCGGATTATAAACAATGTATCTGGTCCTAGATGAGGGACTTGTGATACATCTATGTTGGCTTGAAGCTATGCAAGCAACTTCTGACTCTAACCTCTGCGCCTTTGTGGTTAGGGCGAAGCACAGGAATGGCGATCAATTTTAGGCAAGTCCACGCCGCCGAAAGCAGCGGGCCAAGAAGAAGAACCTCTTCTTTGAAGGAAGTCGCAAGATCAAGAAGGGTCGGAGCTATGTATGAAGAGAGAAATGATCCGCCCGCTTTCTTTTCGTGTTGAGTGAGTCAAAGAAGGCTTGATGTATCCGTTTTTCCAGGTTTATCCCAAATCGTGAGGAGGCCAGTGCAATGTAAGAACATAACCTACAAACACGAGCAGCTCGCATGATGGGAAACTGATTAGCTTTGAGTGGGCATTCTTTGCCATTGTCTCAAATTCTCAGTGGAACACTACCAACATATAAACGCGGGTTATAAAAAAAACAAGAAGGGGAATCGCCTGCCTCAAGGCAGAAGAACTTCGGATAGATTCCGCAGAAGAAGTCCGCAGCTGAGCCGCTTTTTGCTTCGGCATGAAGAAGAGACAGATCGGGATGCTCTCTTCACTTAAGCCGATCTGTTTGCTGGAGCAAGCATCGGGCTTGGGTTGGATCATGCTGCTTTCATTTTATCCGGATTCGGACTAACCGGATCATGCAGACAATGCGCGGCATCCGCTTGCCTGGCTGAGGGAGATCCAGCAGCAACATAAGAGCTTGATCAGGAGAGGAGGTCTCGGTTTTGCCGCATTAGGGCCGCCAGGGCACGGAGTCTCTACAGGAGCAACTCCTACGGGTACGGGGCCTAGAGCGGAGCAGCTAGTCAGAACAACTCCAGGAAGCCCTGGTCGAAACCACTCGGGTGGTATCCCCGCAGGCAGGACCCCACAGCGCCCTTGGTTCTGTGGGCGACGCGGCACCTGAGGCGGGTGCTTGCCCCGCTATTGGCCTTCGCAGCACGTCAGTAAAGACCGGTCCGGGCGCCACGCGAGGAAAGCTCGGCGAGCAATCCGCAGGCTGGGCGCTGGTGCGAATCACAACTGGATCGGGCCGCTATCGCTCCAGAAGCCCGATGCACTCCATATACGCTGCCGGGCCATCGTATCCCTCCGGCAGCGAGGGCCTGCACTGCCATCTCCTCAGGAAGAGTGACCGAGTCCACCGGCCGCTCTCGCCGGACGCCAGGACGCCACCTGCCGCCAGGTGCTGCGCGATTGGCATTCTTCGTGGACTGCTGGTGAGATGGCCAGCGTCTCAGGCCAGTGGCCGCCATGTGTTTCGCCTCGGTGCAGGTCCGCTCGCGCGATGGATCCGGCGGGCCTGGCGCCGGGCACGTTCGACGTGGTGATCGTGATGAAGTTCCACCAAGCCGCCGCCTCAGCTACGAGCGCTGGCTGGCCCAGCCTGGCGCCGTCCCTGCTGCTCGGGGCTCAGCCACTTCCCGAACGATCAGCACGGGCTCGACTCCTCCATTGGTTCGGGGGCCACCCGCCCGCCGAAACTAACGGCTCGCGCCTCAGACGGCACCGACCTCTCGCAGATCGATGGCGCCGCAACGGCTATGCCAGCGAGTCGCTCCAACTATATCACCGCGACGCGACGCCGCCTGCGCTGATCCTGCGCGACACTTCGAAGGAGAGGATAAGATCACCAAACCTGCCAGATGCGGGCTACTGGGAGTCAGTGCGCGATCGGCACGCTGATCACAGATAGGGCAAGAGGCCTGCGCGCCGCCTCCTTAGATGCCTCGAGCTGTTCCCCGCGGACGAAAGCGCGAGTAGGCTAACTCGAGCAGTGAACCCGCCACGTCATTAACAGCCGACACCTGCAGGTCCCTTCGCGTGTACTAGTTTCAACGAAGGGCTGACATTCCCGAGATCGCAGCCGTGCCTGTTCCTGCGGCCCCACCGAGAGCGCGGCGATCGTGAGCTTGCCGATGGCGGTCAGCGTAGGTCCGCCGGCCCTTGTCGCCTCTGACGCTGGCATAGCATGCTCACGCCTCCGATTTCATCGGCCCAGGCTGCCACGCACTCGCCGCTTCGCAACGGAACTCGCACCGCCGCCCCTGCCTCGGCGGCAGCCGCGCACCAGCTGCGCCAGCCAGTGAAGCTCAGATTACGCCACCAGTCTCTGCCTCCACAGGCCGGCGGCTCTGAGACAGCCATCCGCTCGATCGGCGTTATACGCACGGTAGAGACGGTAGTTGATTGCGTTACTCATGCGCGAATCGAGCGTACAGGCACCCGTGCCGCGACAGCGGGCAGAATATGGAGCGGCCGGCCCCACTTGCTGGCCGAATGCCGTCGCCTCGGGGCCTGCTTCGCTGGCGGCGGCTGCTGGAGGGGCTCGGCATGGAGCTGGGGGTAGTTTTTTAATCGGGTGGCGGGGTGTTGGCGGTTGCCTGCAGCGGGAGTTGGGTGGGGGGCAGGGAGCCTCCGGCGCAGCCTCACGGCGGATGAGGAGGCGGTTTGGGGGCGGGGTACGCGGCGGCCTGCTTCATCTCGCGTACCCAAGCGCCCTGCGCGTGGCCTGGGTTGATTCAGCTGCAGCGGCCGCTGGCGCCCGAGTCCGGCGAGCTTCGATCTGTTGCCGAGCGCCAGTGGCGATGCTGCTCGGCCTCAGCTCTGGGCAATGGCCGCACCATGTGCCCGCTCGCAGAGGCGTTGGTGCGGCTCTCGGGCGCCGCGCCTCTCGCTGCCGAGCGGTGGAGCTGTTCGCAGCTGCTGCTGGAAGCGCACCGACCTCCTGGTGGCGCCGCTCGCTCTGGCCGCTCTGGCCGCTGGCGAGCAGCCCCGTCCCCCGCTGCCCCTGAAGCTCCACGGCGCGGCTACTTTCCCGCGCCGAGAGTTGTTCGCGGCGTTCGTTATTGAACGAGGCCGCCCCTTCCCGGGCCGCGAGGGAGTCTTTTTTGGATGAGCGCGTCGCGCTGCGACGTGTTCTTTACTCACCCTGCACGAAGTCCGAGCGCTTGTTCTCCACCACCACCCGCTACCAACGACTACGCCATCTCGCCCCGCGAGTTCCACTGGGAAGAGCCAAGTCTCACCCGCGAAGCCTCATCCACCGGCCAGCGTTTATATCCTCACCGCGCGAGTGCGGCAAGCCGGTGCTGGTTGTTGTGCGGGAGTGAGAACAGGCGCGGTGGCTTGACGCTGCGTTTCTGTGCCTCGGCTTTTCCGACTCGGGAACGCCACGAAAGGCGCCCGCCGATGGCGGATTCGCTGCGGCTGCAGCTGGGGCCGATTCCGGGGCTTCTATCCGCAGCTGGCGGTGGCATGTGAAGGGAGTTCAAGAATTTAAGGATCTTTCCGGCCGCTGCCAGCCCCCTGTCAGGATTGGAGTGCAAGCCGTGAGGTCCTGGAACTGAACAGCCGTGCTCAGCCCCAAGCCGAAGAAGGCGGCTATGTGGCCCTTCAACCCGGAAACGGCACGCAAGCCAGGGGCGAGTCCATATGATGAAGGCACTTGCAAACTGCGCGAGGCGACATCTTTGTATCTCGAGGAGTTTCCACTCGTTTTTGACGGGTCACGCCACTGGTCACTGATGTTTCAGCATTCTGCCCATTCTGAACTTCCGCACCTTTCTGGTCGGGAGGTCCATTCGGGCATTGGACGCTTGGGGTTCAGCGCTGTCCGGCAAGAACGGAAGCCACGTGTGTCGCCTGCGGTCCTGCCAGGTTGCGCTGGTTCCTTTGCATCGACGGTCAAGGTGGCACCCTCGAGGTCTTCTTCGCCGGCTCCGGTCGACGTCAGTGAGTTTCCTCAGAGTTTCTTTGATCCCGCACAGCCTATTAAATGTTGATGGCCGCCTCAGTGGCATCTCCTCCTGGGCCTGGCGGTGGTGTTTTAAGGGGGGCCTTCCCCTTTCAAGCTCTCCATCCTTGGGGTCTGATGATTGCCATGCTGCTCGCCATTGAGCTCACGATTGACAGTCCCGGGCCCTCGGCCAGGTGGCCGGGCTGTCAACGTGCCCAAGGAGGTCTGGCCTCGGACGCCGTCCGCGATCTCCTCAGCCCGGCCCTCCGCAGACCTTTCGAAACCAGCCGCATCGAACGTGCTGGCAAAGTTTGAAATGAGGAATTTTACCGTCTCTGGCGTGATCCGCTATCCTCCGCCTCAGTGAGGTACTGGAGTGCATCCGCCGACTGGATCGCCACGTTTCGGCGTTCACACAGCCCGGTATTCGCGGGGAGTCTTTTTTCAGGTTGTTTGGATCTCCTATCGCCACTCCTCAATCGAAAATCTGCCGATCTTGGCTTTTCCCTGATCAAGCAATCATCCCTTTGGTGAGATGGCTAACAGCGTGTTGGCCCCATGCAGCATGGAAGTTGAGTTGCTGCTTAACCGCTATGAGTATAACCGCTTCCAACGATCCACGAAGCCGTTGTTCTTTGCCGTGGCCTTCCGGGAACAGGCTTGAATCGGCAGGCACGGACCGAGTGGGTTAGGGCGCAGACGAAGCCCTTGGGATGAGGTTGGCGGCGCGATTCCGGGGTGTTCTTATCCGGAGCTCTGGCGGTGGACGGTTTAGCCCTTGTTGGCCAGAGCCACGTCCTGAGCGTTATCCCCAGTCGCCCCCATGGAACGTCAGTGAGAGATCAGCCTATTTACCCAGCACGCGCCGTCTGTAGTGAGCGTTTCGGCGTCGCACAGCCCGCGACTTAATTCCGGCGTCCTGGGCGCGGAGGCACAATGCAACCATCGAGCCAGCGATCGTGGATCTCTGGTGGATTCGACGGCCCTGCACCGCCAAGCACGCCTTCTATGGCCTTCAGCTGGTTCCTTGGGAAGATCTGCTTTCCAGCAACCTGTCGATCTGGTGAAAACAGAGCACTTCCCGGCAGGAGATTCAGACCTGCAGTGGAGGCTGATGCCATCCCCTCTGAACGGCAATCCGAAACGTGACTGGTGCGCATCCCGACCCTGCCCTGCGGCCCCTCCCGGTTCCATTGGCGAGCCAGTGCCCGGCTTTTGCCGACCTACGTGAGCATGAAAGGTGGCGCCGCTGGCGATTGCGCTGGCGCTGCAGGGCCGATTCCGGGGCGATTCTACCCCGGAGCTGGCGGTGGCGGTTTGAGGGAAACCCACGACTTCCACTAGACCCGACTCATGACACGGCTCCCACAACTGCTGCCCTTGCTGAATCGACCGGCCTGGAGCGCTCAGGCACCTGTGCGATCGCTAGGCGTGGAATCGGCTTGAGTGTTCGGCTCGGGGCGAAGGCCTGTTTGACCCTGCACAGGATCTGGGACTTCATCCGTGCAGATGACGGCCAGACGTGAACGGCTATGGCCCGCCTTTCTGTTCCTTGCCGATGAATTGGAAGCCCTCTTCGGCCGTCCGGTGGATTCCTGACGGAATCCTGATCCCATCCTATTTCCGCAAAGACGTGTACGCGTCACGGCGGCTTCTCCTGAACTCTGACAGCGAATGCGAGGCGCTGAAAAACGCCTGCTTGACGCCTTGAGGCCATCGAGGCGATCCCAGCGTCTTGAATGTCATTCCCCGATCTCAGCCGCATCGTGGTACGCCGCAACAGAATCATTCACGTCTACGAAACCGTGGAACAGCTGATTCTCTGGATTCGATCCAGAAATGACCTCCCTGGCCTCAGAACCTCTGCCAGGATGTACTGACAAGAGACGCCCAATGCCCTTAGCCAGCGACTTGAACGCATCCAACGCCTGATGGCCTCGTCCTCCCATCACTCGATGATGCTGCCGTCTCCACGCTGCGTTCCTGTGCCTGCGCATTGCCGGAATCCATGAGCCCACCGAAGGCGAACGCGCCGATGGGATTTACCGGAGCTGGCGGTGCGGTGTGAGGGGGGCGCTGAGGCTGCTCCTGCTGCGCAAGCCTCAGCGCAACGCGTCAGCAGTCGAATGTTGGTTTTCCTTGATGAACGACACGATCACATCCCGCTGTCAACAGAATCCTGGAAATGTTTGAGTGCCTGGGTATTGCGACAACTAGCACAAGCACCTTTGTGGTGCACCCCGTAAAACGGCTCAGTCCACGAAAGTCTCATCCTTCGTGACGATGGTGAAACCACGCTGTTTTGAGCGAAACTCCAGATTTCAAAGATCGCTGCACCCTTGAGGCCCGCATCGCGAATGTGGAATTGCTGCTTGGAAGACGCAGCCATTGGCAGAATGCCAGACGTAGGACTCTGAGATTTTCATCAATCGAAGGGCCCCAGCCATCGAGCAATCACGCAGTCGTGGAGGTCCGACTCCGGCGCTTCTCACGATCTGCCGCGTAGCTCAATGACAGCCTGAGAGATGCTCACCCCAGGTCAGGAAAATCGGCCAGGATATCCTCCTGACGCACGTGCCGCCTGCCAGGTTACTCCCAACACAATCCGAAAGCTGATACGGTGCCTGGCAAAAAAAAAAAATGACCAAACAGACAGGTGTTTGCCGCTTCCGGATTCCCCGGCGTGCAGGTAATCAAGAGGAGTTCTGCTCTCTCACCGTAATGCCATCCGGCCGCTTCTATCAACGATAGGCGACCCAAAAGGGTCCACATCTAACGAGAACGAAACGCCCGTGGCGATCCGCTGGGGCTGCAAGCGGCCCGATTCCCGGGGCGTTCTACTCACGGTGCTGGCGGTGCGGTTTGAGGGGGGCGCTCCCCTTTCGACCTCTTCCTGTCCTTGGGATTCCGGAGGACTTCCATGGCCTCTCGCCATTGAGCTCAACGAGGAACAGTCCCGCGCCCCTGACGAGCTAAGCCGGGCTGCTCAATAGTACCCCCAAGGAGGTTCTGGTCTCCGCCGCTTGTCCGCGATCTCCCTGAGCCGAACCTTCCGCAGACTTCGAAGCAGCCGCATCGAACTCTGCGGCAAAAAAAAGAGGCGCTCTACCGTCGTCTGGCGTGATCTCGCTAATCTCCGCTCGGGAGGATACTTGAGCTGCACCGCCGATTGATCGCCACGTCGTGGTTCACCCCGGATATCCGGGACATTGGTTGCTGGAAGGATCAATCTCCCAGCTCCGCAGACTTTTTCAGGTGTTGATGCTCTATCCCAACTCTCATCGAAAAGGCCGCAGTTGCTTGGCGGTTTTCCCTAATCAAAAACCCATCTCTTTTTGGATGGTAACAAGCGTAATCGCCATGCAGCCAATGGAAGTGGATGTTGATACTCAACAGCCTAATGAGTTGGCCGCTTCCATCGAATCCGCCGAAGCCGGTAGTTCTTGCTGGCTCAGAACGCTGGATCGGCAAAACATTGACCGACCTGCATCCATGAGCTGTCCTGGATCCTCCTTGCCAAGGTCATGCCGTCACGTGGCCGGTGATGGTCGATCTCCGCGCAGTTGCACTGGGAGAGCCCAGGAGCTCGCGCGCGGCAGGCTCGGTAGCTGGCTCGGCAAAAAGCCGCTCCAGCTCTGGGGAGCCGTGATCCGAGTGCGCTGGCTCGCCGGACCTGCGTGGCGCCAGCGTCAAGGCTCCAAGCTCCGAATATACTCAGAGGTCCGACATCGCAACGGCCTGCCCTGCTGCCGATGGATGGAGAAGGGAGCCACCGGTGGGTCTGGAAGCTGTTCGTCGAACAACCGCTGCGCGACGAGCTGGCCGTGAGTGCGGCTTACTGCTCGTGTGCAGGTGCAAAATGGATGGGCCACCTGCCTGTTCATCAAGAAGCGCTGTCCTGCGCATCCTCGGCCAGCCGCGCTAATCACACAGCCCCGGGCCGCCGGGCGGTGGTGGCCCCCCACTCACAGCTGATCCGCCACCCGCAGCATCTTCTGGCAGACTCGCTCAGCCTGCTTACCAGAGCCAATGTGGATGCATCGCGGTGGCCGGCTGGTTGGACTTCGATCGCCGCTCGGCTATGAGCGGGGTCGCTGGCGGCCGTGATGGCCCCTGTGCTTGCTTGAGCTTGAGACGGGTCGCCGACACGTGGGATCGGCTCAGCGGGACGAACAGCTGTATAGTGGGTATCACGCCCCGGCGTTATGAAAATTCTCTGGGTCTTCACGCGGTCGTAGATGGCCGCCAGTTTCCGCTCCGCCGATGGCTCGTCAATAGGGATGGGCTGACACACCTCCTGCAATTCCTCGATAGGCTGGTGGTCACCCTGTGCTCGGCCTGTTTGATAGGGGGCGAGATCAGCCACCCGCAGCAAGGTGATCTTGGGGTGACGCGCTTTCATCGCTTGCGGATATGCACGGCTGTCGCCGCTTTCCTGTGATGCCGCTCCCGCCAGCGTCTGCAGCAGTTGTTCCACTGCGCATGAGTGCGAGAGGTAGAAGCTCTCTTTCAGGGCTGAGAGTTGCTCGGAAATGTCAGAGACCTCGCGGAAGAAGATCGTGTCGGTCAAGCCTTGAGAAAGAACCAGGGAGCTCCAGTAACTCGTTCACAAGCGTGGGGTCGTAGTGGATCAGTCCGAGTTTTTTGGCACATGGCCTCGATCTCCAGGTCAGCCGCTTTCAGCGAAGCCTCGTGGATCTGACCAGCCGCGCCAGGGCCTCGAGGTGTTGCAATCGACGCAGCAGTCGGATGGAGCGCAGAACATCTGATAGGTGGCTTCGGCTGCCACCGGTTGAATGAATGAAAAGCTCCTGCCTGCCCGGTCCAATCATACAGCGGCTGAATCTGGAACAGTTCGCAGAAGCCGAAGGGGCGTAGTCCCCGGAGGGTGCAGCCTCTCTGGCGCGCCAGTTTGTCGCTGTTGAAATTGCCCTGGCCAATAACCCCACGCGCATGACGCAGTTGGCCACCCAGCGGGAAGTTGAGCGCTTGCGGCGAAACATATCCTCGCCGCTCCCATAGCTGATCGTGAACTCCAGGCCCGGATCAATTTCCTGCCGGTAATTGCGCTCAATCAGGTGGACTCA
>Ga0163217_1008553_pt1 | contig 10697 bp, 9 predicted proteins | sample SynspAceP_FD_185933 | JGI IMG/M metagenome (GOLD analysis project Ga0163217, IMG submission 185933) | Saline lake microbial communities from Ace Lake in Antarctica - Synechococcus sp. Ace-P (PacBio error correction) | ecosystem: Environmental > Aquatic > Non-marine Saline and Alkaline > Saline ...
AAGAGAGAGAGTAGAATGATCGATGTGAATTCTTCCTAGTATTCCTAGTATAAAATTGAGCTCAATCGGTCTGTAAGCACTTTTGAACATTTAATTGTCTCGAAGTAACAAAGCGCGAGGGAAATAATTCCCCCTCAGGCAAAGAATAAAGAACACAGCAAGAAAATCTTCGATGGTTGGTGAAAGTTTTTTAATGCTCCCGATATCACATGCGACCTCGATGGTAAAAAAGCAAATTTTTTGCTTGCCTTAGGGACTCACACCTTTGAACGGGAACGGCGTGCCCCCAAAGAAATTTTTTGGGTGCAAAAGGAAAAATAAACCTACGCCTGAAAAAGCCTATGGTTCAATTCAATTCCTTTTTTGAGCAGGGGACAAATGCAAAATGCATTGGACTTTCGATTTTAGTAAGAATATCCTCAAAACAGTTTTTTCATTCAACGAGTACCGACGGAAAAAGTAAGGCAGCCTGCGAAAGTAGATTACCCAAGGAGGTTTGTGAAACTTATTAACAGACTGCAGATGACGTTGACTACGAAACAGTACGGCAGTGCACCTGCGCACGCCGCAATCGCTCCAGGATATGCTCGCGCTGATGAGATTTCCGAATGCACTAAATAGCTTGGGCAGTAGATTTATTGTAACGGTCATTATTCTTTTGTGATTTTTTGGGAGGATTCACCTATGGTGAGGAGATGTCCAAAATCCTAGATATCGAATTGGTACAGGATTCGATACTCGACTGCATCGTGCACGGAATCTGCTTTATATTTCACTAAACAAGGCTATGCGAACCACATGGGCTATAAACAGATGAAGAGGAAGGAATAATTAAAAGAATTAGATAGATATGAACGAGAGAATCATCGGCCAAGCGGGAAGTTGAAATGCGAGGGAGGTGGCCAGCAAGTGCTTTGAATTGTTCGTGGAAAGGCAATAATTTTAGTATGGAGAGATTGGAACATCTCGAAAGAAATGTTGAAAGAAAAAGTTGGCCAAAATGTCAACCTTTCGCCTTTGGAGCACTTTCAGTTGGAGCAAGCCGATTCGGGATCTGTTGAAAAACAAATGTACAAGCCATGCTTTACCAGCGTGAATTCAGCGACAGTATCCGGCCACAGAATTCAGCGAATCACAGTAAAACCATGGAACCTCAAGGTAAGGGCAAATTATTTCTCTGGGCTCCCTCTGGACTGGGAACTTCACTAGTCAAGCACCCAATCACACGCAAATCCTAAATCTCGGGGGATTTTCTATTTTCTGGCGTGTGACGGCGCGATCGTCCCGTGGAAGACATGAAGTGACATGGCAAAGACTATTTATTTTTTTTAAGCCACAGAAGAAGTTTTACAGCGAGAGGACTCTCGCAACTCGCAAAATGGCCTTTCAATCGGGAATTGGGAGGAAGTCTATGCGGCAACGTTCTACGCGCACGCTCAACAGGAAGAAATCCAACGCATCTGGGAACAGTGGAAAAAAGCATAATTTTTGTGATGTGGAACGTCAAAGGAGGAGCTTGCACGCTAAAGGCTATTTTGGGAAGATCAATGCTTAGCCATAGATTTGTAAAAGTGCCGAGTTCGCAGGTTGCTGGGGGAAAAAGGAAAGACTGGATGATCGGGGAACAGATGCCTGAAGGAGGATCGCTTTCTCCGGGCAGGGAATTCAAAGCCAGAATTTGAATGAAATTAGTGAAGCCTCAGGTTTTGAAAGATGGTGAACTGTGGGTTCCAATGAATGACTTATGGGCTCAGTTCCTTTCTTTGCCCCAGGCGGGGAAATACTGGTCAGTGGAACTTTTTTAGCCCCGGTAAGGCGGTTAGGGAAGGGTCGGATTGTATTTTGGCTCTTTTAACCCCCATTCCCCATGTTTGATTTCATTTGGATTATTTTGCGATACGCATCTATAGATGCGACTTGGGAGTTGGACGAAGTCTGGGTTGTAGTGAGGTCCACAGAAAGCAGCCCTTGAAAAAGCGGGACAATCGTCTGGCTCACGAACATGATCGTCTCCGGTATGCGTGCGACGCAGCCGATTGCAGGGGTAATTTTTCAATTTTTAGAGCTTCGATCATTGAGTTCCGAATGCCGGCGAGACAAGGCTATATCGATTGGACGACCGTTGACCTACTTTGACTGAGCAATATCCAACAGCATCAGTTCTGTTTATTTTTAGGTTCGGATAATCGGAACCAACTCCAAAAGAGTGGAAAAAACTCGAGCAGAGTTTCTAGAACATTACGAGGTTATAGTTTTATCCAAGGCCGGGTGAACGCCCAAGAAGTTTTGAATCATCCAAGGCATGCCGGGTGCATTAATGCACCACTGTTAGATATCTCTGCCACCTTTATCCGGAGTCTATTCAACGAAGGAAAGTCAAGTGCGCTAATCTGATGTCCCGAATCTGTAGTCTGATTGATATCCGGGATAAGAAGCTGTATCAGTAGATCTTAGCATTTCACCGCATAGAAAACCGTGATTTTTGAACATGAAAAAATGAAGGATTTATGAATTTTTTAGTGTTAATTTTCAATTTTCTAAAGCCTTTGCTTTAAAAAAAAATAAAATAAGGTTTTACATCGCTGATTAGTGCTAGATTTCTGGCCGCGGCTTCTTTTTTACAATTAACTTAATTTAAATTTAACTATGAATTATCCAGTAAGCATTAAATCGTGTATTGTTTTTGGAGTTTGGCCTTTTTGGCGGTCAATGGGATTTGGTGGCTTTGCCGGCAATAGGCGCAGAGGATGGAGAGCCTTGTCCTGATGGTTCCCCCATCTTGGGGTGGAGTATGTGTCAAGTCATTTAGTAAGTTGCCAACACCATACGCTGGCAACATAGCTGCATCCGTTTGGCGAGATCTGCGTGGCTACTGTTCTTAATATATAATAGGGGAAAACCTCACATAATTTTTCCCTATTTTAAATCTCATCAATTCCTTATGAAAAAGATTTTTCCATAATACTGATCCACAGTAATTTATATCTGACCGCTTGTAGTCCTGAAGGCTTCTGAGCAAGCCTCAACCCAAAAATTGTTAATTTGTTACGTGAAAAAGAGGCTTGCCAGAACCTATCCATTGAATGGTAAAAGTATAAATATACCTGAATCATCAGTCCGTTTCAGGGGTTTTTTTGAAGAAGGATGTGGCAGTCGTATTTGAAACGTAAAAACTGTAAACCATGAAAAATTTCATGTGATTGATTTAGCTATTTCAGGACAATTCTGCACTCAAAGGGAGTAGATGGCATGGGGCTTGGAGAAGTCTCTGTAATCACCCAGATACGAGACGCCGGTGAAAAAGCAAAGAGGTGTGGGTATTTGATCCGGAGGTTGCGGATTTTTGGTTCAAAATTTGATTTTCTTCGGGACACCCACAGCAAAACTTGCTGAAGTGTCAAATGAAGTCGCCCGAACAGCCTAGTTTTTTTGACAAAATGCTTCTTGCGACCTCTGAAAACACCCTTTTGGGAAATTCCAGTAGATGGCTGGACGCAATCGCTACAGTCTGACAGTGGAGGAGAATACATTGGCTTTATTTGGCGACTGGAAAGACTGATTACTTTAATAAGAATTTTTGGTGTTGCTCCGTGAGGCGGATTAAAAACCGGAGGAGCTTAAATGCCAAATCTAGTCAAGCAATTATCTTCCAAGGACAATGAAAGGGAGAGCGCGGATAAGAAGTATTATGTGAAAGTCGGGATGGTCATTGATAGGATCGACATCATAATCTGGAAAGCCAATCGATTCTGAACCGTATATGGGCCTAGAACAAGAAAATATCCCTATTCAAATTGATACCTCGTTTGGAATTACGCAAGATGCCTGATTGTTGGCTGCAATGCAACAGAAACGTTATTTGGATATTTTTTTGCCAGGTAAAAATTAATTTTTGGATCTTGATCTCTTTGGCAAGGCCTACAGGGCTTGCGATAGTGAGAATTGAATCGGATTTTTGAGTTTGATTATGAAGGGAAATATTTAAAAAATTTCAATACCAGCTTGGCATTACCGAATCTACGAGAATTCCTGTTTGATGAAGGAAGATAAAGGCATCTATGCAGTTACATTAGAATGAAAGAGCGCCAAATCTGGTCGATGGGTTAGATTATTCCTTAAATTTTTGAGTCCCTATCAAGTCCTTCTTCCTGACATGGCGGGTAGATCATATCCGCCGCTAAGAAGCGTTCAAGTTGAGATTCTTAAAATTTTTGAACTAGAAACCGGTGATTTGTGTAACCTAAACAAACGAGAAATTTATTAAATTTTTTAGTGTTAGTTCATTAAACGGGGTTGGCTATTAAAAAAAAAAAAAAATATTAAGTTGTAATGGCATGCACTGGTGCTTGGGGGTAGGGTGGATTCTGGCGCGGGTTCCTTTTTATTCAATTACTTAATTTTAATTACTATCGAAATCAAGTAAAGATTAAATCGTTTGTTTTTGGATTCCTTTTTCTGGGGGCTTTGGGGGTCTTTGGTTGGGCAATTTTTTCTGCAAAATGGACAAGACTCTTAGTGGCTCTGGCGCGAGGGGCAACCAGTGTAACAGTTTTGAACTATTAATTTTGGCAGTTATCTTGGACAGGTTTCGACTAGACAAATAATGCATCTTTACCGAATGGAGCTAGCATGTACCTGTGGGCAATCCACAACCTGCTAATTAAATTATAGAGGCTGCGTTTAAAAATACTGGGATAGCCTCTATTTTTTTTTGATTAGCGGGTTAATGCAGATATCTCAATTAGACTTAAATTTCTGGCTCTATAGCATTAGTTTTCTCAAACAAGATTTTATTTCCCAAAAATCTTAATGAGACTTCAAATAAAAATTTTTCCTATTTTTATTCATATCCATTTTCTATTCCTGTAGATCAGAGTCTGTGTTGAGAGATAATATCAGTTATTATTATCCTCACTACAATGAGGCAAAAATGCAAAATTGGTCAGTGATACTAGTCAATGATCGTGAGCTATCAACGCACTTACGTGGGCAGAATCCAATGCTAATTCACTTGAAGCCGGATTCGGAGTGCGACTTCGCGCAGATCAAGTACTCTGATGGTCCTAATAGGTGGGGGATTATTAGGCCCTTTGTCACAGATGGTTCTATGCTTTCGACAAAGGCAACCGTAAAGCCCGTTACCTATTCCTCTAATGAAAGGCATTGTTGAGGGGCCAATGGAAGATAAACGCGGAGTAAATGACTTTGTGTTGTGGATGGAGAGAAATCCTCTAATGTCCTACGATCGGGCATCGGTGCAAAATTATTCCTTTTTTCTGTATTCAATCTGGCAATTCATCGCACAACAGGAGGAGCTATTGAGTTGAATTCGCGCTTGTTCGAGAAGGTTTGCCAAAGAGGAAACGGGATTTGTCGGACTTAACTGGTAGGAGGGATGGAGAAGGCTTTGGCTTTTTAAATGAAGCAAGGAAAATAATTTCTACTTTGATATTCCAACTCATCGAGTTTTCGTGAGAACCCGAATGCAATCCATTTCTCAAAATGACTGAATGAAAATGGGGTAAAAATTGCTTTTTCATAGTGCTTTATCGGAGATTAATACGAGTGGGAATAATGGTAAATAGACCTATAGTGGAAATCCAATATGAAGGAGAATTAGTGGAAAAACCTACAAAATAGCAGATTTTAAGGGGATCAAGAGGGATTGATCAAGTACCTCGGGAAGCTTAAATTAATCAGCCCTCTTTTTCACCATTTTTTGAAATCACCATAGACCAATGTACATAGGTTTCATTTTCTCTTCAAAATTTCCCCTCAGCACTTTGCTTTTTATCCTCTGGTGGTAAGAGCAGTAAATATAGGCATCGAAACATTTAAATAAGTGATCTTTAAGTTTTGATACTCAGCCATTTCCTCAAAGATATCGGGTGGTGAATGTCACGTTTTTGGTGAGTCTTGGTAAGCACTGATCAATTGAATGAGAAGATTGCCGCATTTGCTGGCTCAGCACTGGGGCAACAGCTACTTTGGCGAATCCCGATGCCTTAGTCTTCATTGCTGGAATTTGAGCGTTAAAGTAGATTAAATATGGGTTTTTTCCCAGTACTGTTCTCGATGCGACCTTTGGGAAAGGATTTAAACTATCCCACATTGTCTCCCAATAAGTTGATTCAAGAAGAGAGTCAGTTCGCTTACGCGATCCCGCGAGTCTGTGGCAGATTACATCCGGGATAAGAAGCCTGTATATGCAGTAGATCTTAGCAATTTCACGACCATAGAAAACCGTGAATGTTTTAAGACTTAAAACGAGATTTTATGATTTTTTAGTGTTATTTTTAAACTAAGCCTTGCTATTAAAAAAAAATTAGTTTATCATGCGCTGATTAGTGCTAGATTCTTCTGGCGCGCTGGGCGTCTTTTTTATCCATTACTTAATTTAATTACTTATGAATATCAGTAGATTAAATCGTTTGTTTTTTCTGGATTGGCCCTTCTTGGGGTCGGATTGGGTTTGGGTGGGATTACTAGTCAGGCGCAGACGGAGCCTGGAATGGAAAGGCGGCGGGCGGCACTTTCGTTATTAGCCGTATGGCAAAGGCTGTAGTGGAGTAATGACCAAGAATATCATTGCGGATGGTTCAAAGGACTGTACTAGTGGAAAGTTGGCGGGTGTGATATTTCGTAGCATTATGATGTAAATTCTGCTAATGCCTTTTTAACAAGTGGTAGCTTCCTATTATGGAGCCTACTGTTTTATATTGTAAAGAACGACTATTTAATCAAATTTTTTAAAAATGATAAATTAAATCCAAATCATTATTGTGTTTTTGAATATCTATGTTTTTTTGATTTCGTGCGGAGATAAATTGAAAAATCACAAATCTCTGATTAATACTCCATTCACCTTAAAATATCAGACTTCACGCCAGCTAAAAAAGATCAGGTTAGAGATTTGTAGATCTTGTTGCTTTAGAAACTACCCCTGAGAAAACGTTATGGGTATGGACTTTACGGAATCAGGTGTTAGTGAAGCCTGTAATATTATGGTCTTTGAATGAAGCGGTACAAGACTGTCGTGTCATGAATTCCGATAAAAGTGGACAATACCTCAGGTCGGAAGGGGCGATGGTAGGCGAAGGCCAAACCATTATTCATAGATTAAAGTGATTGTTATATAGGAAGAAACGGATGGCCACACTGCTTGAAAGCACTTAATTCAAATGGAGAATCATGGGCCTAAGTTTACCGAGATGTAGGTGCTGACAATTCAGTAAAGTCTTGTGGTGGCAATAGAATTAATATCCTAGTTCATTTGCGAAATGTACCACACAGAGGGAGTACCCTCTTTTAATGGAGGGTATGGGATCTTCATTTCGTGTCGCAATCCTGGATTGATTCGGACTGACTCCCTAAACAGGAGCTAATCTTGGAGAATAAATATCTAGCCAACCGATTAACCGGCAACAAAGATCCCCCTGCCCAATGTCTGAAGGTAATTTTTTTGAGAAGTAAATTCTTCATAAAAATTTATTTGAGGGCTTTAATAAAGTTGGTATCAGTTTTTTTCTGATGACAGTATCAAGCTATAGTATTTCCGGTTGAACTTTGGAAACTATGGCCAATTCTTCCTAATCTTTGGGGAGTTGAAATTCTAATCTAGAGGAGGTTTTGATCTCCTTCAGAGAAGGGGTTTGCAATTTTCTCAAACGGGTTGTTTTGAAAGTGATCGAATTTGTTTTGTTGCTTAGCGTTCCACATAGCAAAAGCCACTGGGATATTTTAAGAATAGGGTGAGTATTCCAAAATAAGCATCTGCGAAAAACAACAGATTATGATACTATTTGCCGATGAAGCTACCTCTTCATTATCTTCCTTTGGGAGTAAGATGAAGACAAATCCCTATTTATACCTATGCGGCTCCCAGTGATCAATAACCAAGAATTTTGGAGAGAACCTTGAGTTTTTCTGATTTTAAAATGAATAAAATCCAGTCGGAACTTCGTTATCCGTGTCCATTGATGAAAGTTAAAATTAAAGTATGTTTAGTATGGAACAGAACATTTACTTATTACACTCCATAAAGCTCTTAATTCTCTCAGTGTTGAAATGTTCAGCTTTGTCTGTGAAGGAAAAGAGCCAGCCAAAATACTAGAGTTCCTGGAATGACTCTCTGGAGGTGATTTAATGAATGGAGATTCGACCATCGAAATCTGTGGTGAGCTGCGGAAGAATAAACTGGTATTTTACTTCGAAAGCTCGTGCGCACAATGGTCGCTCTATACTTTTCGATAAGATCTTAGATTGGAAGGCCTTTTCTAACGAATATCTCTCATGTTTCGGTCATTATACTATTCATTTCTGAATTGATGAGAAAGAAAGGAAACAGGAAAAGAAAAATAAGACGGGCTTATCTTGGGAGTATTACAAATTCCCTACCAAGTATATTTAGACCCTACCTATCGGTTTTATGAACTAAGTACTTAGATAATTCTTTTTTCCAGAATAATAAAGGAGACAAAGTCTTTTGGGTGCAAACGGAAAATGAGAATTTGGAGTCCTGCAAACATTGGGATGCGCCTCAAGGTAGAAGGAAGGATTGGACTTTGTATTTCCGGCAATGGGAATAGCGGATTTTCTGAAGTTTATATATTTAGGTAGTTTTAAGGTTTCTAGCCTTCTCTTACACCGATCTATTTGAAATCTTTAAGAAGGATTTTTGATTCGGGCATTGATTTCCTTTTCTTAGGTGATAAGCCAATTATGCCCAACTAGTTTTTTTTAACCGCTAATCCTGAATTGTCATCAAATGACTAAACACACCCTCATGAAGTGGGCTAATTCGGCGAATTGTGGCCTACATTCGCACCACGTAGAAAAAAAACACGAATATTCAGCTGGCTTTGTTTCCCACGATTTCCGACTCGGATTTTTATTTTTCGGAGGGCAATGCTGGATCGGTGAAAAAGGAGGACATTTCTCTATCTTCCCAATTCGGAGACTTTGAATCCTCCACAGAGATTATCTGGAAATACCAATTATCCATGCAGACTCAATCAAGCTATTTGGAGGAAGCTTATGCAGGTCACTGACTTTGCACCGCGATTCAAGAACTTTGATGCGATACTATAACCCCCTTGATGCTGAATTCGGAAATTGAGTGTCTTTCTGGTTCACGTGCACGGGTAAAATCTCTTGCCAGCCAGTTACCTGACGCGAGGGCAATAACCCCGTTGACTCTCTAGGCGCAAGGGAGAACCATATCAGATTAGGGATTGATCTAAGAGTTGAGGTTGACCAGCAATGGCGCCGCGAGCTATATTCAAAAAGCAAGCCCTTTGCACTTATAAAACGATCTATTTGGATATTGACCTACGGAGACCACTTGAAAGCAGCGGTGGAGACGACTGCGGGAGCGCTTCTTCATTGCGCACGAGGGCCTATTGGGCAAGAATGGGTCAATCCACCAGTATTTCAGGCTTTCATCAGAAACTCGTCTTGGCGATCTGCTTTGATTTTGAAGATTCATCAATATGAAGATTACCGGGGCAATTATCGCTTGGCATCTACTTCGTTCACTTCCTGAAATCTACTCCGGGAAGTACCCGGAACTGGGGATTTATCGATTTTGTTGGATTCGAGATACCTATTGACACGCTTACTAGCTGATTCACAATAGTAATCGGACACTTTGAGGAGGTTGAGAAGGTATTTTGGAGTTTAGTTTCAAAACCTTCCCACACGATCAAATGGCCGCTATCAGCCCCTATTTTCGATCACTGGTGATACGGTTGCTGACTGAAGAAAATCTCGGATTTGATGGCTATTGGGTAATAGAACGCAGTGCGTTTCGGAATCAGGGCTTATACTTTCATATTCAGAATGATCTGCTATGGAACAGGTTTTTGGTTTCATTGCTTCCTTTGGTACTCCCTGATCAGGCGGTTTACAGAAGATGCAGCGAAGTCATTCAGCAGGCCGATGATTCATGAACCTGCGGAACAAAAATCGGGAGGCGACGATCGAATGAGAAGGATGCTGGGGCTATGGGAGTTTCGGTCATGCCTCGCTCAAGAGCATTGTTATACCTTTTTATTCCACTGGCGCCGGGGGCGCTTTGGGTGCAGGCGGCGAAGATTGGAATTCGGTTGAAAATGATTCGATGTATAACAAAGCAATTGATCTCCGGAATCGAGGCTATCTGGGCGAAAATAGGAAGGTCGTGCTATCTTCCAGATCGGGAGCAATACTCGCAGGCTTCGTTTCGGAAATACATGGATGCACCAGTCGTTGCAGTTGATCACTATGGGTATTTTGGGGAGTGATGTGGAGCGGGCAAGCCGCGCATTTAAAAGCCCTTGGAAGAGGATTTATTGGCGAAGGATTTTTTCTGTTTTATCGACTATAAAAGCACATGGAATGATTTTGGGAAGTGCCAGAGACTACATTTTTGATCTGTGCATTTTTTGGTACATTCGAGGCTTTGGCTTGCGTCGGGAGATTGAGAGCGTGAAAGGTTTTCGAAACCCTTGGTACAATACTGCAATATCCTGAAATTATTCTGAGGATGTGGGCTCGCACCGGGAAAGTCAATGGGGGAAATTCTTCCTCAGGCTTATTCACATTGGCTTGATGACGCCTGCAGTCTCCCAGGGATTGGAAAGAAATGGATAACCGGACGATTACCTTTTCCTTTTAATTTTTTTTCGGATATTTTGGGGATTCAATCGGTTGAAAAA
>Ga0163217_1013403_pt1 | contig 10697 bp, 13 predicted proteins | sample SynspAceP_FD_185933 | JGI IMG/M metagenome (GOLD analysis project Ga0163217, IMG submission 185933) | Saline lake microbial communities from Ace Lake in Antarctica - Synechococcus sp. Ace-P (PacBio error correction) | ecosystem: Environmental > Aquatic > Non-marine Saline and Alkaline > Saline ...
GAGAGAGATTTGGCTTTTCATATAGCTGTGAGCGTTTTCGTCGCTCAGACAATGTCTGCAGCCGATCATGGCTTTTTGGAATATTTTTGAAGTCCCTCGCGGGTTCCTGCGTTCCGCACCAAAAAACACCCAAAGAGATTCGTCCTACCCTTATGCGGTTGGCCCTCTTCAAGCGTATGGCAGGCCAACGGCATCGTTTTAAAACATGATTCGCAACGGCACCGCGTTTCCATTGATGTCAATGGTCCCTTTCGGACGCCTTGGGGTCCGATTGGGCGGCTGGAGTCGACGACGGCCCGCAACTCGTCCTTTAGTCCCCGGTATCAGTGCCGACGACCACAGCGGCAAGAAAAAGGGCGGACCAGGACCAACGAGAATATAGCGAGACATAAGGTCACCTATTCAACACAAATGACGTTTCGCAACGTTGAATGTTGCGACAAATTTTTTTACTATGGGAGCCAGCTCGTGGACATGTCAATAGCCCCCGCGATGAAAATATTTCGGAGCCTACAGTGAGTTTTACCCCCGCCCGTCCAATGCGATTGGCCTATCTCCTTCGCCATGGTGTTGAATTTCGAACGCAATCGGAACAGTCCCGGCGCGTTTTGAAAGAGACGTCACCTGAGTTGCTCGAACGCTATTCTTAGCGGTGGCGGGTGATCGCCCGCGCGTGTTGGCGCCGACCAATTGGGAACGGGCCGATCAAATCGCCGCGCGACGTTTGACGGCATAGATGTCCCAGCGGCATCCCCGGGTTTTTTTCAACAGGCTTATCTAATCAATTTGTTGAAGGCGCGTGGAGACTGTCCGCCATGGCCGAGCGAGATTGGCGCCATACGAGAACGCTGTCCAGTGTCCGCCAACCAATGAAATGCTTTATGCGGCTGAATATGGCCGCTGGGTCTTTGCCCCATGCTGACACAATGCGGTCAAAGCCAATCGACGCGCAAAAATGCGAACGATGCGCTGAAATCGACCTATCTTCCGAAATGCTGCGGGTGAAAATGGACGGGAGCCATGTGTCTCACTGAACCGCAGGCCGGTCCTGACCTCACAGAGAGAGCCACACATATCCGCACCAAAGCTGCGATAATGGCGATGGCACTTAATGCCACTACCGGAGGGACGAAAATTTACATCACCTGGGGTGACCAATAATTGTGCGACAATATTTCACTGGGCTCCGCGCGACTGCCTGACAGTCCTGAGGGATCACGCGGATTCCGTTGTTCCTATCCCGAAATACCACGTCAAAAACGATGATGGCAAGTCCTCGGAGATCGCAATGATTTTCAAACCGATAGGGCCTAGAACATAAACTCGGCATACACGTGGTAGTCCCGACCTGCCGTCATGGAGTTCACAAATCCACCGGCTTTACTCGTCGTGAAGTCAAATTCGCGTCTGTCCTGCATGTTCACCTAATGAATGAATGAAGCGCGTCTTTTTTGTCGCGTTCAGGGCGTTGCTTATCGGCCGAGCGCGCTAATCAAGCGGCCCTCGATTACGCGCAAAGCGCGTTGACCAGGGGGACAAGAGCCGGCACGGCTATCAATCGATCATCCGGACGTCCGTCGGATGTTGATCGATAATTGAAAGCTAAACTGATGGGCGCAACGGACTCTGCCTCGCACGGCCGAAAGCGTCTGATCTTGGCAATCATGCGCGGGAACCGGGGCTGCTGACACGATCGCTAAGGCCACGGGTCGATATGGCGTTGATCGTGTCTAGTATTGCTGTTCAAAGTTCACGGCGGCACTGGGTTTTTGTCGAAGAAAACCGGCGCGCCCAGCATTATCGCGACTTCGGCGTATTGCGCACGATTTTGAAGGCACGAACGGGATCCAAGCGATGGATCTGATCGGCAGGAAGCTGCGTCGTGACGGGCGGCGAGGCCATGCGCGAGCCTCATAGACGACTTGCAGGGAGCGGGTATTGACTTTGGAGCTCGTCCCGGACAAAGCGGTGTTGACGCTTCGGCTGCGCACAGCGGCAGCATGGGGGTATTAGGACCATGGCGACGGCAACAGATATGTCCTGAACGCCTCTGAGGTTGATGCGCTCGGCGTTGCGACGACATTTGAGACGCAAAGTGATCAGGGGTCCGTTCTAACGGCGCGAACGTGGGACAAGGCTACTCAATGCGCGACAATCAGTCCGCGGCCATGGCCAGTCCTCGCCCGTTTCATGCGCTACGGATTAGCGACAGCAGACGGATCTCAATGCGATCGCGCCGGAGCTGATCCGGTGTTCGATTTCCCTCGTGACCAGTTGGCGTGCCCTCTGATGTCGTCTCACCCTCAGACTCCTCTCCCAAAAAACCGTCCGCATAACGCGGCCTGTGGCTCGAACGGGCCGTGTAACGGCCCCCCAAAATCACGGCCGGTAAGGGGTGGAGAGCCTAATTGTCTTCTGACGGCTACGAACGCGCCACGACAGCGAAATCATCGATCCTCATTGCGATCTGATTCTCGTTGGTGCCGATTCTTTGGCATGGTCGTTCATTGGCCTGCCCGAGTACGGTCGGCGAACGTATTGGACATGAATGATTATGCATGGCAGGCGGTGATGCGGGGTCTCGGACCGCCATGTCGGTCGTCGACCTACCATTTGGATTCCTAATGAAGGGCGTCCTGAGACAGCGTTTCGCGTCAAGCGTCGCGCGTGATTGATGGAGACCGGGCTGTCAGGCGGTCAAAAATCGAATCAGGATCTCTATGCACCGCCGAAACGATCGCTTCTGGTCGAACGCGGCTTCCCGTGATGAGCCATGTCGGCTGAAGACCTCAATCCATGCATGTGCCTGAGCGGTTTTAGGGGCGCGCGGGCGACGCCAGAAGGTTGCAGATCAGATTTGCATAAATGCGCGAAGCGCCGCCATAAGCGGGTCATTTGCTGTTTGTCGTCGAAGGCGCCTCAGCAGAAAATCGCGGCGGTTACCAACCGTTGAATATTCCAACCATTGGAATTGGCGCCATCGCAGAACTGTGACGGCCAGATACTTGTGACGCGGATAATGGTTGGGGCTATCCACGCGTTTCCGAAGTTGTGCTACAAATATGGCCCAACAGCGCGAGCAGATCGACGCCGGCCGTTCGGCAATAGCTGAGGAGGTGAAGGCCCGAACGTTTCCAAAGCGCAGAAAAAATCTCTATGGTTTTCAAGATTGAGCGCATAGTCGACTGAAACGTCATGCCGATTGCAGGTGCGAGCGGCCGGGGGTGCGAAGTTAGATGCGAGCGCCAGATACCGCCACGTCTGAATAATCAGTGAATAGCGGCACGAAAACTGGGAAGATACATGTCGATTTCATCTCCGAAGTCGAAGAGGACTTCGCAAGGAACGATTATAATAAGTTTCCTGCGAAATTCGGAACCTCTTATTAATCGATTACTGATCGCGGTTGTTGCCTGCAGTCGCGTTTCTTGAATGGCGGATAACGATTCCGAGCGAAACCGCCGCGCGGCCTCTTCAAGCTATCTGGAAGCGGATGAATTGCTGCAAGACGGTCAACTGGATCAGCGAGCCGAGCCTTTCTGGCGCTTCGCGGATGTTGCCCCTGACGGCTAATGAGGTCGTCGCTTATTGCGCGCCGGATCATTGCTGCCGACCGTGGCAAATGACGCGGAAGCCATTCGGCCTACGACGCGGCTTAGCGCTCGCTTAAAATGCCACGGGCACTCTCACTGGCAGCTAAAGGCAGCCTATATTGTGGCCAATCGTGGCGCTTGGGCGGATGTTGAACAAAGAGTTGGTCGTCTGGCCGATGAGGGCGCTCCCCTACGAATTTTTAGCCTGCGTGAAGCTGGCTGCGACGGCGGCCCCCAACCAAGGCGAAACCAAATCGCGCTCGCGCCGAATTTGCTTATCTTGAATACGATCCCAGGTGTGCTGAAAACAATCGCACGTCCGCGCTGAAGCAGGCGCTAAATCCTGTGATATAACGGCTTGCAGCCGTTGGCGAAACGCCAACATTGCCTGCGCCAGAAGGTCCCGAAATGACGACTTGCCTTAAACCTATCTGGGCCACGGTTCGTGCCGCAGATTCTATTGCGCGCTGTTTCGAACGCTGAGTGCGAATCAACCATTTGACGGTGGGCGATGGACCCGATCAGGGCGACGTCGCCGGGCTCAGAGACGCCGTTTCAATTTTGAACTGAATGAAACACTTGAGAGTCGCGCAACGGTGACGCCCGTCAGTCGTCTACCGCCTGCTTACGTGAATACGGACTGGCCATCAAGTCGGCGGCAATGTCGCCCATGTCGGTGCAAGCACACAGGCCGCATCCGGGCCCCCTTGCAGAAAGTTCTGGTCTAAAAGAGTGGTGATGGATCAGACGCAAAGGGTTATCGCAAGGCCGCCCGATTGTTGCGGACGGCCATATCTATGGTGTTCGATTGTGACAGCACTGTGCGGGCCTTCAATGAAGGGTAGCGGCAGTCGTATCTGGGTTTCAAAATTGAAATTTCTGAGAGGTGAACGCACGCGCACCAAAAAGGCACGTCTGATCATTGACCGAATTCGCGATCCGCACTTTCATCCGATCCGGGAATCTGGGCGCGGATAAGGACCGGCGTTGGCCGGCGGTTTGACCTATGGATGATGGGGTTCTTTACGTTTCATCCGTTTGGGCGTCTTAACCGCGCTTGACGCTAAAACAGGTGCTGAAATCTGGCGTAAAGGTGTCCGCGTTCCGCTTCATTCGCCCCGACAGTGGCTGACGGTCCGCTCTATGCGATTACAGATGCAATGAGATTATGGCGTTTGAACGCCAAATGATTAGTGGCGCGGTCCTTTGACCCTATCAGGGGATCGTTGAAACGGCGCGGATGCTGACCGTTCCTGCACCGGCTTGTACAAAACGAAAGTGGTTTTTTTTTTAATTCGCCCCCCTTTCTCATCCGGCGAAGTTTGGTCCGCCTTGCGAGCGCAAAATGGCGGCGTTTCTCTGCAGGATGCTTTGGCCTCTCGACTGGGACTCACACGCTTGCTGCGCTCAACGATATTGCCTTTGGGCTCAGTCATTGCTGACGGCCTATGTGATCGCCGACGGCGCAATCGGGCGTCATGACGGCCTTTGAATTTTCCGCACAGGACAGAGGTCTGGCGCAACCGGCCGATCCATCGCATGCCTTGGGTGCGGGTGATTTTTGTTTTCACCCGTCCACCAAGATTCAAAGTTGCGGCGCTGTCCATGATCGACGGCTCCCGTTATATGTGCTGGCAGCAATTACAGAAGCGTTCAAGAGCGCCGAAAAGCGCAAAGGCCGCATGTTTTGGTCTGGGCCCCTGTGTTGGCGGGCGAGCGTCTCGTTGTGGCGTCGTTCACGAGGACGCCTTCATTCTGAACCCCTATGACGGGCTCAATCATTAGAAAGAACGCAAATTTGGTGACAGGCCGTCAATGGTTCCGCCAATCAATTGCGAATGAGACGGTTCTATCTACTGTACGCGATAAAGCCAAACTGATTCGCGCTCCGGTGACAGATATTGAAGACGAGGTGCGTGTGAGACGCCCGTCAAGTTTCGAGCGCCGCGGATTGCAGTGGTCGGCCGCCCTAAATGTTCGGCAAATTCACGCTCTTTAACCGGCTCGGCGGCAAGAAGCTGGCTATCGTCGATTGAACACCGGGCGTGACGGCGATGTTCGCGAAGCGGAAATCTTAAAATTCGCGTCATGATATGACCCTGCTCGAACACAGCGGGGGCTATGAAGAACGCCAAAGGTGACAAGCTGGAAGCGCGGATGCTGCGCCGGCACGGAAGCCGCGTTATGGGCCGCTGATTTGAATCTTGTTTGCCCTATGACGCGCGCCGCGGGTGTGACGTCGCCTGGGACCGTATCTTTGCGGAATTTGTGCGCAAAAAGCGGCAAGCCCATCAATCCTTGTGCCAATAAGGTCGAAAGCTCTGCCGCCGATGTGGGTGGTCACCGAAGGCTTATTCCCTTGGCATGGGTGTACCGGTTGACAGTCGGCCGCTGAGCATAATCTTGCTTTGTCGGATTTGGACGATGTGATCGAGATGGGAACTTCGCGCATTGACACTGACGCGAGCCCGAAGAAGTGGACTTTAGCGAAGCACCCGTTCGGATCGCTATCATCGGACGCCCCAATGCGGGGAAGTCGACCATGATCAACACGCTGGATCGTAAGGATCGGTTGCTGACAGGTCCCGAGCGGGCCGGACGCGCGACAGTATTACGATCGACCATAATTGCAGGGAACGCCCGGGTTCAGTTCACGATACGGCTGGAATTAGAAAAAAGCCAAAGTCCACGAAAAAAGCTCGAAGTAACTGAGTTGTTGTCGGAACACGATCGCGCGCTTCGTTTTTGCGCAAGTCGTAATTAATGCTGATGGATGCGACCTCGCCCTTTCGATAAACAGGACCTGCAGCTGGCCAGCTTGGTCGAGCGCGAAAGGCCCGCGCATGGTGATTGGCGTGACAAAATGGATCTGTTGAGAATAAATCCTGAAATGGTCGAAGCGCTGCGCGAAATGGCGGGGCGTTTGCCTGCCACACAATTTGGGCGCGTGCCTGTCGTCCACCTTCTCCCGGTTTGACCGGGTAAGAGTGGGTCCGATAATTGCTTGCCTGCCATTGAGCGCATTTCACAAATGACTGTCGGCCAAGATCCAAGACTCTGAAGTTGAATGATTTGGCTATCCGAAAAAGTTGCGAAGACTCCGCCGCCCGCCGTTGCGGGGCGACGTAATTTAAGCCGAAATATATAAGCCAGACTAAACTCGGCCCAACCGACCTTCGTGTTGAAATGCTCGCGCGCAGACAGAGCTACCCCGAAAGTTATCGCCGTTACTTGGTCAATGGGTTTGAGGGAGATTTTTCGATCTCCCGGAATACCTGATTCCGCCCTCATCATCAAAATCTGATGAATCCCGTATGGATCGCACCAAGCGAATCAAGGGCTAGGGACCGCTGCGAGAAAAAGAAAGATAGATTCATGGCTGAATATCCACATGCCTATGCGGCGCGTGAGTCTGGTGGAAACGCTAGATGCCTTTTACTTATGAATCCGGCCAATCGGGGCGGAATGAGGTCGAAATACGGGTCACGCCCTGCGGCCTCTGTCACTCTGATATTCAATGATCATATGATTGGCCGGGCCAGCCAATATCCGCTTCGTGCCTGGTCATGAAGTCATAGGTGAGATTGGCGGCATCGGATCATCCGTCACCCATTGCAAGTGGGTCAGAGGGTGGGTGTCCGGGCTGGACATCGCAAAATAGCTGTCAGCACTGTTTTGCACTTGCCTGTCCGGGCTCCGTCAGCAACGCTGCGAAACCGTCACGTCGGACAATTTGCGGGACGGGGGTGGGTTTGCGGAATCGAATCGGGTCCAGCATATCTGGGCTGTTCCACTGCCCGATGGACTCGATGCGCAATCTGCAGGCCATTATTTTTGCGCGGTATCAACCGTCTTCGCACCGTTTTGGATTTTCGACTGAAGCCCGACTGACCGGATTGGGGTCATTGGGATTGGTGGGTTAGGCATCTGGCCTGTACAATTTGCCAAACGCCTGGGGTTCGAAGTGAACCGCTTTTACATCGGTCGCATGGACAAGGAAAGCGGAGCTGAAAAAGAGCTGGGCGCGCAACGAATTCGTCAACAGCCCGCGGACAAGGACGGCGATCAAGGCTGAGCGTGCTATTCGACTTCATTCTGACGACCGTGAATGTCAGCCTGCTTGGGCGCTTTTATATGGGCGCGTTGCGGACTGAAGGAAAACTATCACGGTCGCGTTGGGTTGCCAGACGATGGGCTAATTCCGGCCAGACATGTCCTATGAATCGGGGGTCAGCGGATGGTTTGCGGGATCAGATCACCAGTGGCCGCCCGAAATGGTTGCGAACCATGCTAGAAATTTTGGCGTCGTCACGACATTAAGCCGAGATCGAAAACCTTTTTCCCATGTCCGACTGTAATGAAGCATTGGCGGTTGGAATCTGGCAAAGCCCCGCTATCGTATCGTTCTCTGAGAATTAACATTCTGGTCGCAAGAAACTAGCGCGACGTATATATATTTGGACATCAAGATAAATTTGCCCTATGTAAGGTATATCTTAACATGGAGGCATGAATGTCTATTATTGATTACAATGAGTGAACCGGAGCGGCCAGAGCCTGGGTAACCCTCATCGGCAAAGACTGGTCTAGTCTTTCACTGGTTTTGGAAAGTGATGGCGCACCGGGCTGGGTCTCTCATGCCCGATAATTTCCTCATCCGTCAGAACTGGGTGGCTTTTATTCAAGCTCGTGATCTCATACGAATCATCTACCACATCGTCATTAGTACGGCGTTCGCTTTGAAAAGTCGAATGAAGGGTTTGATCGTGATGAGCGCGAATCTTGAATCCAGTCTGCGGGGGCCCGCGGCCCGGCTATTCAGCGCTCCAGATTGGCCTTGGGATCGTCATGTGACGGCGCTTCTTGGCTCGTTAATTGCGAAACTTAACACGCCGCCCAATTTTCTTTTGGACACGCCCGTGCAGTTCCTGTCGCGCTCCACCATGGGTTAGTTTTTATGGTGCTGATCCGTGCTTGCGCCACACCGTGATCGGTGCTGCGCTACAGAGCACCCCTGATGGGCGGTCAGAAGTCCTAATATTCAGAACCAGATCAATACGCGATCCGGTTGGCTCGGACCGATCTGACCCAAGTTGAATTGGCCCGCCGCGTCGGGGGCGACGCGACAAACCATTACTTTTCGATAGAGGGCGGGCGTTAAATTCCCCGTCTCTGAAGCTCGCGTTTTCGGCACTATCCACGTCCTGGGAGCCGCTTGAAGAACTGTTCCAGTTCCGTTCCCGAATGGGATTGATCGGGAATACTACAGAGCTCCGTCTAGGAACTCGACAAAAGCGTTAGAGCCTCGAACCCGGTTTTCCCGCTTCGCAAATCCGTGACCCTCATCAGGAACAGGAACATATTCGAGCGGGAAACGCCGTTTTTAACGAAGGCCATCGACCAGTTCGTCGCTCTCGGACTTGGAGCACGCTGAGGATCATTGGCCCCCTGAAACAAACGGAGCAAGGGCTTCACGATATTTTCGGCGTGGAAGGAGCGGAGAAAATCGCTGCGGTGACGGACGCAAAATGCGGTCGCTGGGTCCGCCCATTTCGTCATAGAGCGCCTCACGGAAAGCTCCCACCACGGTGGATATACTATCTCAATGTCCGAACCCAATTAGTCACCCCGAAAATATTGATACCAAACGTCAAAGACTTCAGGGCTCCGAAGCCTAGGGCAGCCGCAACCATAAAGCCGCCAATAAGAGCCGCCTCTAGATACCAATCCGTTCGCCATGCGATCCATTTTTCATCCGCTAAGAATCCATGGACGCCACACATCTTTTGAGGTCGACAATCGCCATGTTCTCTTAATCGTCGAGGTGAAAGAAAGGTTTTTTCCATAACCGAAACTGCCCGCGATTATTGATCGCGTAGACAGCATAGCCCGTGATTACGAGATGTTGGATCGAAGATTATACCCAGTCCGGCTTTGACGCCCGGTCCGCCATGCACCCAGACGAGGGCCGGGGCCGGTGTGGCGCGTTGACCTTTCGGGGATAGAAGAAATGCCGGAATGTCCGCCCGTTCCATAGCTAGCAAACCGAACGACTTCGCGTCGACAGCATATTCGCGTCAATTTCGGGATTGGAAGGGCGGACGTCAAAGCGCTTCTGATTGCCACTGGACAGAATCCCCGCCACATGGAATGTTGGACGGTGATCGGTCGCCATTGACGATGAACGGATCTCGCTCTCATCAGCGTTGAAACGAAATATTGCGAAGTTCAAACCGTCCGCAGCTCGTTTAGAACAACGGCTTCACCCGTGTTCCGTATCTGTCAGAGTCCAGCTTCAGATGATCGTCCAAGCATTGACTGATCGCCATCCATATAACCGCCCGACGGAGATTCGCCCACATAGTTGACGTCCCCAATGCCGCTCGATAGGCCATGCCTCGCGGGCTGCCGCTGGCGATATTGTACTGACGGCGCGTTGGTGAATTCACCGCCTCATTGGTCCGTAATAGAGCGTCCGATTGTCACGAACCTTGCACCCGTAGGCCCTTGAATTCGCGACATGCCTTCAAATGCGCTGTGATAATTTAGGGCGCGTCGGCGATTGCGAGATCGACCAAATAAATATCAGAATCTGCGGAGGTCCCGGTTTTTGGTCCATAAGCGACATAGCACCATTTCCGCTGACCGCAATCGATTTGCAAGCCGCTCGTTTTGATAGAGTAAAATGCGTGAGTAATCATCCGTAATCATATGATAGATATCAAAAGAATTTCCCATCACGTTCATTGGTCCATGACGAAAAAAATACGTCTCGTCATCAAGTCTCAAACCGCCAAGCTGGCTTTTGACATCCTCGGCCTGGGTCAGGTCACGGGTCGTGCGTCTTCAGCAACGGACAAAGACGTGATTGAGTTCACACCGCCGCCGTTCCTTCCGTGTAAGCATGCGCTATCTTCGGGACCATGGTCCAACGCCCGCGCGCCCGCTTCGTCGTTGAACGCGGTTCAGGGCTGTTTTCTCACCCGTATCTGGGTCATGACCGATAGGCATTAAACAACGCCAGTTTCATTCGGCGTGATCAGGATTCGCGCCTGTTTTGGGTCCGAATGTGTAGCGCCTACTACTGGGAGACTGTGTACTCGG
>Ga0163217_1032601_pt1 | contig 10697 bp, 8 predicted proteins | sample SynspAceP_FD_185933 | JGI IMG/M metagenome (GOLD analysis project Ga0163217, IMG submission 185933) | Saline lake microbial communities from Ace Lake in Antarctica - Synechococcus sp. Ace-P (PacBio error correction) | ecosystem: Environmental > Aquatic > Non-marine Saline and Alkaline > Saline ...
TTGCCGAACGGTCATATTAAGCACTGCCACGTCCTGCACCCTCTGCAATAAACCGCTTTGTACATGGTTGCCAGCTAAGCCAATACCGGGGACGCTGGCCGCCCGTTATCGCTATTACTTTTCCTTCGCAAATTAGTATTCCTCAATTTAGCTCCTTTGAACGACTCACCGTATTATTGCTCTACGCTATGGGAGAAACAGCGGCTTTGGTACGAGGCCAAACTTGTCTAATCGGAGGTCGCACCGCAATGGCCAATATCCGCTGCACCTGTGATCATCGTAACGATGAGAAGACCGATAAGTCAGTAGTGTTTAAACATTCGCATAGACTTGGATAACAATAATACCAGCAGCGCAGACCAACGCGGGCAGAACCACGGACGCCTACGAAATGGCTGTCCGGCACACAATCACCGCCCGGGATTGCGTTTAAATTGCCCGTTGGGACCTGTGCCTCTTGCTGATTCTGATGTGGCCGAAGGCTAAACCGATGCCGCTTAGCACACTCACCCAAAGAGGCAAAGGTGGAACACAATAACAACGGCGCCTCGATGTAAATGGCTTTCTACGTGATGACCTATTTGCTCGACGTGCGGCTTGGCGGCGTACCGCTTGCTCTCGCCGAACAGCAAAACATAGAGCGGCCGCCCAACTCTCTGGTACGGGCACGCGGTTAATGCGTAATCCCATTACTGAAATTACCCAGCAGAAACCGAAATAGACCCAAACATCCACTTGGCCACAACCCACCCAGCGAAGATTTTGGAGCTTCTAGATAAAACGCGGTCAAGCTTCTAATGCAACGTAACTAACAGTGCCTTTAATAAAATGCTGCTTCAGCCTTCCCATCGTTTAGCGGCATAGAGTCTTGGAGGCGTGCTTCGTTTCTGAAGAATACGCTTGCCCATCACCAGCATGGAGACGCTCAGGGAATGGAATGCCATAAAACTCACGCGCACCCATAACGGCGCCGGCATATCATCAATTTGACCCGAAATCCACCATTGACGAACGTAGGGTAAGTTGATTGAACCAGTAGAACCCAATAGAAAAGTTGGCAAACGCGGGACTCACACTAGCGCCAATAAACCAGCCAATTGTAGAACACAACCTGGCATACCATTTTAGTGGGTGGAGATAGCAATAACTAAATACCCCATCGATGGGGGCGAGCCAGAACTTGGGGCACAAACTGCTGCGAGATGGCCAAGAGCTGAACTGGCTCACCTTTGCATTCATCGCATCAACCACACCGAGTAACATGAGGGTACCAACTCCACTCATTAGGAGCCAAACGAGAGGTCAATTTCGCCCAGCATAAGAACGGCAAACGAATACCCCAACGGGCAATAACGCCACGTAGAGCAATCGAAATAAAAAAGGTTCACTAGGTTTGTTTCGCTGACAAGAAAATAGGGTTAAATTGCCGTAAAAATCCGCCCAAATCAAAACCAAACCAACCACTACCGGTAAAGAACCTAAATTCAACCCCGTTTTACACAGCGATCAATAAGCGTGGAGACTGCCTGAAAAAACCGTTTGCATGCGTTACACGACTGTCACTGCGGTCTAAAAGAACCCTCTTTATTACAGAATTTTTTATTGAAATCACTCATTGTAAGTTCCTCGACTTTCCTTATCAGCTTTCTGCCAAACGTTTGCTCTTCTTGAAACGCATTGTCCGTCGCGCCAGTAATGGCACCTAGTGCTTCTTCATTGGATGCATCTGCTGGCAAAAACAATCGTTATTTTTGCCTAAAACGCAATACACGACTTCGGTCCGCGATGGCTCTAACGTCTTGCATATTGGTGCGGATAATAATGACCCCTAACCCTTTCGCCTGCCTCGGGCTCAACTAGGTTAAGAACCTCTGCCGTTTGCGGCTCGCCTAATGCGGCTGTCGGCTCGTCGAGCAAATGATTTTGGGGGTTGACAATAAGAACGAGCAATTCGCCACGGTCTGACGCTGTTCCACCCAGAGGCCGACGCCGACCGACATCACGGACACTTGGGTTATAACCGCGCAGCCAGCTCGTTTTAAGAGAGTCCAAGAAAGTGACCTCCTTTCAGTTTCATCCATGTGGCCATGGCCGTTTTTTCTTGTCCTAAGAAAATTTGGCAGACAACGTCTAAGTTTTCAACATGGCCAAAATCTTTGGAAAACGCGTCGCAATCCCCAGATCCAACGCGGCACTTGGTCCTTCCATAACCACTTCCCTTTTTCCTTCAAATAAAATGGTGCCGGGATGTAGGTGAAATGCGCGCTGCAGCTAAGGTTTTTAATTAAAGTCGATTTACCCGCGCCATTGTCACCACTAAGGCCACTACTTCGCCAGGATAGACATCGAGATCAATGTCCGTGAAGTGCGGCAACCGCAACCTAACAAATTTTTAGAGAACTTTTAACGCAAACTAAGAATGGGCTGACGACCCTCTGAGCCGCCGAAGTGCTTGAGACATTATTTGGGCCTCCACAAGGAGTTAAAGTTAGGAAAGACGCCGCTCAAACATGTGAGCGGCGGAGCATTAGAGTATTAGCGTATCGTTAGCGGCCAAATACCGGAAGCTCTTACAACCTGCTAAATATCGACGCAGTACAAACATCACCAGCGAAGGTAACGGCCGCTGTCAAAATAATTTCTTTGATGTTTTCGCGCGACACCACTTCGGGAACAAAAAGCTCAGATGGCGTGTTGTACAGCGTTGTTTTTGCTGTCCGGCGGTAATACCGTTTAGCATTTTGAAAACGGCAACGTGAAGCAAGCTGCGTAGCACAATTCAGTCGGTTTAGAAATGTATTGTACTGAAATCACCCGCAATAATCACTGCAAAGGCGGCAAATTGTCGCGTCATTACCAGTTTACCGGTGGAAGAGGATTCACACCAGCGGCTTTTAAACGCTGCATCGCACCGCCACCAGTAACATCATTCCGCAGCCAAACCCTAATATATTTTGAGCCGAAACGGAGCCACTTGGCCGTTTTGGCCCAAGTTGTGCTTTTTTGGCTGGCGGCCCAATCTGGCGTGTCGTACTCGGCAATAAGTCGTGTAGCCACTGTTTATCCAATCCCTTCATCAATACCCATCGCGGATCAAAACGCCAGCGGCATCGGTAGGAGAACCGTTATTTGAAGAATGCCGGCCTTTTGTCTTTTGGCACGCCCATTTTTTCTAGGTGTTGGACCAACTTTCTGGCATAGCTTTACCTATGCCTTTATTATCAAAAGGACACGTAGAATCGGCCAGCTTTTCCCTGGAATAGGAGGACGTCGTAGGCAAATCACTTTAACGCCTTGGCTTTGGCGCCAAATTTACTAAAGAAGCCGCAGCACTGGAATCGGACTGGATCCAGAACATCACTTTTGCCCCTTGAGTAATCAACTGAGTTAAATTGTTGCTGTTGTTAAAAAAAAGAAATTTTTAAAACCGGGGTTTTTCCCCGCCATTGGCATTTTTGATAAATCAACTTACAATCTGAAACAAAGCTTTTCCATGGGCGGCTTTAAGAGCCTGGAAGTCTGCTTTTCATATCGAGTAGATGCCTGATCCGGCATCAAAAACGCTACGTCGACGACGCTTGTGCTTGTGCTGCGAACGCCTCCAAAGGTAGGCGGCCAGCCGTAGTAAAACCGATTATTTTTGTTGCTATAGTTTTTCAATTACTTACACTCCGAATCAATAATTTTAGGCGAAAATCGCCCACAACAATCAAATCTGATTGATGCTTTGTACCCCACTCACACTATTGGTTAAAAAAACCTCAGATGTAAATAACCTAAACGTCGTCTTTCATAACTGCTGTACAGTGATGTAAGGCGGTTAGAACATCTTTATTGAGCTCTACCTCCGGAAGAATGCAAGGGTTAATTTGTTAAGGTAAAACTTTGTATTACCGGCTCCATTTCTCACTCGTAATTCTGCAATCTTGGCTCCTAAACTTATTTCCTATTGTTTCCAAATTGATCACTAACGTGAACCTCCCACTTCAACAGTCTAATTTTTCTACTGAAATATTTTTTCACATAGTGGCGCTGAATAAGCGTCGCTTCCAAAAATGGTGGCCTTAGGATCGACATTTATTCTTCTGAGTCAATACGCTCTAACAATTCGAGAACCACGCATTCTGAGGCGACCTCGGCCACTGGCTGACGTATTGCGGTTAAACTCGTACTGCGTGCAGACATCCAAGCGTAATCATCAAAGGCCACCAACGAATATCGCTGACCGACTTAATATTGGCATTCAGCTAAAAGCAGTAAGTGTTGCTCAGCGTTGTCTACGTTTGGTTTAACGCTAAGATCGCCGTTGGCCTTCGAGATTGTGCCCTAACAGTCGCTATTTTTTAAGCGCCTTCTTCTAAATCAAGACCCAGCTCAATAACATTTGGCTTGGTCAATGAGATTTTTTCCATGGCAAAAAAGCCCTTCAACACGTTCAACGAATAGGAGGAAGAATAGTTCGAACGTGCGCAATAAGGATGCTCTCATGACCTGCGTCTGCAAGATGCTGGCAGGCTAAATCCCCAGCGGCTCGATTATCAATCGTAACCGTATCGAACGGGCCGCATGAATGAACAGAAACAACGGTCAATCAAGACGGTTGGACAATGGGATGGTTAGATCTAGAAGTGATCCGATAAACTGGCCAGAAACATGGGATAGCAATCATCCCCTGCTGGTCGCCAGCTCATCAGAGCTTTGATACGAGAGGCTTCACATCATCTCGATCGTGTGAGCTTGCAACAATACGTCGTAGCCATGTTCAAATTGCAAGGTTTTTCAGGTTGGGAAACAATGGGTAAAGCAAAAAACGTAATCGGTTGATATTGGCCCAAAACCGTGACAACTTTGGTGCGTTGTGAGCGTAATTGAGAAAGCCGCAGCGATCCATTTGATAGCCGGTTTGACGTGGCTGCCAGGCGAACTCGCTTCTTTAAGCTCGTCAATTAACCGGTTTTCCTTGCCGAAAAGACAATTAGAAACCGTCGCTGTTGAAAACAATTCAGCTAATTTTAGCGACTTCACGGATTGAAGGCTTTCTCATGTGCAAACGTTACCTTTTTTAATATTTATAGTTAAACCGTTTAACAGCACTAAGACTAGCAGACTAAGTTTTTAATCAATCAAGTCCTTTGTTAAACGTTTAACTGTATTTTTTCGAAATAGTAACAGTAAAAACCAACAAAAGGCCCGTTGTGCTAAGAATTGATTCATATCAAGCCAGAACCGGGCTTTTTGTTTGCACTCTCACAGACTCAGAAACAAAGCCTAAACAAACTCCCTTAAAGAAATTTGCGTGATCAAGCAAGTATACGAGCGACTTGCGCGACGGAGCGGATCACTAAGTTGGCTTCCGGAGATGTGGTATGGATCGAGCGCCGCAGTCGTATCAACATAAATATGTAATGCACGGTGTTACTGAAATCCCACAAACTGGAAATCCATTCCTAAGCTCGTCCAATAGCGTTTGCTTCTTGTGCATCGCCTTCTGGCACTAATGGGTCTTGAGTCGCGTTCAACACCAATAGTTTTTTTGGCCTTGGTATTGGCTTTGTCTTCTGAATGAAAGCGCGAAAGAAGGCTCAATCACCCATGAAAACTCGCCGCACCTTGCGCTTGCCCTCAAATGCAATCCAGCTTCTAACGCAAGCGTCCGCCTAAACAGAAACCCCACATGAACGATGGTTTAGTCACTGCATCCACGCAAGAGACTGTGTGAGCTGATGTTGCAGGCGCCGTGCAAAGGCTCTTGCTTTCTGGCCAACAACGCCGCCATTTTTTGCCCGCTTTTTCATCCAGAGCACAGGGTTTCTGGTTCCTTGGGCCGTAAAAGTCTAATCGCGTCACTGAGAGCCAAATCGCTGCGATCTGATCCCGCGGAAGCTTTTTTCAAAATCACTCAAACAGAAAATGTCGCCAATCACAACGTGAATATGGCTTTTATTCGAATTTAATTCATCAAATTTGATAATGAATCCGCTTTAACGCCTTGTTTTAAATATTGAATCAAAATGTCTGGCCTCACACGTGGCTCTTATAATTTTATGGAAATCTACTGTCTTCATCCAAGTGTACCAGCCGCAACTTAATAATCACAGCAAACTAAATGGATGAGCCAATATACGGAATAGCACGGCCACGTGCAATAATAAACACGGATTTTTGCCACTCACGCCATACAAAGCAAGGTTGTTACAACGTAATAATCAGTGTTACTTTTAGCGACTGAAACGCACCTTAAAATACGCGAAACACACAATAATCAGGAGAACCTTATGTTATCAGGCAGCTGTTTATGCAATGGCATTCAAATACGAGATACGCGGCGACTGGGTGACATCATGCAGTGTCTTGTCAAAAATGGCCGCAAACCAATGGCTTCGCCTTGCCGCCAATGCTCGCTATTTCCACCACGGCATTTGTTCCCTTTTGGAAAGGCAAAGAGTTTACTGGCGAATACGAAGTCACCCGATGTTTTCCGTGTCTTTTTGCAAACAATGTGCTTCGCCGCTTTATAGTCCGAACCACATATGCAGAATTACTGCGTTTACGCATCGGCAACGCTGGATACAAAAATTGACGGAAAAGCCTCTCTCATATATTTGTCGGCTCCAAAGCCGAATGCATGACATCTGCGATGACACTCAGTACGATGAACGACAAGTCGTATAAGTTATGGGGAAATAATGAAAACCGTACTAAGGTCAATTGGATCCTATTGTCACAATAGTCAATCGTTAATACCATTAGCTAATCGTTGAATATGAGAAAAATGTCTGCCTTTTTCCTCAATATTCACGCCAGTGAACCATGACGTTCATCTATTTAATGAGTACTTAAGGCCATGTCAAACGAGCAAACATAAAGATGCACCTGCGCTTAATCTACAGCGCCAACGTCCCTGCACTGTCATTTCTAGCCAATCAAGTTTCCACCTGGCGCTTCTCTGTTTACCGAGAACTGTTTAACGTGGGCATTTGTTGAATGGAAGCTGCTGCGTTGCTCGCCGTAGAAATGGCCATCACAGCAAATCGTATGTGGCATGTATTTGGTTGGAATAAAGCTGGAATAATCCGTTTCTAAAGCTTTTAGGAAAGAGCAATACCGTTTTGTTCCAGTGTAGACCACCGAAGACGCTCGGCGGCTCTATCGTTTTGGATGAACTGACAAAGGCAGGGTACTTCATGATGAAATTTTTTTGAAGTGGCCATTGCGAGAAAATTTTGTTACTCGAAGGCTTTTCTAAAAAAAGAAATTAGATACCTTAATAAAATTTGCGCTCAATCGCTTAAGTGAACGCGTACAGCTTAGACTACGCCCCACCGTTAAAAAAAACACGCCCTCTGAAACCTTACTTTATTAGAAAAGAAGCTAATAGCGAAGTCCCTCAACGGCGTCTACACGCCCATTCCCCTCGATTACGCAATGTTTACTGCATAAACCTCATGCATAATACATTTATTCCAACGATGAAAATATAGTTGATATATCAACGTATTTCTGTTGAACCAACTAAATTGGACTATAAGTATCACAAAAGCCACCTTAAAATACAAAGGCATTTTGAAATATGATGGACTCTAAATAAAAATAAACCATCGAAGCTGACGATATCGTCAGCTTCGAACTCACCAGCACAAACCATTCCTCACTCCCCAGACGCCAGTCCGGGGTCACACATAGATGGAAAATCAGTGACGGTATTGTTCGACAATATTCGTCTCAACGATCAAAACCATCCAATAGCTACAAAATTGCGTGTTAAAAGACCCAAGCTCTCGTGGTGTTCTTGACTATGAATGACGTCTGAATAAGGGATATTGTAAGCATCTCAAACAAAGAAACCTGTTCGAACTTAATGATGAATCTCCATCCTTATGTTGATAGCTGGGGGAATTGGCATCACGCAATATTATGATGGCAGAGCATTTGCAAGCAAAGGACAAACAATTTTTCCTGCATTATTTCAGTCGAGCGCTCGAAAGAACGCCTTTTATGATCCATCACAACAGTGGTTTGTTCGATAAAAGTGTATTTTAATTTCACGGTGGGAAAGACTGTTGTCTTTTTCAGAAGCACTTCTTGATGCCGGTGACCAAACCACACTGTTGTTTGTGGGCAAAACGTTTATGGATTTTGTCTCTCCGCGGCCAAAAAGGTTGGCTGGTCAGAAGAGAGATTGCACAAAGAGCATTTTTCGGCCGCGCCTATAGAAAACAACAGCAATCTCGCCTTTTGAGGTTGAAAATTGCCCAGCACTGGAGCAACACTTCCCATTCCAGAAGATCGTTCGGTATTTTGAAGTGTTAGACGAAGCTGGTATTGATATCAACGTGTCTTGCGAAAAGGCATCTGCGGCTCTTGCCTCACAAAAGTCATCTCAAGGCATCCCGATCACCGATCAGTTTTTATCCGAAAGGAGCATGCAGACAATAATGTCTTCAACGCCCTTGTTGTTCTCGCTCACTGTCAGACACATTGGTGCTTGACTTAGCGCGCCCTCTAAAGAAACAAAATAATTATAACAGGAGAGTTTTATGAGGTTCAACATTGGCAACCCCAACGACATCAAGCCGCATCGGAAACTAAAGCAACATCACCCTTTCCACTGAAATATGTGGTACGTTGGCGGCGCTGAGTTCCGAGGCTTACAGCTCAACCATTGGCACGAAATTACTCAATCAGCAATCCCGTTCTGTTTCCGTATCTCCCTGATGGTAATGTATCGGCCTCTTGAAGACAGATGCTTGCCATCGAGCTTGCCCTTTGTCACTTGGGGCTGTAGAAGACAACGGTATCCGATGCGGCTTATCAACGCGTTATTGTTTAATGGTGGGAGGGCAATGCCGTTGACGTACCTGTCCAAACCCAAAATACCCGTAAAGGCACTGGTATCAGCCCTAATTCTCTGCGAGCAAGACATTTTAAATTGGATTTGGGTTTGGAGACCTGGAACAGCCTGAAAAACCGACTTTTCACCCGCCAGAATACCATTTCATAATGACGAGGATTTTTTATTTGGCGGTGAATATACCACTGACGCATGCGCCTTTCAGTTATTACATGAAAATCTCTGATTTAAAGCCACATCGGCTATGTTCATAAACATACCATTGGTGGCAACGCCAATTGCACATGAAAGCATAGAAACGCAAGTTGAAAGCGATGATCAAATCTGTACACGTTGTTCGTCATTTACCCCAATTCGATTGCGACCACCGACTTACACGGCGCTTACCCTTTTGCTGGAAATAAACATTGATCGGTTGGCAAGGAAATTAATTTAAGTTTCTCATATAGAGATTGGACAGGGGAAATGGATGTGGGGTCTGGCTCTTAAGACGACCCAGAAACGTGAAAGGATTTCATTTGAAACGGTTTTCATGGTATCACCCCGAAAACAGACCGACCATGCCACTAATTTTAGGACATGGCTGCGAACCCAAAAACCGACGCCGAGGCAACGACAAAAAGTCATTGAACAAATAAGACTAACCTTCGATGAAGATAAAGTGGTTATGCGAAGCACAATACAAAAACCTGAAAAACAACCGAAAAAAATATAAAATAGTTTCATGAATCGACATCCTATAGACGTTGCCCAAACAGAGCACGTCGTAATTATTGAGTCAAAAATTGGCTTAAATAATACAGAGGCGTACGGCTCTAATGTCGTCCGCCGTATTTTCACTTGATATTTAAGTGAAAATACGCGTGGCTATAAAACCGAAACCGTAAGACCATAACCCTTTTAGAACTTGCCGTGTAACTTTTATTGTCTTAGTTCCTAAAAGATTAAGGCATGACATATATTTACAATAATTAAGTCCATCACAGCGGTAAGAGAGTGAATTGATATGAGTAAACGCCTACAACAAGCTGACGCAACTGAAGCCAGTGTGATTCTTGGGATAAAGGCACAGAACGACCATTTACTGGAGAACACACAGACACAATGGAAGGCGTTTAATAGTTTGCCGCCAGTGTGACGCCCACTTTATACCTCTGAACATAAATTTTTGTTTTCCATTGTGGCTGCCAAGTTTTGACGATGAAATCAAAGACGCCGTCAACGCGTGTTTCCAGATGCAGATGGTCGTCGTGTTGAGATCGTTTGCGCGATTGCGAACGGCATCTGGGTCATGTATTTGAAGGCGGAAAGACTCAACGGAAAACAACATCCGCCATTGTGTGAATTCCATTTCCATGAATTCAACAAGCAACGCTTACTCCCGCCATTAGGGTAGCGTGCAAGCCATTATACCGCACGTTACCCTGTTGGTAATTCTTACCCTTTTTCAAGCAAGCTTTACTCTATTCGGCGATGAATACTGCAATCAATACAACGCACCGACCACCAGCCGACTCAATAGTAGATACCGCCAAATGGCAGCAATATATTGATTGCTGAATAATGGTTTTTTTGGCGAATCTGTTTAGCGGCATGAAATGCCCGTTAAAAAGACATGCAATAAACCCCTGCTTTCCTTTAACTCAATCGCGTTTACCACAAAAATTCGTATTTGTTGATGGCTATTCGATCACCAGTTCAACCACCCTGCTCAAATAACGAATAAAGCCTTTCGCGATTCTTTTGGCGCACCATGTCTGCGATCATGACAAACTGGCTGCCATGCAGCATCAAAACATTGCTGTGATACACAGGAGTGCGTTTCATCCGCCGCATGACAACACTC
>Ga0163217_1099004_pt1 | contig 10696 bp, 6 predicted proteins | sample SynspAceP_FD_185933 | JGI IMG/M metagenome (GOLD analysis project Ga0163217, IMG submission 185933) | Saline lake microbial communities from Ace Lake in Antarctica - Synechococcus sp. Ace-P (PacBio error correction) | ecosystem: Environmental > Aquatic > Non-marine Saline and Alkaline > Saline ...
ATCTTGCTGGGGGCGAGATTCATGAGTTCATGGGACGGAGGTCAACTAATTACGAACTTGCGGCCCAAGGCTATCTCCCACGTCATCCATAAAGCTATGATCCCAACGATAAAATGGCCGCACTATAAAAGCATATACGCCAGTCTGCCGCACGCGCTAATGTACGTTGACCCGACTTGTTTCGCGGACAGCAGAAATTGTGTTGACGCTACTATCCGGCAAACTGCAGATTCACTAGCTGAAGTCACATCAGCTCGCTAATATGGAGACAGAGACGCTCGAGTCGCTGGTTTACTATCGCGCCACCGGTGACTGCCGCGTGATGGGTATGGTAGCAAAACAAAGGTCAGCAACAGCGTGATCAGGCCATCGGTGTCGGATGACCAACTCTGACACCTTATGGCGCCCAGCATCTCATCTCTCAAGGTCGTGCATGCGCGGCAGAGTAGACTGGGGTACGCACAGATAAATGGGCGACTGACCTGCGGCGGCACCACGATTCGGACCTATTTCGAGAGACAATATGACAGTGTACCCCGAACGAAGGAGTACACTCTTACGATGTGTGGGAGATCAGACAGCGTTATGTGTTGCGACGCAATCTCCATCAGAGGACAATCCTTGGACGGAATAATCAGAGCGCGAGCGACTTGGTCACATAAGTTCTCACTGACGCAATTGAGAGCCCTAGACCATCCCAAGGTATTTGAATTTAAAAACCCGCTTTGAGCGACAGGAATCCTCTCTGAACGATCGGCCGGGCGTACATGCTGCGACAGACAAACCGCGCCCAAACCAATATAGAAGCCATATGGCGTATCGAGATCGCGTGCGCTACACCGGAAACACGCAGATTCAAAAACCGATTCTCTGCTCCTCTCATCACAGCAGACTGAGGTATGTGACAGTATGCCGCCGGACGTCTACAACGAGTTCTTACGAAACGAGCTAATGCGCGCGCACACCTTCTCACAGTCCCCGCGGCTAGAGCAAGCGTCACTGAGCAGAGGACAACGACGCTATTATGTGACGTCGCCGTCAGGTATCAGGATCAGTCGAGGATCACGATGCCATTTGGTTTCACCGCAATTTTAAAAATGACGAATGGCTTTTTATACCATGGACAGTCCCAGTGTTCTAAATTCAAGAGGTTTTTCCAGGAAAGTATTTTTGAGACACGATTGTGTTCTTGTCGCCTATCGGTGGCACAAGAAGCATCGACATGCGTAAGCAGCTAAATCTAGCCCACTAGGAGATGCCATGTCGCATGAGCCTCAGCATCCCCCCATAGAATCTTCAAAGTTACAACATTACCATCCTCAGTCAACCTTATCCATGCGGAGTAGGAGGAGCAGCGTGCGCCATAACTATTATTTAACTTAGAGCTCATGGTTTACGGAAGCCATGTCATTACACTGGCTGGTCGCCAGAAAAGTTCGCGATTGATACGTATTTGTCCCGCACCTAGGTTTTAACACTCGTTAGCTCTAACGGGTTTATCTTATGCATGACACAGCACATGATTAAAAACGTAACAGCTGTCTTGAACAATCAGGTATCTATCTATATCCATCTTTAAGTCAGGATGCGTAGTTTTGAGCTGTGCAGTCTTCTTCACGTGCTGTTGTTCTCAAGAGATGCAACAACTACTTCAAGTCCAGTCATTGCTGTCGCCAGCCGTGTGCCCAATGCAACCGACGCGAGCGAGGCGTGCGGTGCCCATGAATAGCCTTATTCTAAAAGTAACAGGCAATGAACTAATATACGAACAGACCAAACACAGCACCCCACTGGGAACATCGACCAGACGTTGGAGGCGTATCGATGCCCTAAGTGATGACCATAAATCTTGCGGATTCTGCCTAATGGCGCGACCGACTGAATCTATGGCGCGCTAACTATTTCCAAGGCCTTCAATAATTCTTTCCAAAGCAGGAGCATGTAGCGCCGAGCGATCCCCTAGTCACAAAGACGTACTATGCAACGTATAAAATCTATGAGTCACACTAATGTGTCAAGCTGTAGCAATGTGTCTTTGTAGCAGTTCGGATCTGTAAGCTGAAGAGCTACTAGCGAAAATGATTGTTCAAGCAACAAAGACGGCTCTCAATTTCACTACATAGACACTATCACGTAGTTCGCGCACATGCTTTGTGCCTAGGAGCCTAGAACTGCGTGCATGTACAACAACAACGGCAGAGGAGGCACAACCAGCAGCAGTGCAGAGTCGAGAGCGCGCACCCTAGACCTCCGAACTGATGGACACCTATTCTTGAGGCTGTGTTATTCACCTAACGACACAAGATTGAAAAAAAGAGGAAAAAACGCTATCCTGTTTGTTCTGATTCAAACCTACCTCCTCTAGTACAGATAGTATCACTGGCCACGCTGACTCGAGCGACCTATGCGAGTAATCAAAATGTGCCATTTAGTTTCCAGGCGTTCCTGTCGATTGGCGTCTTCTCTCTGCATAGTGGAGAGGTCGAAGTCAGCTTGAAGCGTCTTTGCGAGTTAAACGAGATCTCACTTACACGTCTCTCATGAGAGTGGCTCAACTTGAGCCGACATGGCAGTACGTGCTTCTGCATCACAATCCGCAGATTTGAAGATACGGACGCACATCTCTCTGAGCGCCAATAGGGAATACAGGTACAATCAATACGCCTGTCTCATCTGTTTCGATCTCTCATTGTCAGTCAACTGCGCCTCTGCTCCTGAGTCAATCTTGCCGAGTCCACACGTGAGAGGTATCCTCGTCATCAGCGCGGCGATCTCCCGCGCGACTCCGGTTTCTACCACAGAGAGCTGAGAGCACGATGAGCGACCAATCGCGAGCAGCAATCACGAAAAGCGCAGCCATAAATATGTTGACATATAACCAACCACGCGCATCTGCACGTCAACCTGAAAAGGGTCACTCGAGACATTTCACACTAAGAGTGTTTAATCGACGAGTTTCGGTCTGATAGTACGAGACACACTAAACTACCGCACATCTAGCTATTCTCACTTACATAATGCGGACACCAGGATATTAATATCACTCGGCCATGTCATTCGCAGTTTACCTTCAGCGCAGCGACCATTTTACATAGACTGGATTCACTCAGTATAAAGAACCCTGTGTCTTAATAGACGCGTCTCCGCACAAGAGGATGGATATGAGCAATATGTTTGTAAGTTGTAGAGTACCTGCAGAAGGCTATAGAGCGGCGAGAGTGTGGCTAGTCCAGAGATCATCGCGGTCACTAGCTGGTCTTGATGGACGCTGACGCATTTAACACCTTCACGTTCTGTGTGCACGAGGGCTGACAAAGAAACTCACCATTCTCTGGCAGAGGATATCAGCGGATTCGGCACATCAGTCGGGCAGAAGTAGCAGCAATGCCACCATTAGAACGGCAGGCGCGGCGGCGAAGACGGATCTGATCTCGGTATAAAACGCGCAGCACAGGCCATGTGCAGTATCGTTAGTCAAATAAAGGCTTTCAAGAAAGTGTGCTGTGCGTCACAGAGCAAATGCTATGGGTCTATAGGTAGAGCTGCTAGTATCAACAAAGCTTTGCGCGCTCTTCTATGCGTTCTTGCACGATGTGAGCGGCTCAGGGAACGCCAGCTGTCGCTGAGGAGTGTACATCCGACGGCTAATCCGAGACCCGCCATCAATTGCTGCTGTGAAGGGGACAAATGCGGACTGTCTCATTTAAGGCGCCCCGGTTTCTTACTCGGATGGACACAAGCTGCTACGACATCCACTCACCCATGCGATTATAAGATATGGTGGGAAGCCCCATGAACTGAATCTCTGGCGAGAGCGCGGCGTTCATATTCCTTGCGAGGAGCCGACCGAGGTGCGCCGGAGCGACGCCTGCGAGAATGCCGGCCCGATCAGGTTTCCGCCACGGGCGCGCGGTGTACCCCATTCAAATACCCTGTGCATGAGGTAAGCACAGCAAAGTACGACTCATTATAGGCGAAGCCTCGGAATCTGTATTGTTTCCGCTTTCCTTTCCTCAGATTAGCTCACCAAGCTGTTTCATTAATTTTTTCGAGTAATTTAAAATTTGCATCCGTAACCGTTACTGGACCTTACTATATCTTCCCAGCACCACGACCTACTCGTGCCCTCGATCTTGACCATGAGCGCATTGCGCGCGCGGCTAGGTAATGACCAGGTTAGTGATAGCCTCTAGCGCGAGGTCTCATTGCTATCAGTGGTTTGATCTATCACGCTCATGAATCACTCTCTCCAGCAGCGGGTCACATAACCTACGTCCGTCCGCGCTCTACACCGAATCTAGCGTCTCATAGCTATGAGTCTGGTTGGGGTACTGCTCCAAATCGCCCTCCCAAAATAAATTACCGCGGGCTGAGCAATGGAATCTGCGCATATAAAGTACGAAGCGATTGGAAGCGGCTACCGTGTTGGTGGGGTAGGTGCGGCCGGGGGGCGTATCTCGGTAGCCCGCGCATGCTACACGACGTGCTACTCCATGAGCCCATGTCGCTCGCCCAAACAGGACTCCGCACACGAGCTACATACATCACGCGGCACTGCGGCACGAGAGCTGAACACAGCGACAGAGAATGCAGAAGGAGCGGCACTGAGCATGCCTGCGCCCGAGACAGCAGTCCTTATTGCTATGCGCAGTCTCGTTACCAGATATCACGCGCTCGAGTCCAGACGAGTAACGAGAGATTGGCAGCGAGTCTGGCACATCGCGCGGTGAGTGTGGTATCAGTCCTCGAGGAGGCGATTTGAGCATACCGACGAGTGTTCAAATCTATGACAGTTCAAATCAGGCTGCGAGCCCTCTCTGTCACACCGTGACCGCGGACGCGTTTCTAAGTTTTCAGCCTACTCTGATAGCGGGGCATGACAGCAAACAAATCATCGGTCACCACCGTCCAACAATTCAACGAGCCTGCGGACACATCTCTCCCGCTTCAGTGCACGGGAAGAATGGGGCCACACATGCTAGATTACCTGCCAAAAATTTACCATTGAGCTGCACACGAAGATATAAGAGGTGCGAGAGAACAGCTAGAGATGCAGACCATATATTGGCTGAAATGGAAAAAACAGAATCCGGACTCTATAACTTTAATACGGAGGGACAGACCTGAGCGACATAGCCCAACTAGGTGTATTGTAGTGATATTTAGAACACGCGAAGTAAGCAACACAGACGCGCCACTGTGCTAGCAAACAAAACGCGCCACCATTTTACCATATGGTGTACTAGCGTGCCGACTGTAACACCAAAAGAGAGTACAAAGCCGCGATTTGCCGCGGCCTGTCTCACGACAGCCAGAGGAGCTCGGACGTATGCGTCTCGGATTACCACACATTCTTACGAGCGCCAACTCTTTCCCTCACCCCGAGCGTGCATGAGACACGGATGAGCAGAGAGAAAAGGACTGTTTTCTGCTATGCCATGGACCACATACGACGCCTGGACAGGCACCTTGTGGAGGTTCTGCGACCTAGGCAATTCAACTTGCAATACGATAGATCCTAATGGCTCGCTGCGTACCTACAATCGGTATTTCTCAGTCCCAGTGCTTCTAGATCTCATATGAAGCGCTGCATCTCCGAGACGAGACGCGCTATTTTTGAACAGCAATGGTGTCTCTTCCGATACGCACTCGAGTGGCACATAAGAAGGATCACGAGATGTCGCGAACTCACTAGAACAGCACTTACATGCCACTCTGCGCTGAGTATAAGCGCCTGCATTGTTCTAGCTGTACTCAATACGCGCGTACAATACCTTTCTAGAAAGATGCCTATTATAAGCAAGGTTTTAGTCAAGAGAACAGTCATTCACTTACCACAAGTGGGTGTCTATCGCACCCGGCCGAAACAAAAAGACACATACAAAAAACAGGAGTCGAAGGAATATAACAAAACACGGCCGTGCGCTACCAGCGCCCGATCAAGCTAAGCGCAAAAAGACACTGCACAAAATATAAAAGGAGAGATAACAAAAAGAAAGAAACACTAGAAAGAGAAATCAGAAACATTAGAGACGGAGCAAGTTACATGCCAGAGACAGTAGAACAAGGTACGTAAGAATAAAACAAGAGAAAAGGAAGTTTGCAAACACAGAGAGAGAACATAAAGAAAAAACTCACAATATCGGATTCGAACATTGGTATGTCGATATCACGGCCGATCATGTGATGCGCAATTATTTAAAATCTGCGTAGCAGTGCCTTGATGTTCTCAGATCCCATCAAAGAAGTGCAGATTAAAACTCTGAGACTTGAGATGAGGCCTAGCTATGCATTCATCCATTTTTACTCAGCTGGCCGGTGGTCTATATGACCTTGGCGCGCATAGTTCATGCTCCAGGTTATTAGGTCACACGAGTGCACGACAATATCTCGCATGCTCTCTTTGCTGTTATCTCGAGAGTGTAAATACGAACGCAGAAAGCTTACACTAGAATAGCCCGCGAGCAAGGGTTCTCTCTCGAGAGAGTCTATTATACGAGTCAGTGTACAAGTACGAGAGAGCGAGAGATCAAGATAGTAACGAAAGAAGACCGGATACACCCCTGCGAGTCAGCTATGCGAGCGTGGGTCATCGAGTACACACTCATGGGCGAGTCTATCAAATTTATGCTGCTACCGAGCTGAGCCAGTGGCCTAAATATATTCCAAGGCTGTCAATGTACAGTAGATCAATTCCAATAATGGACACTAACATGATAGCGCAACAGGAACGAATACGGAGCCAGGATGTGCAACACATACAAGACTATCACATCGAACCTGACATCACACCACCAGGTCTGGTGCCAATGATTTATCTGACACATACCATACATGCTCGAGTCACAAGCGGACGAGAGAGATGCTGAGCCTCATGTGGTTCTCAGTCTCCTCTCGTGCTGTAGAGATCTAAGTCACAGTCCTGCTTCGCGACAGTTGCGGTGATTACGTGGCTAAGCCTATACGCAACCAAACAACGCGAGCGACCAGCGTCTACTGTGCTACGAATATGAAGAGAGATTCAACCCGTACGACCCTTCAATGTGGCACAACTACTGCGATCTTAAAGCACAAGTCAGAAATGCGAAGAATAGGTCGTTCCTTTGTTCATTCTCACCAGCTCATCTCACCTAGTCGAGCGATCTAAAGCGAAATGCGAGCTCATTGAATGTATCTGCGCCACTTGCGAGGGCATTCGCTGGTCACCAGTCGTCCAGTAATCTGCAGTTCGCTTGTCTTCAACTGTCTGTAGTGGAGATGTCAATGCCTGCGTATAATGCGACAGTTTTGTAAGTCCATGTAGCAATAATCTTAGGGCGTCTTAATCTGCGCATGGTCCATAAAATCAAACACACATATGTACAGGACGCATCCGTGAGGCTCTGATATGAAGGGTCTTTTCTCCATTCGAGCTTCCGTCTTTCACTCTCATTGCCAATAGTATCTCAGGTTTTGACAGTAGAGGAGCATAACTATGCATGAATCACAGTTTTATCCGCATCGGTAAACGCTCTGTTAATAACAATTCGGTATGTGTGGAACCGGAAGACGCAGATTGTGTTCCGATAGGCTCCCGGGCGTGTTGCCCTGAACTGCAACAAATCGCTTTTCAAAGGCAGCCCAGTTACCCGCCAAGGGCCGACGCAATGATCAGACAACTCCTAATCGCCCTGCACTGCTGCTGAAGCCGAGGCGGCCGGTGACGGGCCAGGAAATGCGCAGCGCCTGGATGCGTGAATACAGTGTGGTCGAGATGCACCGCCAGGACGAAGCTATAGAAACAAACGGCTGACCCAGTGCTGAGCGCTATTGATGGCCTGGACGACGGTGGCCATCGAGGTGAGCGCAGGAAGTGTTGACACTCAGCGGCGAAAGGTCAGCACGGCACGCGCTTGCGCGCGATAATTGGCAGAATGCCAGCCGCGTTGAAGGGTGGTCCATGTACAAACCGCCCTCGACGACCGACGTCAATGATCGCTGCCCGCGTCCAGCCTTTGACCCGTACGATTCAAGGAGATGGCGCCAACGCGATGCAGGCCCTGCCTGTTGCCCTGGTTGCTCTGGCTATTGTCTTCAGTTTTCGCGCTGATAGACGCTGGCCGGAAACCATGAACGGCTGGGCTGCGATGCATTGGCCTGTCGGAGCTGGCCTCACAATCTGGGTTAAACGTATCGTCTCGTCTACTGGCTGACCGCATGGGGGTGCTGATCGCCCTTGGAGGTAAAGGACGCTACGTCGCCCTGGTCGCGCGGTGCTGGCATCGCTGGCGTGGGCCGGGATCGCGCTCTGGTTTTGCGTTTCGCAATATCGTCGAGAACTACCTGGCGGCGTGCTACTTTTCAGCGCAACGCACCCCTTCGCGATTGCCGCGAACCAGGTCGAAGTGGGTGCTTCACCGCAAGGTCATGCCGGCTTACCTCGGATACGGTACTTGATGACCGAGACGGCAACCATCTGCGCACCCAACAGTGTGATCATTACCTCAGCGATGACCAACTTCAGCCGCAATCTCTGCGGCCCGGTTCGAGTTCAACATCAACGTGCCCGATGCGGCCGATCTCAATCAGGCCCCGTGAAGCGGCGTAAACCGCCCTGCACGCCATGCCCGGCCCATCCTCAACCGCCGGCACACAAGGCTGATCGCCGAAATTAGCGATCGGCAAGGCGACAAATGGCGGTTTCTGGCCTGGATCGACCAGCGCGACACCGACTTTGCCAACACGAAAGCGAGGCATAAACGCCCCCTGCTGAAGATAACTCTTGATCAAGCCTGGAATTGTCATCCCAGGCGCCTGTATCACGGTCGTGCCTGGAAAAAACGACACCAACGCTTTGCCTACCGATAAACCCCCGAGTTCTTCCCAGCCCTACTACGCCAACGCCGATAACCGCCGCGGAAAACCGCCGATACCTCTGCCGAACCTCAGTATCGGATCAGCAAAGTGGGCAGAAGAGTTGGAGCCGGTCTGAATGAGGAGAAATCTGTTGAAGTGAAGTGGGTTGCTAAGACATTAAAAAGGGCAGACCAAGCCCTGCCCTTCCTTCAAGTACCAATCGAGCAATGCCCTGGTAATTACACTCCGCATCAGCACCGTGTCGATCACATGATCACGCCATTGCTGGCCCTGATATCAGTGGCGGTTAACCGGTGGCGGGTATCGACTTTTTACACCGTCAGTGCGTCAATTCGTCAGTGAGCTGCCCTGGACGGTTTCGGCACTGTTCATGCTGACCACGTCAGCGGCATGAACCTTGCTGCTACCACGTGTAGTCATACGGCGGTAGTTTTGTTCTTGTCGGCAGCAGGGCCTCCAGGTCAGCCTGGGGATCTTTGCGAAGGCTTTTCGTCGGTGGGTGGCGAAACGGTGAAACGGCCTTCGCCTTTCAAGGTGTCAACCAGGGCGCGGCCTGTAACTGCGGTTGACAGGGTTTCGAAGTTGCCCGGCAGCTACTGCGGTGTCGACGATGTCAGCTCGCTTTCTTGTCGCCATGGTGATCGCGTGGCACCGGTGCTGCGACCAGAAGGCTGCGATGAAAAATACCGCGAACATCAGGTGGCGGGCGCGGTTGGGTGAGGCGCTGGCCGAGGTGTTGGGTGAGTGCAATCATGAATCTTCTCCAGGAACGTGTTTATGTGAGTTGCCACTACCTTTGTAGCAGGATCTGTAATAACTAATCCATGCTTGTACAATTCAATGTTACACACCTGTCTACCACTAGACCTTGAAGCAACTCCGCCAATGGGCGGTGAATTGCGCGGCGTCCTGCGGCTTGCTGTAAAAGATAGCCCTGCCGATACGCACTTCATATCCCTGAGCAACTCGTGTTGTGCCTGGGTTCGAATGCCCTCGCAACGATGGTCAGGTGCAGGCTCTGCCCAACGCGATAATGGCTCTGGAGAGGCGCTGTCGTGGGCGGAGCCCTGGCAGTTCGGCAAACGAAGCCCCTTGATCGATTTTTCAGGGTGTTGGACCGCAAGCCGTTTTGAGAGCAAACAGAGAGGAATAACCCGTACCGAAATCATCGATGGAAAGCCTGACCCCTCAGCGCCGCAACCGCATCCCCAGCCGTTTCAATGCAGCGATCACCCTGCTCCATGATTCAACTTTCGGTGAGTTCCCAGCTCCAGGTGCTCTGGCCGGCAGCGAGCGGCCCGGCCCAGCCGCGGTTTTGGAACGTTTGCCAAGCACATCGCCGCGCTCAAGGGTGGAAGCAAGACCATGTTTGACCGCGACACAGTCACGGTAACCCGCATCCAACCATTCGCGCATCTGTAAACAGGCCTGGCGAAGACGTATTCGTCATCGAATCAGTAAACCGACGTGCTGCCGCCACTGGCAAAAACCACCGGGGCTGATCAGCCCGCGCAACCGGAATGCCTGGCCCAACGCACCAGCGCCTCCCAGCGCAACCACCTGGCCACTTTGGCATGTCGACCTGAGGCTGTAATAGACCTGTACTGCTGCTGTTTGATGGCCTGATAAAGGTCTGACTGCAAAACATCTGCCGCCGCGCCTTGTAACCTCAGTGCTGGGTATAAAACGCGTAGGTATTGCGGCCGTTTGGCCTTGGCTGGACACCGGCCGGCGTCGGCGTTGGTGAGTAGCTCGCACCCTCCTCGCCATCCCATCCGGAAAAATACCATGCCCAGGCTGACGCTGAGAATGGATGCTGTGCCCCTTCTATCTCGAAGGG
>Ga0163217_1013875_pt1 | contig 10695 bp, 19 predicted proteins | sample SynspAceP_FD_185933 | JGI IMG/M metagenome (GOLD analysis project Ga0163217, IMG submission 185933) | Saline lake microbial communities from Ace Lake in Antarctica - Synechococcus sp. Ace-P (PacBio error correction) | ecosystem: Environmental > Aquatic > Non-marine Saline and Alkaline > Saline ...
TAGGAGGGGGAAGGAGTCCGAACCCCCGCCAGGCCCCTTGGTTTTTTTTTTGGGGTCCCTTCCGGGAAACCCGAGGCCCTGGCACCGGAGCCGATTTGGGTGACATCAACCCGGCAAATGTTTTTTTCCCGCTGCTCGAATGAAGGGGAAAGGGCGACTGGTGACCCCGCGAGTCAAATTGCCACGGTTCTGAACGGCAAAAAGCCCAGCGCCAATCGAAGGCCACCTTCACCTGGAAAACCGAAAGATCGATTTTCGCTTCCGGTTCAGAATTGCGGGCCTTCGCCGTCCGCCTACGCGGCCGGCCCACGGCCTCGGCTTTCGCGGGCAAAGAAAGGAAATCAGCCGTGCCCGATCCAGCCACTCGAGGCGCCCCGCAGAGGAAGGCGGAAGCAAGAAGGGGCTTTGAATATAATTTTCCGGCAAACTGGTTTGGGCTGGCCGCAACGATTGGCCGCCATTCGCCTTGCTGCGGAGCTGCGCGATGTGGTGGGGTCCAGGTGTTCGCCGCCATCCATCCTGGCGATGGCGATCTGCAAACACTGGTGGGCCTTCCGTGGGCCAGCAGTTGCGCTGGCCAGCCCGCCAGATCGCCCTGCTTGCTCAGCCTGAGTGGCTGCTGGTGCTGCTGGTGTGGCCTGTCACCGTATTGAATCCCCCCCTTCGCCCGCCCACCAGTTCGGTGAGTTGAATCACCAAGGTGCCGGCAGCGGCGGCCGCTGTTGCTTTGAGAATGGGCCGCGGGGCGCTCAGTGCATGGCGCCCAGATGCCTAACGGCAGTCAGTAACCCGCCGCTCTTGGATCTGAGCTGGCTGCAGCAGCTGCTGCCGGGCAGCACAGTGAGGGCCACAACCGCCCGCCCTGGCCAGCCGGCTTGGGTGGCGCCTGAAAGCCCGCCTGCTGGCCTGGCCGTCAACGCTCGGGCGGTGGCCCTGATCCAGCTCTTGTTCGTGGTGCGGTGAGCCTGATGTGGGCCGTGGCAGCCACGGCCTACCGGATGTGGCTGTGCTGCTGGTTTCCGTCGTTCTATGGCCGCCGCCTTCCAAGGCGGGTCCCTCGATCTTCTGCGGCTCTGCCCTCAGCAAACTGATGGTGGGCGTGCTGATGCAGTTCCTGCTTGCGTGGCTCTGCTCTCAGGCATCGGCTGATGCTGCTTGGGGGTGAAGCTGGTGGTGGCCAATGCCCTGCTGGCCGGTCTTGCTCAACGTCATTCCCAACGTCGGCCCAACCTTGAGCACGGTGTTTCCGATCTCCGTGTGCCCTGCTTCGATGCCCCATGGAAGGCCCTGGCGGTGCTGGGGCTCTACATCGTGATTCCAGCATCTTCGAGGCTACGTGATCACCCCCTCGGTGATGCAGCACCAGCTCAAGCTTCTCGCCCGGCCTGACCCTCGGCCCCAGTTCCTTGTTCACGGTGTTGTTCGACCCCTGGTCCTGCCTGCTTGGCCCTGCCCCTGGCGGTCTGCCTGCAGGTGGTGGTCCCGGGAAGGTGCTGATCATGAACGTGCTCGATCCCCTGGAAAACGGCAGCGGTTGAGCGCATGAACAGCCGGCGCCTGCTGGGGTGATGGCCCTTGGTGGTGCTGGGGCTGCTCTCTGGGAACTGCGCTGGTTGCTACCTGATTCTGTTCGGGGCCGTTGGTGCTGCCGTGGCCTCGATGTGCCGGTGACGCTGCTGCGCCCCGGCTTGCCCCTCAACCGGCCCCCGCCCTCGCCCTGGTGCTGAACTGCTGGCCTGATCAGCTGAAAGGTGTCGAACTGCTGCTTTCCCGAACCTGGTGCAGCAGGCCCCAATGAAGTTTCACCCAGCTGGTGGCCCGTGCTGCTGCAGCGGCTGGGCGAGCTGGCCGGCCAGTTTCCGTGGCCTGCAGAACCTGAGCAGGCCTTTGTTGCTGCGATCCGGGCCGCTTGGAGCGGCTCCAGCCCCCTGGCTCCCAGTTGCTCAGGCGTGGCCGCAGCACGGCGAACACGACGGTCCAGAGTGGTGCTGAATGGGTCTGGCCTGGCCCTGCGCTGCCCTCGATCCCCCGCCCAAAACGCCCCCCCCCAAAACCCAAAAAAAAAATCCACCCAAAGTTGTTTGGATCGCCGCTTTCCCCCGCTCTTGGCCGCCTGACCTGCAGCGGCTGCTGCATGACTGCCGCCAGGCTCCGTGGGCGGCTGCTTGGCGGCATGACCGGATCTCCGCCCTGGTGGTGTTCCCGCCCCTCACCTGGGCCCGGTCCTGGGCGTTGTTGCAGCTTGCCGCCTGGCCCTGCTCAGCGCCTGGTCTGCGCTGCTCACCTTCGTGTCCCACCATTGGCCCCACAGCCCGCCACCCTGTTGCCCGCTGGCGGTGGCCCTGCTATTCACCCGGCCAAGCTGTGCAGGTTTGCTGATCCTGCGGACCTGCTGCTACAGGAACTTCGAAGCGCGTTTCGTGCTCCACCCACTGCTACTGCGCCGCCCTCAACCTGCTGCCAACGGGTGGCCCTGATGGCCCAGCTCAGTCTCGGAAACCTGCTCGGCTTGCCCGGGCGTGCTGCTGGCCCTTGCCGCTGACCGTGGTGCTGCAGGTGATCTGCCAGCGGGTGCTGGTGGAGCAGGTGTGGATCGCTGGAGCCAGCCGGCGGCTTAAGGGATTAGGGATCACCTAGGAAGCGCGTGGCGGCGCCAGAGTGGCCGGAGCCAGCAAGCCGCAACCGCGATGGCAAGGGGAATGCCTGACCCATGGCCGCACCCATGGCTCGTCCAGGTGAAGTGATCTGCAAAGCAAGGCGCAACTCAGGCGCAGATCCCAATAAACGCCCAGGAACACAACACGAACGGGGGATGAGGGGCCTGGGCCCTCATCCCGGGGCTCCGCTTCGGGCACCGCTGGGCCGCGGCCGCTGATCACCGCGAGCAGGTGGGAGCAATGGCGATGCTCGACCAAGCTGCCCACGCCTGATGCCCACCGAACAGGGCGATCGCGAACCAGAACAGGGGTGCTGCCACCGAGAAAAATCAGGGGCGAGCAAGGGCAACAGGGTGGTGAGCGTGGGTGTAAAGGCCGAGCGGTGAGAGTGACGGCGACGGCATCATCCACCTGGTCCTCGACCGAGAGCGCCGCCAGGTCGCGCTGACGTTCACGATCCGGTCGAAGACCACCACGGTGTCGTTGACCGAGTAGCCGGCCACCGTTCAGCAGGGCGACGGCGAAGAGGCTGTCCGACCTGCAAGGCCACTGAGCAGTCCCAGCCAGGCGAACAGACCCGGGTGGTGACAAGCAACGTCGTGGGCGAGGCAGAGCAGGGCAGAAAGGCGTAGAGGCGGGCTGTAGCGAATAGCTGATGTAGAGGGCCGATGCCCGTGAAGCTGACCCAGCAACGAGGCGAAATGCTGCGTTGAGCAGTTGCCGGCCCAGGCTGGGGCCGAATCGTGTTCACCTCGTGCCGCTGGTCCTGGAGGGACCGAGCACGCCGCCGGATGGCCCGTCGATCATGGCCCTGGTCGGCGGAGAGAGCACCGGCAGGCGCAAGCACCACGTGTCCGGTTCTCATCGAGCAGCTGGATGCGGCGGAATCCAGGTGGGCGAGCCGACGGAGTCCCTCAGCCGGCCAGGCTCATTCCCTGAGCGCTGGGCCAGCTGAATCGGGCTCGATCGTGCTGCAGGCGGCTTTCGCAAGACTGCGCTGCAACTGATCTGGGTGCCGCCGTGAAGTCAAGGCCAGGACGCAAGGGCGCCCCATTCGCCGGGTTGAGCCAGAGAGCTCCAGACCAGCAAGGCTGAAGCAGGCACAACCCGAGGCACCGAACCAGGCGAGGCGGCGATAAGCGGTTGAATGCGAAAAAGGGCCAGTCAGTCGCCATTTGGGGGAAGGAACGGTCAGGCGGAAGCTGGCAAGCGGGTACGAAGTAGGTCGGGCCGCCTGAGCGAGGGGGTAAAAGGTCATCAGCAGCCGCAACAGGGGCGGCGGGTCACCGTGAGGGCGGTGAACAGGCTGAGCAGCACGCCGATTCGCCAGGGTGACGGCAAACCCTTTGACCAGGCCGGTGCGAGACCGAACAGGGCCGCGCAAACTGAATCAAGGTGGTGAAAGGTGGCCGTCGAGAATCGAACTGAAGGCCAGGGAGAAACCGGTGTCGATCGAGCGGATCAAGGTGGTTTTGCCCCGCCGTAAGCTCTCCTTCACCAGTTCGTCAAAGAATCAGCACGTTGGCAAATTCCACCGCCATGCCCACACTCAAGATGAAACCGGCGATCCCCGCAAGGGTGAGCGTGGACCGGGGATCAGCGCGTAGATCGCCAGGGTTGAACAGGGCGTTAGAGGGCGAAGCGCGATCACCGCACCACAACCTGGCCATCCGAAGACCACCACCCATGAACACCGCCACCATGGCCAGGCCGGAGAGGGGGCCGCGATCAGCTGCGGCGCACGTTCCAGCCCCGAGGTGGGCCCGACGGTGCGGAACCTCGATGATCCGGACGGAGGGAAGCGAGCCTCCCCGCTAGCTTGCACTTCGAGTCGCCGGGCCTGCTTCTGGCGCTGAAATTTGCCGGTGAGCTGGCCGCTCCGCCGCGATGCCGCAGCAGCAAATCCTGCCGATTCGCCTGGCCTCGCTTGAATCGGCGACCGTCCAGCACGATGCCCAGCAGGCGGCACTGCCGCAATTGGTCTTGTTGGGTGATCCGGGCGAAGCTTCACCGCCCTGCTGTTTGAAGCTCCAGGGTGACGTCCCCAGCCGGGCATTGGTGCGTTGCTGGCGGCCGGCGGTTAAACCAGATCCTTGCCGGTGAGGGCCCCGGTTCATAAGAGAGCCCACGACCCCGCGGTTCACCTCAATCGAGCAGGACGTGAGTTGGCTCGGCCCTCACTGGCTCCTTCGGGGACGCTCAGCCCCGAGGCTGGTCAGGGCGGCACCTGAGCTCTTCGCTGGGAAAGGCGGGAAGCCGGTTGGGAGCTCCTGTCCCGGCGGAGAAGCCCGGGGCTGGATCCTGGCGGCCTCGGCCCTCGAGCGCCCAGAACCGCCTCGGCCTGGCGCTTGAGCGGTAGCAGCCCCTGCAGTCTCTCCTGCTCGGTGCCTGGCGCTGGGGCCACGGATTCCAGCAGAGCGGGCTGCCGAGAACCTTTGGCGGCCCGGGTGGGGTCCTGCTCACCGGGGAGTTGCAGCAGGCCAGCTTGGTCGCTCGCCCGGACTGGGGGTGGATTCGGCCACACCCAGTCCCGTTGACCCGCCGGTCGAGCACCCAGCTTGCACCGGCTTCGAGCTGCTCAATCCGTTTCCAACCCGGGTGATTGGCGCGGGCCGGCATCACCCTGCAAGGTGAGCTGGCTGCCGCGCGCAGGTCGAGGCCAGTTGGAGCGGGAAGGTGGCCCAGCCACCGCAGCAAGCGGCAATGGCCAGGGCCAAGGATCAGGGCGACACCCCTGTGGCGTGCCATCTACAGAAAAACGCCGGTCTTGAGCTGGGTGGTCGGCCTAACGATCTGTTGGGCCTGGATAATTCGTCAAATTCTCCAATGCGCCGTTGTGGGGGTTAGGGATGTCCCCTGCTGGAGAGCCGCAGGGGCTTTGGCATCGAGATCATCGAAACAGTGCTCGGTGACAGGGCGATCAGCTTTCAGCACCGATGCCGCCGGTTTCATACATTCCTCCACCCACCATCCCTTGTTGGTCTTGCGGATGCGAGCGCGTGATCGTCCTCGAGATCGAATGGCTTGAGGCTGATCAGGTCGATAGCTCCACATCGACGCCTCTCGCTTCGAGCTTGCTGGACGCCCTTGCAGGCAGTGGGACGCAATGCGCGAGTAGGTGAAGGATCGTGACGCGTCGCCGGCCTTCCGCGCACCACCCTCCGCCTGGTCGAGGGCGCAGATGTAATCACCCTCGGGCAGTTCTCGCTGAGGTTGTTAGAGCAGCACCATGCCTCGAAAGAGAGCACGGGGTGTTGTCGCGGGATGGCGGCCTTCATCAGCCCCTTGGCGTTGGTGGGGTGGCTCACCGCCACGATTTTTGAATGCCGGGCACGGGCTGAAATAGGCCTCCAGGCGCTTGGCTGTGCTCCGCCCCCCGAGCTGGCGGCCCCACGCCGCCGGGGCCTCGCACCACCGTGGGGATCGTGTAGTGCCGCCGCTGGTGTAGCGCAGCATCCCATGTTGTTTGGATGATCTGGTTTGAAGGCGAGCACAGGAAGCCCCATGTTCAATGGCCTTCCACGATCGGGCCGCAGGCCGGTCATGGCGGCGCGACGGCCATGGCCGGTGAAGCCTGTTCCTCGGCGATCGGGGTGTCGAGCACCCTGCCACTGGCCGTATTTCTCGTAAGAGGTAACTTGTGACTTTGTAGGAACGCAGCCCGTACTCGCTCGACGTCCCTCGCCGAACCACACAGACAGGTGTCTATCACGCGCCCATCTCCTCGTCCGATGGCATTCGCGCAGAGGCGTTGAAGAGGAAGCGTTCCTCAGCCACGGGAGGGTGCGGACACGGCGATGCCCGTGGAGCGGCCAACTTATCTCAAGGCCATACAGCCGCGCCGGGAGCCCGTTCAGCCCCCGGCCGCAAAGGTGCGAAAGCAGCAGAACCGACAGCAAGCATCCCCGGCCGAGAGCAGCAGCGCGATGCAGACCGAGGTCGTGGGGGGTCATGCGGATCCTGACGTTGTGCTCTTCTTGTGGACCTAGGGAAGCCTCCTGCGACCAGCCGTGGCGTTGCACAGCTGCGAATGAACACCGCCAAGAAGTCGAGGCCGACAAAGCAAAGGTGAAGGTGGCCAGAAGCTCATCCCAACCCCAAGGTTTTTCATCGCCGTGGCGATGCTCTGGGCAAAGGCTTGCCTGAACTGGGGCGGATGCCCAGGCGTAATAAACCACGACCGCTGGCTTTTTGAGCTTGCAATTGACACCCAGAGCAACAGGCCACTGGTGAAGCGACCGGAGAGAAAGTTGAGCGGCCCTTGCGCGGTCCGGTTTTTGACCTCGCCGCTCTCTGCGGGCCTTCAGCCAGGCTTTCTGGGGTAGCTGGGGAGGGGCGTGAATCGCTCATCGTCAGGCTGCGTCGCGAATCAAGGTCGGACTCCCATGCTGCCTGCAGCGGCAACACCACTTTCGAAACTCCCCCTCGCCTGGTAGTGCTACGGCCACTGGGCCCGGGCTCGCTTCGGCCGCCGACTGATCCGCAAAACAGGGCAAAGAGACTGGGCCCCGAGCCGCTTCATACGCCAACCCCCAAGCGCGCCATCGCCTGGCGCAGCAGGGCCAGGCCCTGGCGCAACCTGGCCTGCTCCGGCCTCACCACCGACTGCAGATCGTTGCGCCAGGGGCGCCAATGGTCCCGCTCCCCGGCCAGGGCGGCCAGCAAGGGACCCTGGCGCAGGCTCTGGCGGCGTTCTTCGAAATCCAGCTCGCGCTCCAGGTAGAAGTCGCCGCGGCAGTTTTCGCGGCAACGGCCATAGGCCCAGGGGGTGGCAGACGCTCGCCAGTGGGGTCCCTTGATTCAAGCAGCACCCCTCCAGTTGAACAGGGCCGATTTGGGCACATGCGAGTTGGGCAGGTCCGCAGAGCTGAAAGCTCAGTCGCTATCGCCCCGCCCCGAAGCAGGGAGCTGGTGCCGCCAGCCAGACAGAAGGGCACATCGGAGCCGAGTTCCTAGCGCCAGGGCCTGCAGTCGTCGCCAGTCCAGCGCCAGAATCCCATAACTGGTTCAGCCAGCAGTGTGGCGGCGGCATCGCTGGAGGCCCCCCGCCCAGGCCGCGCCCACCGGAATGCGCTTAGAACCAGGGCCAGAATCGCCCTACAGCTCGGGCGTTGCATACCGGCGCGCAAGGCTTCGGCGGCCGCAGGATCAAGTTTGCTGCCATCCGTCGGCAGGTGCGGGCTGGTCCGCAGACCAGGTGGAGCAGCCCCCATCTGGTGCGGGCGCTCAGGGCCAACTCATCGGCCAGATCCAGGCTCTGCAATCACCATCGCCAGCTCGTGGAAACCGTTCGGGCGCAGCCGAGCACTCCAGGTGCAGGTTGATCTTGGCCGGGCCTGAAACGTGCAGATCGCATCGGTGGTCGCGCGGGCTGGGGGCGGGTATCGCCCATTCAAGCCCCGCCGGCCCCGGCGTCAGTCAAGCGATGTGGCTCTCAGCCGCGCCAGGTGGGCAGTCCGCCGTCGCAGCAACCCGCCCCCGGTTACGCAGAGGGCGTTTCGGCGTGACAGTGAACGCCCTGCGCCGCTGCAGCCCTCAGCCGCCTCCTGGGGGGTAAATGGGCAATGGGCCAGGCCTCCCGGAAGCGGGGTCGGCGCCGGCCAGCTCCGGCACCTGCTTGAGGGCCATCAACCCCCTGGCAGGGCGCTGTTGGTTCGTGGTCGTCATGGGATCGTCTCCCCTTTGATCTCAAACCTAGGACGGTGATCTCGGAGCCCATGAGCACAACCACCGTTGTCCTGGCGCCGGCTCAGTGAGGAGATGGGGCCAGGCCCTCCATCAGCCAGCTGCGGGCCAGGGCCACCCAGCGCTGCCGGGGCCAGTTCCTGGGGACGGCAAGCCTGCAGATCTCAATGCCGCCTCCAGCGCCACGGCCAGCAGCTCCTCGGGCGCAGCAGGCCGGCCCAGGCTGTTGCGCAGCATCTTGCGGCGGCTGGTGAAGCAACGCCGCAAGCAGCCTGTCCACCGCCGGCCGGTCGAGGCCTGGATCGAGCCGTTTGCGGCCGGCGGCAGCGGCTCTGATCACGATCACCTCCGAGGTGTCACCTTCGGTGGCGGTTTGAAAGCAGCGGGGGGCACCCGGACAGACCGTGGCGGCAATGGCCAGCCAGCTGGATCCGCACGCTCATGGGCAACTGAAGGCAGCTGCTGCCCGGCCGGGCCCGGATGCGCTGGCCCACCTCCTGCTTGCACCAGCAGCACCAGCCGCTGTGTAGGGATAACGGCGGATGGGCTTTCTCGAGGCGAATCCGACCAGACGCTCCAGCAGCGGGCCGGTGATGTTTGTACGGGAAGTTTGGCCACCACCTTGGTGGCGGCGGGCAGGGGCACGCCAGCGCGTCGCCCTCGAGCAGGCTGAAACGGGATCAACGCCAAAGCGCTGGGCAGGCCCACCACCAAGGTCGCGGTTCGAACCTCACCGCCTGCAGCCATGCCGCGCCGCCGGTGAGCCAGCAAAAACCTGTTCGGTCAGGGCGCCGCGGCCCGCGGCCCCAACCTCCAGCCACCGGACTCGCCCGGCTTGCAGGTCGGCGGCGGCCACATGCGTCGCAGCACGGCCCGCATCGTTAAGCCAGTGCTGGCCGAAGCGCTTGCGGCTCGGTGGGGCCGCGAAGGTCATGGCAGCTGGGCGGGGCAGACACTTCCATGAGTGCCGCCTGGTCGCCCTCTACGTACCCATTGATCCAGCCCTCGGCAACCAGCGCACCGCTCCGCTGCGCGCGGTGGAGGGGCACCAGGGCGAACACCCACTTCGAGGTCTCGGTGTCCTGCGCTGTGTATGGGGCCGCCAGCCAGCAGGCCCAGGCGCGGGCCCAGCCGGTCTCGCTTTGCGCGGACCCAGGGCCGCCACAGCCTCAGCCGTCCTGGCACCGCAAACTGCCGCCGGCCCTTGACCTCCACCAGCAGCAGGCGTCCCGGCTTGGCGACCACCAGATCGGGTTTCACTCCCATAACGCGATCAGGCCAGCGCCGAGCCAACAGCTGCCAAGCCGCGGCTGCGCAACAGGCGCAGGGCGCGGCTGCTCGCCCAACTTGGCCCGGAATCCGCGCCGGATTCTTCGGCTGTTTGCGGTCGTGAGCGCTCCCATGGAAATGGTCCTGACCTCTTCTTTCTAGAGTTCCTTCTCTGTCTCACCGTTGCCCTGCCCGCCTTGCTGGGTTTCGTTTGGTCCTGGGCTGTTGCTGCTAGTGGGCTGGCCGCTGGCCCCGCTGACGCGGCGATTGGAATTACGCCAAACAGGTGCTGAATCGCGCCGATTTCCAGACACAGCGACTCTGACGGGGTGACCTTCAACCTCACCAACCTGCGCGGGCAAGATCTCTCCGGCTCCTGACCTGCGCGGCGCCAGCCGTTTCGGCGACCAATTGGCCAGGACGCCAACTGCGCGGCGCCGACCTGCCGCCCAGGCCACGCTCGAATTCCGCGGTGCTGGAAAGGCACCGACCTGCGCGATGCCGTGCTGGAAGATGCCTTTCGCCTTCAACATCCAAAGGTTTCGATCAGTGGCGTCGAACGCGCGCCGACTTCACCTCAACTGTGCCCTTTGCGGGGCCGATGTGCCTCAAGAGCTCTGCGCCGCAGCGCCCTCTGCACCAATCCTCGTACCGGGCGTCACCCGCGGACACCTGGACTGCCCTGAATGAGCGTTCGTCGCGCAGCCTGGAGCGCCTTCCACAACTGGGGTGCCGGCAGTTTGCCCCCAACCGCTGCCCGCGCCGCCCCGCCAGGCCAAACTCAACCGGCCGCGCGGCCGCGCGGCTCCACCGATCAATCAGAGCAGGATCCCGATCAGCTGTTTCACGTGAGCTTGATCCGGGGGCCAGCCCCCGATGGCACGGTGCCCCCCACCTGCTGCAGCGCCTGCAGGACACTGGAGGGGCATCCGCCCAGGACAGCAGCGCCGCGAACGGGGCGTGGCCCCTGCAGCCGCCCGGCAGGCCCAGCGGCGACCACCAAGCCGGCAGGGACCGCTGCGTCAGCCTGGCGGGCGGCCCAGCGGCGAGCAACAGGAGGCTGTAACAGCGAATTCCATCAGCT
>Ga0163217_1023407_pt1 | contig 10695 bp, 7 predicted proteins | sample SynspAceP_FD_185933 | JGI IMG/M metagenome (GOLD analysis project Ga0163217, IMG submission 185933) | Saline lake microbial communities from Ace Lake in Antarctica - Synechococcus sp. Ace-P (PacBio error correction) | ecosystem: Environmental > Aquatic > Non-marine Saline and Alkaline > Saline ...
CCCCACACCAAGAAGAAAAAAAAAGGAAAAATCGGAAGAAGGTTTAAAAAAAGGTAGGCCAAAGTAAGCGCGAACTCTGTTTAACTGGTCCCAAATCCAATAAATCAACCATGCAAAGGCCCTCTAAATCGCCAGGATAAAGCTGATTATCGCGATACAAACCACAAAGTTCTTGGTTTGATACCCTTGATAACCTTGTGTTTCTTCGCAGAATGGCCGAATTCTGGGCCCAAACATTTCACGCCTTCCGCTTAACATGCTTTGGCAAGTATCCTCCATCCGCCACCCAGGTTCCACAGACCCAACCACACGATCTATCTCCTCTCCTTTAGCTGTCAGCATTAACAGGCACGTCCCATTTCTCCACGCAGCTGCTTTAACGTCCCTCCAAGCCATTCCAGTTAGGCATCAATCACATCCATAACACCAGATCCACACTGTCCATCCATTGCTTCTAGACCAGACAAACCATCCATACGCAGAAGAAACAACGCAAAATTCTCAAAACGATAAAACTCTTTTAAGTCAGATCACTCAATTCACATCAATCATCGATATAAAATATTGGCATCAACAATTCCTAAAAAGCAATTTAGACAAACAGAACAAATGACTCTATTTACGTAAAATGAGAACAACAAATTCCCTTTACGATACTTTACCTTGCAAATACGCCACTTATACTTCAACTTATCTCTATTCTACTCATACACGCGAGAACGCATTTTTATCAATATCCCCTAAATAGTATAGAAGGAAAAGTAATTATGAAAAATTCAAAAAACTGATTATAGCATCCATCGCTTTAACCGTGCCATGACGCAACAGTGTTTTGCTTTTGCGGGGCAAACATCACCAAGACCGCCAAAGAGTGTCGCCAGGCCCTAGACCGGCGCATGATGAAAAGAACTGAATCTAAAGACGCAGCCAAAAAGAACAATTTAAAACGCTTCGACACCCCAATAAAGAAAGAATGAAAAGAAAAAATTTTAAAGCAACCAGAAAGGCAACGCGAGAATTGAGAGAATGCCTGAAAAATAAATATTTACTTGCCTTGCTAAATTTGAATCCGCCAAAAAGCAACTGGGGGCAATTGCTCAAGAAAACTCCAATAACCAAGTTGAGCCGCTCAAGTACAGATGCCTTAGCAACAACACAAAATGTTCAGTATTCTAACCCCTGAACAAAAAGACAGTTCGTCGAATTGCAAAAAGACATTTTAGAACGAGTGCGGTGACACATGCACGTCCATACAAGAAAAGATCGGGGAAAATAATCGACGCTCGTATATGGCAACAATACTTAACAAAGGTGGCCACTGTCCGCCTTTTTTCTTTGTTATCAAAGCTACAACATGCACTCGGTTCCAAATTCTGTGGGCAACGGCTCTGCATACCCAATACACCGATCATTCGCACACAAAACCATCAATAAAAACAACATATGGTATGATGCCGCAAATTCCCAAGTCATAATTGTTCACGGTCAAGAGATAGATGAAAGATAAACCAGACATAACACCCCCAAATACAAGCAATAATTCGTCGATAGGATTTTTGTATTCGAAAATTCGCCATCACCAACTCAAACACCCCAATATGCGACAGATTTCTCATTGTCTCTTTCATAAATACCTTCTTCCATTTATTTCAAAGTCGAAATACGCATTTAAGCTCTATACACTTTTTCTAGAATATCCTTTATATCATCAAAGTAAAAATAAAATAACCGATCTCAATAAAATAATTAACCAAGTTTCCAATTAAACTTTAGGCAATCCAAGCCTATTTGAGAAAAACAAATGCTTAACAAAAAATTGCTGTCCATTCTTCATTTCAATCGGGAAATTAACGGAAAGAAAATGAACAAACATAATTAACTGCTAGCTAAGCGGCAACTGCATCCGCCTTCCCGTTCAAGCGCTCAGCTGCAACATACCTAAATCGACTAGGATTTGGGTGGGGACAAAACCCAGACTAACTCAAACTTCATCCGATGATTTTTCATCTCTTTCAGGTGCATGAATATCAAACGGGCTTTTTAGCAGCGAATAATACAGAATACGGCAACTTGATGGACCGCTATTGTTGCAGGCGTTTATACACCATGGGAGAGCGTCTAGTTGTTCGGGCACATTAGCAGTTCGTCAGCAGAATGGTGCAAACCAGACAACTGATGAAAACAGCTATCGATTACTGCCGGGTCTACGTAGTTCGCTACGATTCGTTTAGAAGATTGAAGAAAAGTCAAATACTAACGAGTACTACAGAAACGACAGCATTGCTGTAGCACACTATTACGTGACAAAAAACTTCTCCATCGGCGCAAACTAATGATCATTCGCAGAATTTAACGTAATGATCAAAACCTATGTTTGCTTCGCTAAGCTGGCACTTTAAACACCAACACAAAGATTGCATGTGTAATTAATTGGTTACAAAAAAGGGCTGAAGTTCAAAACTTCAGCCTTTTTTACTCTCTTTATCGATAACTACTTAGCACACTTTGTCAGCCAATTGGCTTGTCCTTCGTTTTTCCCCACCTGATTGTCAATTCAGCTGCGTACTTTTGTGCGTTGGACAGGCTCTCCGAAACCCACTGTATCTTTAATCATTATAATGAAAGTACAACCGACCGTTAATACAGCCGCCGTGCCAGACAATACTGCTTCCACTCGCTGGCTTAGCAGCACGCTCTAGCAATTCAGCTACCGTTAAGTCACGTCAGTGACGTGTCATACCCACATCCAGCAAGCGTCAAAATAGAGAACGCGTCATCACACCGTGTAGGAAAGCAGTATCCAAAAACCTTTGTGATAATTTCGTTTGCCACATCAATACAAAAAATTAGCCGCGCAGTTTCTTCACATCCACCATGTGGAACCAAAACAAAATTTGATCCGCTTGCAACCTCTTTTTTTGCTTTGTAATTGGCCCCAACGCCTGGGCGTAATTACCGCCACTTTAACCATGCCCATATGAGCGCACAAAAAAAAACGCATCCGCGTTCATACCAATAGAAAGCAAGCTTTCGCACCGCCAAGTAAACATATCCCCTACTGGAACACAACACCATACCAAACATTGACGTGCGGTGGTGGCAGCGGCTTTACAACAGCCGCTTCTTACCGATATGAGTCGGACAAATACAAAACCCGTGGCTCAGGCACCTCACTGCAATTCAGCCACAACATCGACATCATTTTGATACCTTTGCTTCATCAAATCGTCGGTTGAGACAATAATCGCTACTTGAGCTAAGCGCTTTAATATTTGGTCCAATACGAAACCCATGCACACTGCCGTCCCCAGACGAAACGCTTCAACCTTCAAAGCAAGTGCTTTTGAAATAATGTAACTGAGCACCCGGATCAACTGATGCTGTCCGATGCGACCCACACTTGCTTCACTCCATTGTTATTTCGAATGTCAAAGCCATCTTAGGCATAAACACCTACCAAAAAGCCGCCATTATTTATTCCTATAATAGTTAATGATCACAATTAACACCAATTCTCAGCCTGTATATCTGGACTCTAAATTTCGCTGTCCTCCAATTACCGCAATACGTAAACACGAAACCCGCTTGAAAAAGCAAACGTAAACCACAGATCAAACAGCCTTTATTTCCATGTTTAAATTTTCTTAATACGCACTGAAAAATAAGACCAACAAAAAAGTATGATACGAAAAGACCAATACTACTACTGAGCAAGAAGGCTCAAAACTTAAAGAGATGAAGTTCACGTGATGCCAACAAACAACTTATCACCGCCATTATTTAGCTTTGTACATAGCATGACGGCAGTCTGCACCAATCCAAGCTCTAACCAATTTTCGGATACACGCAATTACCAATACTATAAAAATTTGAAATGATGGAACCATCAATCATAAAAACTTTGCCCAATTCAGCGCAGATTTTTCGGCAACAAAATGACACGCTTCCGCCGTATTGTCTTATTTTCAGACAACTAAAAACCCTCTCCGCCCAACGCGCCCAACGGTATCTGATTTACAAATACAAGCAGTAACCTTGCAGCAATGTCCTGTAAAAGCTGTCACAGCAGCAGACCATAGCCACATTAAATGCCTTAAAACCTCATATCAATAAACAAAACAGAAAGCCCTCTTTCTCACGCTCTGCACAACTAACGCCGTCTGCAAACGTCTAAAAAGTAGTGTGCGCGTTTGGTAAAGCTGAGTCAAATCGTCATGGCCAGCCGAATAAAGCTACAAACTCCTCCATACCTTACCGCTCGTAATGTCGTGTGCACGCAACTTCTAAATTGATGCTTTCCCGAACAGCGTGCGACGCACAAGTAAACATTAACAGACCATCGCCATCCTGCGCACCCCAGTGATTTCAAACGAGCTGTATTTGACGCCGCAATATAGTAATTTTAACTGTGCACTAACGTTTTTTGCTTATCGTCTGTCATACACAAAATTCAACATCTTGCTTACCAATACTCACTTGCTTCAATAGCCAAACATGGTTTCCAAACGCAGCGCTTACAAAGACAAAATACCCAAGCGATCCACGACACAAAACCGCATCTAACATCAGCTCCATGACATCACTAGACTCTATTCCTAGCTCATTGTTTTTCATAAAATTGTGGTACCTAAAAATCAGTGCTGTTCATCTATTGTAAAAGAAAAACTCAGCCAAGTGCCGTCGAAATAAGAAGTAAATACGGTTCTTAGCTCGATAAAAATTTTTATGGAAGTTACGCCTGATACAAGATTAGCCCACACATGACGATGATTGAAAATAAGCAGCGCCACCCAACACGATCGGAATTTAAAGTAACACAGTCCATCCAAAACATAAACTGAAAATACCGTTTTCTCGCCTTATGGCGAAACCCACTTTTTGACCCACCTGCAAAACCCGCCAACCACCAATAAGGCACAAAAAATGCAGCGTCGACTCCTGCATCCGCCACGCCCTTCGCCTGCCCGACTGACCAACCCGTAGAAGAACCGAAGTAATTAGGCTATAAGCCATATTTAAGCTAATAAAACAAGTAACCAATTGCCCACAAATATTACTCGCCACTAGGACCGATGACACAAATATTAACAATGCTGTCCTTAAGACAGTCTGTGAAGTCCATAATTCCGCTTACTCAACCCCGTTCAAAAATAGGCTAAAATACTTTCCGCCGGTGCTAGTCATCGTATAGTTTTGGCAAACGAAAAATAGAATGATTTTCATCGATCTCACACTAAGTGCTATCGAAAGCTGCATGACAGGCTAAAGGATGGGTAGCACCTTAAATTCGCATCGCTCGTATCGTTAAACACAAACCGCTTGTAATGGTTTACGAAAACAATTAAGTACTTATGTGTTATCGGTCCCCGCTTCTGCATACGAGTTAACCAAGTATTTTTCTTCTGCTTGACCAGTTTCGAGCGCTGTCCTCAGGCGCATTCTCCGAAATCTCGCGTTCAATTCGTGGCCCGCCCACTAAAACTTACTGTCCCACGCCCGTAATAGTCCCTCATCACGTTGCAACCACATCATAGATCGAACCTTGGTGCACATCTTAAATTTGCTTTTTCGACCCTTACTGGTATGAGCTGCACTTTCTTTTCGCGTTTCATCGTTGTTGTGACGAAGCTAGCCTTACGTGTGGCGTAACGCCTAAAACATCGGTTATTAAATCACAATTAAAAGTCATTCATGCCACCTACCCGCGCGGTCTGCTCCAAACGTAGCCTTGAAGCAGCCTACACACATTACTCTCCTACTTAATCTCGAGAAAGTTACGCACTAAACAAAACGACCGGTACTTTTTCTATCACATAGATAGTAATTATCACTAACCGATAAAATATTACCTGGAGATAAATGAATTTTTGAAACAAACTAGCTCAGCTGCTGCAAGTACTCACTAGTGCTTGGCTCTCTTTTGTCCAAGCAGACCACAAGAACATTGTATTCTACCATAACTGGAACCATCAAATCCACGAGGCGAACTTAATTGCGGATTTGAAAGCGTGCGAAATGTTTCTTATTCCTGCTGATAGCCCCCCAGCGGTTTAAGAATCAATTCGGGCGTAACGGGACGTTCACCATTTCTCACGAAGTATGCGCAATCCTACTTTCGTAAATCATTCACAACCGTTTCCGACGCTGTGCCATGATGTAGGAACCACGCTGTGCAACTCAAGAAAGTGGTGGTACCAGCTAGTGGCGCATCTGTGCCCAGTTACTCCTCTTGCGAAACACTAAAAACATTGTGCTGACGGTTTGCCAACAGCCGGTATTGGCGGAAAGGTCGCTATCTTATGTCCTAGACTGGCATGTCAAGAAACACCTAGATCGTATCGAAGCACTTGATATGAAACTTTCCTGCTAACTTTGCCGGGTCTCTGTGCACTTTGGCTGAGCTAGAGCAGCTGCTCAAGATGACCGTGCCGCTCGTGGTATTCAACTGGTCACCTAACTTCACCGATCCGGTCGATGGCGCAGTTTCGTTGAATTCCCAGGCGTATAACGGAAGGCCTGTAAAAGCAGATTGGCGTATGGCAAGTGTGGCTTCTCCACCAGCAGCGCGTGAAGAAGGCGCTCATTATCAAATGCCTAAAAAATGGCCAAACCGCTTACAAATTTTCATAACGTTTTCATCACTTAAAACAGATATCGCAACATGGCGCATTAGGTCGACAATCGATGGTTTTAATGCCATGAAGAAGCCGCTACTAAATGCTGGCTGACAACGAAGCCACTTGAAAAGCTGCTACTAAGCAACACCTAACCTGAAGCACGCATTTAGGTTAGTCTTATCGCATATTCAACACAAAAAAAACAGAGGCCTTGATGCTATCTTTACCAAGGTCCTATTTATGGGTTGCTTTTGTGATGACAATAAGTCAGACAATAGGTAGACATCAAATACGCAATCTAATTATTGCGCTTGTCAGTCCGACAGCCCCATTAATCAGTGCCAACAAACACCTCGTTTAGCACCTCCGTTTTTAAGAGAATTAATTATGTCAACAACGTTCAGCCCGTATTAAAGTGCGAGTCCTGATCTATACAGATTTTTTGGCGAAAACGCTGGACAGTTTCGAAAAAGTCAAGGCGTTGGAAACAGCTAGATGCCGAATCCTTACTAAGCAGCTGGTCATTGCTTAACAACGCCTCTTCGTGAAGTCACAAAGGTAAAGCTTGCTTGTAATGGCTTTTATCAGCTCTGGCAATCAACCCTTTTGCCGCTGTAATTTCAAGTTAAATCGAGACCACGGCGGCATATTTTTATGACGCGAAGACTTGCTTGCAATGAAATGAAAAAGAACTCATCATATTCGTGCGTAACAACAATGGCATGTCTTCCAAAGTTTGCCCTCTTACCTCACACCAGTGCTAGAAAACATTGCGTTGCCAGACCAATAAAAGGCCATAAGCACCAAGGACAGCATGGAGCGAGCCATACCAATGGTTGAATTAGTAGAGCTAACAGGCTGCGAAAATAGCTTTCCGCGCCCCCAACTCTCTGGTGCCCAACAACACGTGTCGGCATTGCCACGTTCTTAGCGGTGAACCTGAACCATTTGGTTCCTCGATGAACCATTCTCAGCCCTAGACCCTTTAATCTAAGGCCTATGCAAGACGATTTCCTACGCTTACAAAGTGTGTTACATAAAACCATATCTATCGTTCACCGCACGACTTTGAATGAACCTTCGCCTGCCGACCGCCATCGCCATTAAGAAAGACGTATCATTGACAATTGATACCCTGCAACATGCGTAAACTCAACCGCAGCCCACGGAATACATAGCCAAATACTCGGGCGTGCCTTTCGCCGCAACGGTTTCCTCTCATGTAAAAACGTCATGCACAATTGACGCCAATGCAGACATGATGACATCAGAGTTCTCAAAAATGCATTATCGAAACCATTGCAGAACGCGTGCTAAGCGAGCACAAAAAACCGTCCCTGTAGGATGAGCAAGGTTGATATTGTGGTGTTTTAAACAGTAAAATCAACAAAATAACAGTCTTGTTTTGCGAGCGAAACGACATAACCCGTTAATGACACGCCCGTGAGCCAAGCCTAATGCAGTATTTCGCAACATAAATGGGCTCCAGTTTATTGCCTTATTAGCGTATCTCCTTTGCCTTGTCCATGCTACGACCTCCAACCCTGCAACTCTATGTCGCTGCAAGAAACCTATTTTGGCCTTTTTTACCTGACGCCTGTAAACGACAGTCTAAATATCTATCAACGACTTTTGGGGTCGGGAATATTTTACGAGCTGAGTTAATCTCACCGACAAATCAACCCTGATGAAAGAGTTCACTCGTACCTTGATCTTGGGTGTTCTTTTTTGCTAATTAATTCGAGAAACTCTGCTAGGTGGCGTCAAAAACCGTAACGCCTTTACCTAGCTGGGAACTTGTAGCGAAAACGAATGCTCGAATCCTGCACTACCATGACAGTCCTTGCACGCCGGTGCCATTTCTAATTTTGGCCATACCTAGGTGGACGTAATCTGTTCTATTTAGGCCGGCACCAGCATCATTTTACATGCAGTATTTGGTCAATGACAAACCTCAGCGCATGCAAACCTTATCGTTTGTTTTAGTGCAGTGCCTTAATCGTTTTTTTTGGGGTTTAGTGTAGGCAACTGCGCCTATAAAAGCAAAACTTTTGAATCATCTTAGTCGCCCATTGTTTTAAACGTGCTCAGTCCAGCCCTCACTTTCTTTATTAATTTCCGGTGTGGATTTTTGGCATGGTGATCATGCATGCGCTATATCAACGGTTTATTTTTGCCCACCAACACCAACCTGATCCGCCTAAACCATTTTAGGCCTCAAAAACGTCTCTCCAGAGGTTTTACGAGGCTGGCATGATGAGTGCGTAGCCCGCGCCCCAACTCATGTTTAAGTGCTCCTCCTAACCGCACGCCATGATATTTGCTTGGGGTTAAACCAGGTCATCATGCAGTTCTTTGGCATGGCGGTTTATTGCCTCTTTATTTGGGGCAAGGGTTGGGTTTACGACTTACTGGTGTCATTAAACATGCTAATATACGGCGAAGCCCTCGAACTTCGGCGTGTCTATTGTATTAACTCGCGGTGGTTTTGGATAAACTGTCACTCGCTTGGGCTACACAAGCAACCGACTATTTGCAGACTTGCCATTCCACTGCCATCACAAGTAACATACATTAGCCTTCTTAGGAATCTGATCTTCACCTCTGTCTATTGCCTAATGTTGCGTCTGTTGCTTTTCCCTGGTAAGTTCAAACTAGACCTTTAGTCAATTTGCCGAACACAAGATCAACTACCAAGACTTTGGGACTTCACGTTTGACTGGATCATCACCAATTCATAACCAGAGCGTACAAAGCTTTCAACTTCTTCATGATACCTCCACCATTTTGATGCCCATGAAAAAGGGCTTATCTAGCGATGCCCCGTTGCGCAACCCTGTTCCTCGAGCAGGGATAGGTTTCATATTGGTGGCCTCCGTCATCCATTTGTGGCGCCTTCATTGTCCTTTATTGCATTAAACGCCAATGGTGGGATCGTGCCCATTATTACCGCTTATATGGGTCACCTTCCCGCATCATTTCGTTGATTAAATTGTTTGCACTGTGGCGTTGTCTCACGAAACCAAGCGACCACTCAAGGTAATTTTATTGTGATCTGTGATACCTCCAAACAATTCCCCTCTGTCCGTCAACCTTAATTCCAGGATCATGTATTTGGTGTGAGTGATTTGCCGTACTGATCGCCCGTGATCGTAACCCACCATCCTGTGCTACACGTTACACAGTAGAAGGTTTGAGAAACGTACGCTCAGCATTGCAAAAGCAGCTCTTATTCTGGGGTTTACACCGCATCAGCGGTCTATTTCTATACAGAACTCCACTAGCTTTTTCCAACACATTCTATTGGGCATTAAACAAACCGTCATTTTCTCCATTTGTTTATGACCCAATTCCATCCGAGCGCCTTCTCTATCGTATCCCACCCCCGCACGACCCTAGGGTCCAAGCTCATCATGCAATCTTGTCGCAACGCCCAATGGATCAGCACGGGTATTGTGCTGGGCTGTATGCGTTTGCCTTATTTTGGCTTGGCAGCAGACTCACCTTGAAATCCATACTTGGGCGCACAGCAGCGTAAAAAAGCGTTAGGAATCGCTTAGCAAACTGAAAAGTCTTCTCCCACATTAAAAAATGAATGAAGAGATAAAAAAGCCAGGCCTCACTGAGTGCCTCTTTTTTTGTATTGAAATAATTTACGTTTACTCTTTGATTATGGCTAATAACTCGAATCTCTTAATCAATAATAACACAAGGTTTTCTCGATCGATCGACATGCCTTTTTTTATCAGCTCTCCTTGAATCGTATCTAGATTATGCTTAATTGCACTCGTGGACCATTGATTCACACGGCTTTTCATACCGTTTGACTTCATAACTCTTCAAGACTCGTCCTCACCTAATTCTTCATCAATCTCACAGGATGTAGCAGTAAGTCACCCCTCTCCAATTCTGCACTGATCAAATCCCAAACCACCCTACTCCCCTGTTGGTTCACACCGAGGTCGAAGAAACTCTTCATAACAACCGAATGCTCGACATTGCGAATATTCTGCGCGCCCTGTCATCGTCTGTTAATTCACACACGTGGAATCAAACAGATTACACCCCCTTTTCTCCC
>Ga0163217_1112814_pt1 | contig 10695 bp, 11 predicted proteins | sample SynspAceP_FD_185933 | JGI IMG/M metagenome (GOLD analysis project Ga0163217, IMG submission 185933) | Saline lake microbial communities from Ace Lake in Antarctica - Synechococcus sp. Ace-P (PacBio error correction) | ecosystem: Environmental > Aquatic > Non-marine Saline and Alkaline > Saline ...
AGAGGAGGATCGTGATTACTTACGGCTTATCGAGAAAACTCCCAACCCAAGAATCGAGTTGAGATCGAATCGGCGCGGTGAGGCTGACGATTGCCAAAAGATCGCCTGCCCGTTTCATTTTTGGAAAAATTCCCACGGCAGTAACGCCTCGTGAAAAAAACCGTGGCTCCGAAACGCCCGGAACTCCCTCTCGTCCCGGTTTTGCCCTCCGGCCAAAATGCGTACAATATCGGATAAGTTCAAATGGAAACGGATGATTCGAACCCTTCACCAAATTCCACCTTTCCCGTCCGGTTGGGGGCGTGCCCAAACCGTCCAATTTTATTGGGATGTTTGGGAACGGCCTTTAGTGCCTGGAGGGAAGTTTGTTCGCTGGATTTCCTGACATTATACCCGCTCAGCGGCTCAACAGAAGGGTTTGACCCGCCGGTTTGTCGGTCAAAAGAAGTTCTGCCGTTGCTGGCTCGGGAAAAAAGCCTGGTTGCCCAATTCTGTCTTTTTCGAGAACCAGCACACGGAAAACGCGGAAACATGTTTTTCCTCACTTCGCGGCCAACCGGTCCTCGGCTGCCTGACCACGGTCTGAATTCAAGTAGCGACCGGCCAGTAGCGATTTGGCCAAAGGCGAAACGGTTCGTCCCGGACACGGCCGGAAAACATCGAGGCGGATGGCGTCGATTGGGTTGGTGACGCGGCATTCACGCCAGGACGCCCGGCATTTGTCTTCCGCCGTGAAACTCGCTCAAGCGTGCTCAGATGTCCGGTGACGGGCCGCACGAACATCGACGCAGGGGCCTGCCTCGATTATCCTTCACGATCTTGCAAAAACGCGCGGTTGCTCAGGGATTGGGTCTGCTCCGACGGGTTTGCGACCCGGCTGAAATTGCTGCGCGGCCATGACCGTGGCCTAATCGGGTCGTGATATCGCCCACAGCCGCACGGCGCGAAGCAACATGTGGGGCTCAAGACCTCGGTGCTCACGTGATCGTTGTTGCGGACCGCCGACGCCTCGTCATGTCCACGTGGTGAGGAGATCGGTTTGAGGTGGGCCAACTCGATCGATGAATATCGTGCCCGCGCCTGCGACTTGCTCAATTTTATTGCGAAATCCAAATTCGACGTCAAGTACAACCCGTCCCCGTTCCGCGCTGCTGCGGGAAACGCTACTCTCTATGTCGATGAACGGCGATCGGAATGCGGCGGTGCGAAATCGCACGAATTTTGATGCATGGCTCCGGACCCGATCAACTGGGCGTCCGAGATCACGCGGAGGTTGCCCGATTGGCCCGCAAAGTGGTCCAATTTTGGAACAGGTAACCAAACGGCATCGGCCGTGCGAATGGCAAGCGCTCTGCTGCCGCTGGTGCGAGCGACAACACTCAAAATCCCCTTTTGACGAACCCGCGATGTCTATGCCGAACACCTCTGGACTGCAACGCGATCCGTGAATCGAGGGCGGCCGCGTCAATCGATTCCGGCCAACAACATTGACCGGATCGCCCCGATTATTGATCACTCGAAGGTCTCATCAACCGCGAATCGACCCGAAGCGATGACGATGTGCCCGTGACGCCCATTGGATCGACGCCCCGCCGCTCGGATCGGTGGCCCTGGGTTGGTCATCTCGGAGCGGAATGCGGCAACCCGGTCGGGAAGAAGATGAGACGATTTCGAAACGGCCAGCGACGAAGGCATGCTGGCAGGCGATACACGGTCCCGTGCTCTTGTTGCCAGCAACACCAACCGGGTGATCGACTCAGCCCGCTGCGGTCGAAATAGTCCTCTTCAAATCGCTCATCGTCGGCCGGCGTGCGGGTTCCGACCGTGTTGAGCAAAGGGCGCGAAGGCCGAGCAATGCCCAAACTCGGGATTTCTCGCTGATGCCCGGTGCGATCGCGTGTTTAGCGATTCGGCCCGCGTCCGATGCCCAACGACGCGTTGCTCAACGGCGCTCGATTATTGTCCGCCATGTTCGACTCTGCCGATTTCGCCGCCGCGAGGCCTCGTGGCCGAGGGCGCGTGATGCACCGGACGTGACGGTTCGTTCGGGGTTTGGGGTTGAAAGGGTTACCGACCGAGGGCCGAGGATTCTCGCCAGCTCGCTCCGGTGGACGGTCCGTTGCCGTAAGCGACGAAAGGGTCCGGTTGCACGTCGGACCGGTCAGCACGTGGGGCGTCGACATGATCGGACGCGTCAAGCGCCGCGATATCTGCGATCTCCGGCGTTGTGCCCGCACAATTTTGCACGGCAGCGGGACGCGTGTTTGCGCTCGTTCGATTCCCGATCAAAGTCACCCGCCGAGCGCAGGCCCGCTGCCCGTCGAGCCTACAGCAAGCCGTCGCCGATGCACGATCGATGCGATCCAGTGCCGGCCACATGCATGCGAGCGTGAAAAAAAGGCAAATCGATCTCGAACAGGTCACCCGTCGGCGTTCGCCGCCCTCGAACCACTGTCCGGCCGCCGTGAAATTAACCCGACATGATTCGCACGTAGACATGTTCGTGGTCGCGAGCGATGAATGCTTGTCGACCAACCCCGCAAGATCGCAAATGCCCGCCGGACTTGAGCATGTGAGCCGCGCCTGACGTCACCGTCAATCGACCCCGATTCCGCTTGGACGGTCCCCACGCGACGATTCCTGTCGCGCCTGTCAAAGCACACCGATGGTAAAACGCGACTGCACGGCAGGTGACTCACACCGTCCGTCGCGGGCGATTGTTGTTGCGTTGTGCGTCGAAGAATCGGTGCGAAATCATCGTTTGATGCCCGTTCGCTCCTCCGTCGAATCACCGTCCGAATCGCTCCTATTCGGATCATCGATTCCGAAATCGCGAACGCGTGGTCAAGGGCGGCGAGTTCACGCGACGCTGCGTCGTGCGGTGGTCCGCCCGACGGACGCTCGTGGTGTTTCGCATTCCACGCGAGACGCCCCCACGCGTCGTCGCGTCACGATACCTAAAAGACGGCAACGCTGTCGCGAAACGATGGAAACGTGATTCGCAATCGTTCCGAACCAACGCGATCAAATCCCGACCGCTACGAATTTCGTCCGTTTCGCCGCACCGAAAAAAACCCGTCCCCGATGGACTGCGATCCGGAAAGGCTGCTCGGTTGAACCCATCGAGCCGTTCTAAACGGATCAAGACGACGTGATACAATGAAAATCGGGACCCGCCGCGTCTCACTCGCTTGCGTTTCCTAGTAGAGTAAGTCCCATCCCGATCTACGCCACACGGACGAAAACTACCTGTAGCGATTGGGAACGAAAACGAGTCCAAGGGAAATTACTGGATACAGGCGCACCGATGGTCGGTCACTTGCTGACCCAACGTGCGATCGAGTCGGCAAAGATGTCCGGCGCGAATGGTCGGTCACGAGTAACCGTGAACGGTTCGAGGGGATCGATCGGGTTTTGAGGCAGAATGGCGAATCGGAATCGTGCCGGCGGCTCTGGACGTGTCGATTTTTGTTGTAACACCTGCGCTCATGTGGGCCGTGGGGACCGGCCGGAGAATTCCGGGCGATCAATGTCGTCGCTCTCGAAGCGATGCTGGTCGCCGCCCGCAACCATGGGCCAACTTGAACGTTGATCCATAATCAGTTCGCGTCGGCGTTATTCGGCGGGCACAATCACGTACCTGACGAAACCCGTCGCGCCGGATTTGGTCGGGGTTCGACGTTACACGCAAAACAAAGCGGAAGCCGCAGGATGGTGCTCGACCGGTAACATCGACGCGAACAACAAGTTCGCCGCGATTCTGCCGACCGGGTTCATCTAATGGTCCCGGTGAACCGCACGTCGTGCCACGATCATCGAACGATTGTCGGCTGGCAAATGAAATCGATCGGCGACGGGTAAAAGAATGATGAACCAACTACCTTACGCCGGCAATCTGCGTCGACGGATCATTGCTGGCCCTGGAAAAAACGACGCGGCCAACGGGAAACGTCAACATCCGCGCGACGGGCGGTTGGTTTCTCGCGAGGAATCGGGGCGCGATTTCCCTTTACATGGTTGCCGATGCCGGAAGAAGGTGCCGGAATGGTGGCGCGGCGGCGGTCGTTTTGACGAAGGGTTCGCTCGTGCGGGTGCGAAACAGGCCCCGTTGTTGACGCCGTTGCTCGGATTTAAAAATCTTGCCTGAATCTCGGATTTCCCGATCGCCAAGGCGCCAGGAAAACTCGGGTATATCCGCAGGTGACGGACATTTTCCGTGAGGGGATAAATCGCACGCGATTGGGCCGCTTCGAAGGGTTGATCGAACGGCCTCTGACGAAAACGGGCCTGACGTCCGATATCCCAAAGACTTGCCTGGGGATCGATTTATTCGCCGTTCCAGCGTCTCGGAGTACGCTGCTACGTGGTTCGCGGCGAATAAATGGTAATGACCTGCCAACTCACCTGACGTGCTCAACTCACCAATTCCCTGTCGTCACCGTTCATGTAATACGTCCTCTCAACGTCGGATTCCCGGTCGTTGAAAGAACGCATCCTTCATACGCCTTGCTGGCATCAAAGTATCTCCATCAATTAGCCAACCTCTCGTCCGTCCGTCTCGAGTTTCCGCGATCACGCGGTTCCGGGCGTATTTCTCAAATCCCGCAGCGCCGGCTGCTGCGGAGAATCGAGATCCCGCCTCCGCGTTCTCTCGTAACGCGATTCCTCCCACCATCCGGTTTGCGACCGCAGTGCCGATACACATTGGCCGATCGGTCCGTGCATTCGCAATTGACCCGCTGTTCTATGATGCCGATCGACGTGCAACAATCGGCCAGTTTCGGTGAGAATGTGAACTGTCTGAAATATCAAAAATGCTGTCCTTGCCCCATCCGCCGCAGCTCCTTCAACAACGCCTTGACCGTCGACAACGCAACGCGGATCCAGACTCACTCGGCCCGGTTCGTCCTAGATCAGCAACCGGTTGATCGTGAACGACGCTCTTTGCCAACACAGCCGCTGTTCCATTCCCGCGACAACCCGTTGACGAAGTCCATCGCGTTTGGTCCCATGGTCGAGTAAATTCGCCGCCACGTGTCGATGATCGACCGCGAGCAGTACGGTTGATCCGTAGGCGACGGCAAAAAGAAACGAGGAACCCCACACACCTCATGCCGTCGTAAACGCCAAAGTTATCGGGCATGTAACCGATCGTACGCGACACCCATGCGGGTCGCCCATGACTATCGCAACCCGGCCACCTCGCCTGCGTCCGCGAGTCGCCCTGAGCAGCGTGCAAGAAACCCGGTATCTCGTGCTCTTGCCGGCCCCGTTGGACCGATGAAACCGAACGTCTCCCCCGCCGCTATCTCCAAATCGATGCTCTCACGGCAGTGAACGTCGGCGTAATCTTTGCCGAAACCTTGGAGTTGGTCAAGAAAATTGTCGGGAAGAAAACGGTGCCCGAATTTCCGCAGCAGAAAAGTACATCGTACAACAATCCCACGAACCACCGGGGAACGGCTCCTAGCGTTCACCGACTCGATCTGACATCAAAACGACTGGCACTTGCAGTGTCCTTCCAGTCGCATAGTGTCATGTGACTTGCGCTCTGGCAGAGCCTCTCGCTTAATTTAGACATTCATCTTTCATGTAATGCAATTGCAAGCACATGTTTGCGTTCATTCATTCGGTGATGTCTTTCCCGTTTCGGGCACGAGATCGCTTTTAGAAAACCTTGCTGCCGTGATGGAAACGGGAGTTTAGATCATGGAGAGGAGTCTTTCTCACTTCGCTCTGACCGTGATCCGCTTCGGCCGGGGTTGCCAGCGGAACTAATGGAAAGTTTTCAAAATGAAAATGTTTAAATCGGTACGATCCCTTGTTTCGCTCGTGCGTGATTGCAGTCGTGGCTGCGACGGTCCCGCCGCCGGCTTCAAATTTCCTGTCCGCAGAAATTTCCAGCCAAGGGTTCCAGGGACAGGGTTTCCAGGGACAGGCTTTCCAGGGACAGGGTCCAGGGACAGGGTTTCCAACAGCCGCCGGATTTCGTCCTCGAGTATCGCGGCGGAGACAGATCTCCATCGAGCGGGCGCAATTTCAAGAGGAAGGCCATCGCGACCCGTCGGACGGATCCGGTTCACGCTTTGCGTTTGGATCGAGTCGGTTCGAACGGATGCGAGGCGTGCGGAGTTGTGTGTCCGGAAGCGCCGGCGTGTTCAGCGATGATTTGTTCGCGGGAATTGTCTTGTCAGCACACCACGTATAGCCTCGATCGTTGCAGTACCAAAGCGAGTCCGAACAGTCGTGCTGGTAATCGGAGGCGGTGTTCGCGCCGAGATCCGTCCAGAGCACGTCGCTGGGCAGAATGCTGGAACGAAGGTCTTGGTCGCCTACACCGTGTTGTCGACCGAGATGCTACGTTTTGCAAATTCCGGCATACGAATCCGGTTTCGGTCACGTCCCGGTTGTCGGTCCCTCGCAGTTTCCCCGTCCCCAAATTTCGGTTCCGAAATCTCGCTCGATCGATCTCGCGGACTTGAGGCGGTTTCGACCCTCGCTGCATGCAAGGGTTTCGATCCGCGAGGCGGGGTTTCCGCGGTGCCGCCGGTGGCAACGGGTGGCAGCGTTCGGCCATCCGAAGCGTCGAATTCCAACGATCTGCGTTCGCTGATCATCGGCGATTCTGTTCGCGGGTGTTCCGGGATTGTGATCCCGTAGACCGGCGGCGGTGAGACTGAAGAAGCGTCTTGTTCCGCCGACGCCAGCGGTTCGACGAGTTCGCCGACCGGTTTCGAGCCAACGCGAAACGTGCCTCGCGGCAGGCACACCGGCCATCGCTGCGTACATCAACCGTCCCGAGGCCGAACGCCTCCAAGCAACGTCCAAACGGGCGAATCGTTTTCAGCGACCATTGCTCGTCGCGGACCCTCCGTGGCAAGCCCCGAAAATTTTACACGCGACATGCGGACGGCGGGCCAGTTCGCGGAAATTCGCCCCATTGTTTGTGACTCATTTCGGCCGGCACTGGATCACCGTTTGGCCCCACGTGAAATCGAGCACCATGGGACGTCCTCATGGCGATCGGCGAATCGATCGCGTGCGGCAGTTTGCTTTCGATAAACCAACGCTGCGACAACGAGTCTCGCCCGCGAGCCAAATCGGATCCCCGTTGAAACGGCGTTGGTCGAGAAAACCGCTCGGCCGCTCGCTTGAACAGCATGCCGTAAATCCCCGCAATTTCTTCATGCCCGCAAAACTCCTCGATTGACGCCGACGCGGACATCGGCGGAAACGCAGAAACCCAGCCCGCCACCCGCCACCAGAGGGCAGGTCCGATGCGATTTGCAGCGAAAAATTCACGAAGTTCTGTCAGCGATTGGCGGGCTTGGACGGTGAAAAAAAGCTCGACACGCGTTGGACGCTCGCGATTTCCCCAACCTCTGTGCTAGGAAAAATCTGCTTCAAAAACCGACTCTCTTCGTCGATCCAAGGTGTACTCAAGCGGGTCGTAGGACATAAAATGGTGGTGGAATCGATAGCATCGCTGGAAAACCTTTCGTCTTGGGTTGTTCAATGGTTGTCTGGCAAGGAATGATACGGTTCCGGATGTCATCACGTTCCCCTCCACTCCGATATTAACCAGACATGTTTGCCTGAGCATGCCTCTCACCGACCAACAGATTCGCCGAAATCTCATTCGCGAGCGGCGTGTCTGCTGCTCGACGGTGCATGGCACAGGACCAGCGTCCTCGGGTTGGACGAAGCTGCTGCCGGTACGGGCCGATCGCTTTGCCGACCACAACAAGGACCTGAAGAAACTTTTTCCGATATCCCTGTGTTTGGACCATCCGGAAAGAAAGTCACCGCGATCCAACGCCGTTATACGAGGCCGGCAGCGACATCGGTCGAGACGAACTCAGTCCGGCCCTCCCCGGTCGGCATGGTCGAGTTCGCATCTGCCGCTCGAACTCGTCGATGAGACAACATTCGGCGGCCGTCAAATGTGGCCCGCAAGGCCGCGATGATGGTCCGACCGGACGCCGATACCCTTCCGTCCGCCGGATCGATCCGGCCCGACCCGCGCCCAACCTCGCGATCAAGCCACCAAAGACGACCGCCCACGCGAAAACCCGTTCACGGCGTTGTGCAGAACAGCTATTACGGCGCAAGTCAAATCGTTGTGTCGAAGCCGGCCGTGATATCCGTTGCGCCGAAGACGGCGATCGAACTTGAATCTGAAATCGTGTGCTTGGGGCGCCGTGATCCAGCGTTACTTCGACGAGGGCGGACGCCCGCGGTTCCCGTCATGGTCAGCGGCACGTTTGGCCGACGGCGGACGGCGTTCGGTCAGTGCTCAAAGCGTCGAGGCGTTTTGGACCCGCGATCAGTCACTTCGCCCGTCCTCTCGGTTCGGCATGAACTTGCGCTCTCGGCCGGACGTGATTGCGTCCACATCGAGGAATTGTCCTCGAAGTCGCCAACGTCCGACAGTTGCCACCTTCCAACGCCGGGTTGCCCAACGACATTGGGCGAGTCGATCTGGGGCAAGTTCATGCCGAGAAAGTCGGCGAGTATGTCGACAACGATGGCTGACATTCTGGCGTTTGTTGTGGCACGACCCCCGGATCACATCCGGCACATGGCGAACGCGTCAAAGTTGCCAAACCGAACAAGAAGGACCACCGGTCGTTCTACACCCGATTTGTCGGGCCAATTGTCCGATGGTCATGCGTCCCAAAGATTCCCTCACATTGGTGGGCGAAACGGACCAACGTGGACGGGCAGCGAAAATTTTGCAAATTTGAATCCGCAATGGGGGCGAAAATACGAAGAGGCCGTCGACTTCCCGTCGCTCGCGAAGCAAGTCATCAACGGCGCCCGGATCATTCGACATCAACATTCGATCGACGCGTTGCTCGACGGTGCCGAAGCGATTGAGCGTTCCTGCGTCTGATCGCCGGTGACGAAGTCGTCGCGGCAGTACCCGTGATGATCGATAGTAGTAAATGGGAGGTCTCGAGCCGGATTGTGCAACGTCTCAAGCAAAGCGATCGTCAAAAATCGATCTCGCTCAAAGACGGCGAGGAGAATTCATTCGGCCGCGCAGGCTGGTTCGCCAATACGGCGCCGCCGCCGTCGTGAATTGCGTTCGATCGAAGACGGCCAAAGCCGCCGATGCAGAAACAAAGTCCCGGATCTGCAACCCGCGCCCTAGTCAAACATTCTCGTTAACGTGTCGGGTTTCCCGCCCAGACATTCATCTCGAGCGAATATCCTGGACAGTGCCAAGGGAATTGGAAGAGCCAACACAATTTACGCGTCGAATTTTTCATCACGCGGTGACGCGGATCAAGAAGGATGCCCGGTGCCAAGACGCAGCGGCGGAGTGAGCAACATCACTCAGTTTTCGTGGTAACGAGTGGGGTTCGCGAAGTCGAGTTTCACAGTGCGTTTTTTTGTACCTGCGCCCCGTGGCCTGCCGGTTGGGACATTGGTATCGGCAACCCTGGACAGCTTCGAAATCTATTCTGAGCAGTCCCTAAAGACCTGCTCGATACACGTCGAGGACCGTGTTGTGGAACCGTGCCGCGATGACGCGAACCGATCGTATGCTCGATTTCGCGAGATCCGTCCAAAAGCAGTGGCAAGAAAAAGAGCTCCGAAGATTGACGTGGCGCGATAGAACGATCTGCGAGCGAAGGGAACACCACGCTCTGATTAAAGGCATCGATATAATTCATCGTTCGAGGATATCGAGAGGTCGCCATCGTCAACTACGACCGCTGCTGCACGTGATTCGAAGGACCGCTCATGGACGGCAATGAGTGTCGTCGGTGATCTTGTTCGGGTCAGGGCAAAAGTTCTGCCCCAAAGTCGCAATCAGCACGCGTGATGAAGAAGGCCCGTCGCTTATCTCGAACCGTACATGGACAGAGGAAAAGATCGTCCGACGGAACCCAAGGCCATTCCTGCCCGCGGCAAGTTCCTGAAATCGGCGACGTCAAAGGCGACTCCATCGACATCGCAAGAACATCGTCGCGTGGTGTCAGTGCACAACCTACGGAGTGAACATGGCGTGATGGGTCCTCGGCTGAAAAAATTCTTCGCCGAAAAGCGGTCACAACAACGGTCCGACATGATCGGGTTTGAGCGGTGTCTGGATCTACGCCGAGTCTCGACGAGATGGTTCACGTTTTGGCTGTCGGAGATAAACGGGCCGGATGACGATGCCGTTGTGGTCCGGCGGTGCCGCGAACGACGAGTGCGAAAACACACCGCTGTGCTGAAATGCCCCGGTAACCGAGACTCCGTCTTTGCACGTTGTCGGATCGCGACCGCAGTGTCGGTGTGGTTGAGAACTACTCAACCGTGATCACGCACGCGTTCCGTGGCCGGGCAAACGTGCAAGAGAAGCCAAACTCCGGCGATGCTACCGTGACCGAACAAACAGCAACTCGTGCCCTATCGCCGACGCTCTGAAAAATCTGCTTCGCCACCGATTGGGAAAGCCGTTCCGCATTGATTAAACCGTCCTACCGGTCACTCGCGTTCTTGACCGACTTCGTTGGGCGAGGTGCGAAGTTCATCGATTGTCGCGCGTTCTTCAGTGACCCTGGGAACTCAAGGGCAAGTACCCCAAAATTTCGACGATCCCAGAATGCCTGGCTCCGAGAGGAGAGAGACTGTTCGACAACGCCAACGCGATGTTGGACGAGTCATCGCTTGAGTAATCGTTGCAGGCAAACGCGATCT
>Ga0163217_1114818_pt1 | contig 10694 bp, 15 predicted proteins | sample SynspAceP_FD_185933 | JGI IMG/M metagenome (GOLD analysis project Ga0163217, IMG submission 185933) | Saline lake microbial communities from Ace Lake in Antarctica - Synechococcus sp. Ace-P (PacBio error correction) | ecosystem: Environmental > Aquatic > Non-marine Saline and Alkaline > Saline ...
CTGGGACAGGGTAACGATGTAAACGCAGTTCGTCAGGGTCATGGCGTATACCCTGCTTACCATAATTCAATGGCCCTAAGCATAGCGGGTTGATTCGATAGAGGAAAACATGAAAACCAGGTACTAGGTTTTTTGTCGAGGTTGTGGTGATCTGGGGCTAAGAGCGCTGGGTTTGCGCGCATGTGGCTGTTCCAGCGGGTGGCAAGGTAATCCAGGGGGATGTGGCGGAGCGCCGTGATCACGATGCGCCTTGGCCTGAAAGCGCATAACGCCGCTGGCGTTTGGAAGCTGCTCAAAAAGGTGATGACAAAAACCGGACTGACTAGGACCAAGACCCGTGTGGATTACCTATGATCTAGCTCTAGCCGAACGAACCGCGAGCCGGGCAACCGTGATACGCCCCGAGAGACCTATATTAGCTATTAGGAGAGTTGTATGTGGGACTAGGGCCTGCAGCGGGGTTCTGGGGCTGGGTTGCAGAGGGCGCAGCCCATGAGTTAAACCTTGCTGCCAGGTGTCCCAGCACCGGTGGGTTTACGCCAGAGCCAGAGGGCAGGTGGGTTCCCGACCGGACAAAGATCAGACCCCGGCCCTGCCGTAGCGACTATCCCCCCCCGCGCAAGGAGCACATAGAATTCACAGATATGCTCTAACGAAGACGGTGGCCTTCGCAGGCGCGTGTGCCCAGCCGAGGTGTTGTGCGTTTGCGCGTCGGGCATACTATGAGCCCAGGGTCACAGTACGGATTTTCATAGCGGCTGATCGACAGGTGGCAATGAGGAGGCTACATGTACCCCAGGTAGCCAGACGTCAGTTTCCCAATCGATTCACGCCCGACGCGAGGAAATGCCTTGCCCGGCCCCTGGTGGGCTGGAAGCCAATCCTTGTTGCTGGGGGAAGGGTGGAGAAAAGGGTATAATCGAGCCTGCCTAGGACGCCCCGGCCCGTATCGTGGGTGTGGACTTGACCAAGATACCGGCAGCAAATGTAGGCCACGTAGCCTAGGTGATTGCCTTGTACGCGGCAGATTGGGGTGTGGCCCTTGTCTGAAAGGCGATGTGCGGACAGCCAAGTGGCGCGGAGTAAGAAGTTAGCAAAAGCGGTGCAAGCACAATGTTTGGGAGCGGCTGGCCAGGGGAATCCGGGAGGCAGCCGCAGTAGCGCCCTCTTTGATGTCTTCCGTTGAGGCATATCGCGAGCGGGATGCTTGGACCGCAAGACACATAAGACTGGCCGCGGCCGGGTCCCATTTGCACTCACGCCAGATGGACGAAACGACTTTGGGCCGGTTGAGGTCAAGCTCTAAACATGTCCTGTGAGTAAGCTGGTTCGTGCGAGGCCCGGGCTTTCCAACTATGGCACAATCTGAAAAGCGAGGACACGTCATGAAAAAGAACCTGACCCATCAGCCCGATTGGGCATAGAGAGTGGTGCGATCTTAAAACACCGGCGGTAAAAGGCACTGTTTCGACCCAAGAAGGTGGCGCGCTGAAATTAGAACCCCTGCGTACCGCTTTCGAAAAATAACGCGTTTTGACCGTGAATGTCCAGACCAGGGGTACCAAATACCGATGAGAGAACTGAGGTCGGAGCGCGCAAGATCCCAATTGCTACGGGCTGTTTCTCCCATGGCCTTTTCCCATGGTTGCTTCGTGGAAGCAGAGATTAGAAGAATTGTCACACCAGCGCCGGACAGATATCGATAACCAAGGCGACTGAGAGTAAACAGCAGGAAAAGCAGAAGTTGATGGAGTTTTTGCGGCGTGGACGGCCGTGCGATACGTCGGAGTATGCGGCGCGGCCATCCCATTCCCCGGCATCGGGGACCAAAGCCAGACTATCAATAGAAATTGCGCTGGCCAAGGACCAAAAAGGAGGTTACCCGATATCCTTACAAGCCTGCTTAAGAGTGCGGAGATCACGCTGGACGCCCAAGGGCACTAGAAGGCTAAAGTTTTCACGAACAGTCAGAGATCAAGGGCGCCCCTGCGGGGCGCCCTTTTTGTTTTGGCCCGGCGAAGCCCGCAAGCCCGCTTCACGCTGCGTGGAAAGAAAGGTGGGAGAGTCACCTGGAAATCCGACCGAGGCGGAATGACCTATATCTGAATAGGCAAGCGGCGTCACTGGCCAAACGGTGGGGTCTGAAGGGAAGTCCACTAGGGAAGCTCTCGAGTGGTATCGTAAGCGCAGAAGCGAACTGATTTCCGCGTCGGCCATACAAGGGGTATAGCCCACGTGCAATAAAATAGGCCGACGAAACGGCGCCGATAATCCCTCCGTCAGCATGTATTGGAACGTGCTTAGTAGTTGGACAGGTACGAGCATACGTCAGCGGAGCCGGTCGGCATAAGAAAACCAGGCGGAGGCCTGACCCGGCCCCCAAGCCCGCCCCTATTTTCATCCTCTCGGTTCCAGTACTTCACAACTGACAATAGAGCGAGTCAGCTAGGCTCCCAAGCGAGCGCAAGCCACAGGCGTGACTGGGTGCGCGAGGGTGCGGCCAGGATGACGCCAGTTAGTAAGTGGGATTATGAATTCTGGTCACTGTGAAAAGCCCCGGTAACGGTGTGGCCGGACAAAACCGGACGAACCCCGAGCGGAGGTGCTGGGGTCCCTGCCAGCGTAAGACCAGGGGCACGAGGACAAAAGTGAAGAGCTGCGAGGAAGTTAAAATATTGAAAACAAGAGCGAGGTGGCGGCAATTTACACTGACCCTGTAAAGAGGAACAGCGTGGAACTTTGCACCAACTCGACCCGACGGGACGGGGGCAGACAGGACGGAAGACAGCAGAGGAACTTGAGGATCGCGCAGCAAGGGCTGGCTGTACTGATAAGGGTGAGTAACACGCAATGCCTGGACCGGTTACAGATTTGCGTCATCGGCTAGCACCGGTTCCGCAACAGTATGCACTGGATTAGATTCACCATGCGCACTGGGATTCATGCGGCATCCAGGCCCAATCGATACGACACCCCAGAGCAATTGGGCATATGAGGAATATCACTACGCTCTATACCGGGTGCGCTCTGCTAATCCGTGCTAGCGTAGTCTGTAACACAGCACAGTTCAGAACACGTGAGGCGCCAACAAGCGGTTGGCGGGAGGCCGAGGACACAAATACGCAATGGGGCAAGAAGCCCTGTGAATGCGTTTCCAGAGAGCGAACCTGGAGGTGGAGCCTCTCGTCGCTTGTTTGTACGGAACTGAAGGACAAGCGCTACCCGGAGCGCGCCCTCCACCCCGTACGGGCCCGATGAAACTCTGCCGGAAAACCGGACGAGGCGAACCGGCTGCTGCATGCCCGACCGTTTCGGAAAACCCGCGTTGGTGCAACAAGCACTGCGTCTGCGCGTCTAACTGCTATGGGAACCGGGGATCATTCCGACCGACAAATCAATTAAGATGAGATTTTCCTCCATCCGGACGACACGCCTACTCTGCTACCTCGAGGGGCCAGACCCGGGGGCCGGGCCAGCCGCCACGATCAAAAGCCGAACGAGCAAAGCGGCTAATCTTTTGTTCAGTTAGTAACATGCGCCCGCTACCACGGCGTGTCCAACTAGGGTAGTGGAATATTGGACCTGTCCCAAATAGCTATCGACACGCATGGACCATGAATCCCTGATCCCTGCGTACCCAGTTACCGAGGGCGTAAGGTGAGCAGGATAGACAGCGCGGTGTTTTCGGATTCTCGCATGAAAACAGTTTCCTCTGGAATACAGGCGAGGCGTGTAATCGGAGTTGGAGCCCAGTACGAGGATCCACGGAAGCCCGGTGACAGCCGACTTGACCGAGGCCGGCCTCATTTCAGTCACTGATGGCGACACCTGTCTAGTCTGATCCCTTTCGATCCAGTTTCTATCTGAAAGCTCTAGGTCAACCCGGGAATACGGTCACGCCAATACGCCGGATCATATCATGAGATTCTGTGATCTGACTCACACGGGCGCAATCGGAAAATGCCGCTAAACTACAAGAGTAGCATTCCACTGGGGATACCCTCTTGGAAGATAACGCTCAAAGCTGACAGAGTACACACTCGCTTAGTCCAAAGATTCCTCATTCTGGCATCACAGCCCGGGAAAGTGTCATCACATCTCGCTCGGGTATTGTAAATTCATGAAGCCAACGTGGCTATATCGCGAAATGCCGAGATTTAAAGTAAGCATGAAAGGGACTTGAAAGCCAAGCTAGAAAGTGGATATCTGAGCACTCGTACCGCAATCTCGGAGAGCAACGGGATCTGGGGCAGCCATCATCGCTCACCCTCGAAGCTCAACGCCACGAGGTGCTGGCGTGGTCCTTCCATCTAAACCTAACTTCAGGGTCCTTATACAACGGGCTACGTTACCGGGTAATGATATGTCAGTTTGAAGGCAGTAGCTATCAGCCACGCGTTTACGCTGCGTAACGCTGAAAACAAGTGCGGAAGACGCCATCGGCGCCTGCACCCGGCGACCTGAAACAACTGGGGCCTGCCGCCCCGCCGTTTCAGGTTTTATACCCGCAATGCAAAGTTTGGCGGCCACAAAATGAGCCGCTGCAGTCCACTGCTAACCTCTAACGCACACATGCCCCAAGAATTACTTGAGCGTGGAGTTGGCGACGAACGAAACTGGGGCTGTATATCCGACCTTATGGATAGCAACTGCAAAGAAAAGAGGTATGGACTCCTGTGTCCCTGTAAAGTTCACGCGAAGTTAAAAATTTTAATTAAATTTTTAGAGTTTATTAATATTTAAAACCCAATGAAGCCCGTAACTAAACTGACCCACGTACGTACGGTTTGGCATGTGCAGGAGGGATGCTTAGACGTCCGGCCACGTGCTCCATTCGGACTCTTCATAAACCCGACACTGGGTTATAGAAGAACTCATAAACACACGAAACCATTCTACCCATTCGACATCTTCTACAAAATTAATGGGACCGCCCTTCCGGAAAGGTACCAACGCAGCCCACGCCATAAGCACCCGCGGCGAAGGGCAAAGGCAGTAAGGGGCTGCTCTGAAGGATCATCGAATCAATTCAACACGTCGTTGACACGAGTGAGGCGAAAATGCTCACCCAAGGATCAGGTACAGAAGGATAGTTATATTCCATTTAGGATGTTGAACGAAATAGGTCCCTGCTCAGCGAGCCGTCCAGCCTGCTTCCTGCCACATATGCCGACCACTGAGATTTGTTTTCGTTAATAACACCCTGACAGATAATGCTTTTCCATACCTTCCCTGGATTACCCACCTTCCATGGGTGCACGGTATACAGCGGGACATCCTGACGCGGACAAAAATTACACGGAGTGATATACCTTGGATCTTATGATGGCCTGAGAATAGGACCCGAAAGCGTTGACCGAGGTGCGCTCCACGGTCGACTGGTGATTCAACCTTGCTTGTTTATGAAGGAACTAAATCCAGTATCTGGTATTACAGAGTTTTTTCCAGACGGGTCATTGCCCCTAATCGGACAACGCACCGTAGTTTCTACATGGAGCGCACGAATCCGCTTTGATCAGTTGAGACAAAGTGTTTGTACTAGCCTTGTGTGCCGAGGTTCCGAGACGAGACACCGGACACGCAGTCTGCACACAACACAGTCATGACGAATAGTTATAGCCATCACGCTCATCGAGCTGATCTTGTCGATGCTGAGCATCAGCATGGAGATAAATGGCCTCTGGACTCATACGAGAGTGGGCGATGATGCCGCTAGAGACCGGTGATGTATACGTATTGACCAGTTCAAGCCGTGGAGCCTCACGGTGAAATTCCGCGCTGACGTCTTTATCCCCAGGTCAGATGCAAGGGTCTTTTCGTTGCCGGTGTTGCGAGATTGTCCGCCAGTTGCTGCATGTTTTCCTAGTAGAAAATACACCATGTCACCCGTCTTGCCGGAAGGACTATTGATAACCCGATTAAAATCGGTCACCCGCACTGAGGAAGTTACAGTAATAAAAAGAAAACAGCACGAGTGCAAAAGCTGACCAAAACCAACCCTTCCCGGTGCGCAGAGATCGGGCCGGCAATCTTCCACCCCACAGGATATCGAGCATAGGACCCGCTCGGGGTCATCGGCGCTGATGGTCTTCGGTGTCCCCTTTTCCTCAGATTCGGAATTCTCCACAGACAAGCCGACGGGCCACTACGAACATAGCCCATGGCGAGCACGCATTGCTCCTAGGCTCTCTGAATCTTAGCGAGCAGATCTTTCCCACTAGCTCCATATCGCCATGTCCTGGAGCACCTCGCCATGAGATATTCTCCCCCGGGCGCACTTCTGCAAGCGTGGTCAAAGCTGGCAAGGACCTTGTGGCGCGCTCACCCGATGGTTCGGAAAATCCGTGGTGCCCTTTGGAGTGGCGGATATTCGCTGCCCGCCGCCTTAGGCCGAGTGATGATCGAAGCTCAGCCAGCCGGATGCTCCGCGACGCCCAGGATTCGGCTAAATCAATCCAGCGGTCTGGCCGGCTTGGGTCCAGGCGGCTCTGACAAGCGTCTGTGATGCGCTCAAAAGCCGGCGATTTATACCCACGAGCAAGCAGCATGCAGGGATTGCCCCCCATTTCACATCGAGAGAGTATCGGCACTCGCATAAGCCGAGAATCGACCCGGTGTGGAGACCCTTCGGCAGCCTCCATGAGTGCCGGCCATTTTGGGCGTGGAATATGTAGACCTTCGTCCGGGAACGGTCGATACATTGATAACAGTCTTTTCCGATAAACTCCACGGCGAATTGCCAAGCGTTTCTGTTGCAACCTCCATTACTGTTCCCTTTGAGCCATGGCGGTGCGCGCGTGGATGGCCAGTTTGAATTTCACGTGCGTGCTCATTGGATTTAATAGGTACCATACAAGTGACGCGGCAAAATCCGGGGACCTTAGTTTTCCTGTTGCCATGTCCTTTCCATCCTCCGCGGTACGGACTGGAATTTCACGATGGCGTTCACACCGTGCAAACCAAAATAGCTGTGTGTATGCCACACTGGGGATACGCCAAATCTGGACCTTGGGAATCGGGCAAACGTGTAAATACCTATGAGAAAACGTCCCCAGGGAAGCGGGTTTTTGTACAGGCCATGCACGCACCAAAGGGAAGCACCCGATATGCAGGTATCGGCTTGTACGACGATGTGGAGATGCAGCCGTGAACGCGATACACTGCCCTATGGACGTAATCGTCGTAAGGCCTGTACCTTGTGACGCGCATTATTTCGCGTATGATTACCGTCACCACCAAGTGCCAGTTTCTCGCGGGCCCATTAAACCGTCGCCTTCAGCATGCCTTGACGCCTGCACCCAGCGCACTTCGCTGCAGCGTGATTTCGAGAGGATCGTTCAGTTTAGCTCCTTGCGAGTTGTTACCGGGTTCCTGTAGCTACTCGCGCAACGGCCGCGATCTAATCATGTCGAGCGCATCCGGATGGTCAATGGCCATTGTTAAGCCTAGATCACTCGAAAGGCTGGCGGGTAGACTGCAGAGGTGGTGCTATGCTCAATGCGATGGCTATGGGGGTCGCGTAAGTCTCCAGGCGGTTTCCACTTAGGTCGATATCGCAGGCGCTTTTCACCACGGTGGCCAAGCGGCGCCGCGAGAGGTGCGCATGTTGTGGCAGGCGGTCAGCCAACTTGACCAGAATCACGCGAATATCCCTGCAATGAGCGGCTTTTAACTAGGAAAGTTTTATCGCTTGCGCACTTATTCTGGCCGTGTTGAGACTCCTCGTAAGGTTCTCTAGTACATTTGGCTGACGCCCGTCGACCAGTTCCGCCACGGTGTCGCCAAACTGAGCTGAGCTCCATGGGCTCACTGGGATGCCGGAGTATCTTCGGATATAGTTCTGCGCATGGCTTGCTCATCAGGCTCCTGTGGTCCCATAAGGAACTTCGCAGTGTACGCTGGCGCAACTGCCAGGGGTGAGTGACCGTAGGGGTCGCACTGCGCCGGGTCTGCCATCGTGGGCCTGACTCGGGCGTAGAAGTACCGCACGCCCGCAGGTTGCACGGTCCGCCTCAGTCGGCTGTACGTTCGCGAGCTCCTATGCAGACATAGGCTCTCCAGTCGGTGCGCAGATATCGGGCCAAGTGGCTGCGCCCCTGTGGCGGCCTGTCACTGCCTAGCCCATGCAGTTACTCGTCACCCAGATACTGGATTCCATCCGAGTACACAGCGTATCTGCTGATCCTGAATGGCTTTCCCTGTGCCAAATCTCGTTGGAAAATCAAGAGCCGCCGGCGATTTCACGCAGGGCGCTACGGTGGGGCTTGTCCGTTCCCCCAGGCTACCTTCGGCTCTTTGCACTGCGGGTAGGCTGCTGCGCAACGTTTGTGCCTACCAGTCCACGTTTATCATCATTTTCCCAGGCACAGTCTTTCAACGGTAACGCGGGCCAATGGGTGGTACTCCGGAAACGGCTTAATAACGTAAAATACGTAACTCGACGCGCCCCCAGAACGGGTCGCAGGCCGTGCAAGTTGGTACTGAATGCAAGCCCTAAGTCTGACAAGAGCCTGCCAACATGCCTGATAGCGTTCCTGCTGGCAGCTCTGGCTCAAGCGGTGCTGCGCAGGATGGCCTTGGAGATCATCCAGGGCGGTATGGAAGTCCGTCATTTGATAACGCGGTAATCGTATTCCACGTAATGACTGATTTCGTCCACGCCCGCCTGGACTGCGTTTTTTCGATCAACGCCATTGTCGTCGGTGCCAGCGGTTGGTCAGGCCGCTCGCGGCAACGCGTCGCCGCGACGGCGGCAGGATAAAGAATCGAACGGGCCTGAGGCAGCGCGGTGGCGTACCTGCTGCGCGGCCTTGCCAATCGATTTCCAGAATCGGTCGTGGGCCCTGGCCAGGGTTTTTTTCCGCACGGCACTCTGGGAGGTGCCATAGAGGTTTGCCGAACACTGTCGGCATGCTCAGAAAATCGCCGCGCTTCACCTGGTCGATAAAGCGTCACGACTGACAAAGTGTAATTGACGCCATCCAGTCGCCAAGGACGGCATGGGCCCGGGTGGTGTGGCGAGGACAGATACCCGCAGGCTGTCGAGTTGATCGATCAGCGCTTTCAAACCAGGCTGGTTTTGCCTGGCGCCAGAGGGGCAGAAACATGTAACAGGGTGCAGTGGCTTGGGTCATCAGGGGGAGTCCTGCGGGTCAACGGCTTGAATAAATCGGGTGATTATAGGGACATTGCGCGGGCTGCGTCATGACTCGTGCGCTTTACCTGCGCGCCGTTGGCCTATTCTAGCGCTCCTTGCCCCCGCGCGCCGGTCCCCTGTTCCGGAGTAACTGCATGATCTCGAAATGGCAATGGCTGCGCGTCCAGTTGACGGCCCGATGCCTCTGGGTGCGCCCGGCCAACTGTTTCCGCCCTGCTGCGGTGTTTGCCTGGCGCTATTGGGCGACCGCGGCTGAGCGGCGATGCCTGAAGGCTTGCCGGTGAGCATTGGCGCCATTCGGTGGAAACCAATTCTCAATATTACTCCGCCTCGAGCAATGCTGACCGGTTACCACCTTCTCGCTTGACGGCATGGTCCGGCCTATGCTGCGGCCACCTCCAGCGTCACGCCGCGGGCGCCATAACGGCTGCTGATGCAGGCCACCACCCAACGCAAGAACGTAACTCGGCACCTTTATCGGCTCCTTTCTGTTCAGCCGGTCGGCCAAATTATGCGCTCAGACAGAGGCTTTACGGCGAGCGGAGGGCGGGTGGTGTTGTTCGCCTTCACGTTTGCTGGTGATCCTGATCCATCGTGGATCACCATGCTGCGCTGGATTGATCATACTTCGTTAATTACCGGCAGGTGGTGATACAAACGGATCGGTTAGAGCAAGGCAGCGGCTCCAAAGGCGCTTCAGAATCGTGTCGATGATCCCGTAATTGGCGGCCACCCCTGGGCTGGACGGACAGCTCCCGATGTTTTATCCCGCTTTACGCCGCCAGCATCGGTTAATGTACAGCAATCTTGATGGCAGACGAGCTGTCGAGTTGTGCTCAGGAGCACGGGTTTACAGGTGTATGTGAGCAGCTTGCCGGGCAGTTTTTGTTCCATGAGGCCGCCGCTGGGCCGGATAACCGGCCTGGTGCGGAATGACGCCAGCATGGACGATCTGCGCGCCTGCCTTCACCGTGGCAAGGAGGCGCTCCATTCGATTCAAGGATCCGCCGCTTTTTGCCCTGGCGGTGCTGGCCGAGATCGCCTCGCGGGCAGCTGTCGGCCCGTCGAAATGAAATGATCGGCACAGCCATTGATGTGAATTGCCGCGCCCGTAAAAAACGTATTCTCTCCTGCTGGCCAGGTTAACGCGCAGCCGCAGCCGATGCGAAGAAGAACCTGCTGCCCGCAGGTGTGGATCCCGCTCTGCGGCTGGAAGACTGTTCGAGGATATCTTTCACGCCCATTTTCGCCCGCGTGGGCTGCCCTGGTCCGAGGTGCAGGTGCGCCTGCAAAAGGCCTTGCAAGCGCTGGCTGAGCGCGGCGAGCAGTTTCGTACCATCGCCCGAAGCAGCATGCCGAGGTGCGTTCCGCCGGGCGGAAGCGGTTGGTGCTGGGAGGACGATGTTGCGCTGCTCGCACGAGCTGATCGAAGCCTCAGGCTTGCAGTCGAAGCCGTCGGTGCGATTCGCCGGCGAGGCGTCTTCAAAGCCATTTAAACTGGCGGCAGGATTTGAAGCCCAGCGCCAAAGCCCGCCGG
>Ga0163217_1036232_pt1 | contig 10693 bp, 15 predicted proteins | sample SynspAceP_FD_185933 | JGI IMG/M metagenome (GOLD analysis project Ga0163217, IMG submission 185933) | Saline lake microbial communities from Ace Lake in Antarctica - Synechococcus sp. Ace-P (PacBio error correction) | ecosystem: Environmental > Aquatic > Non-marine Saline and Alkaline > Saline ...
AAGAAGAGATCGTCCCCAAGGTAAGACCGCATCATCGGTGAAATGCCAAAAATCCTGGACGGCCGCTGCGCACCCTGGCCGGCCCATCTCCCGAACGGAGACGCCAAAATAGCCGGCCATCGCCAATCATTGACGGCGTAACCGTCCCCTCCTGCCCTTTTGCGGCAAATAGATTTCAGCTGCCGCGTGAAATGCGGCCCATTCCGTTCGAATCAGATGGTCGTCGGCCAAACGCCGCCTCAGGTCTCGGGGTCCGCGGATGCTTGCGCATCAACCACAGCCTTGGCCACCCGCAGAATAATAGGTTCCTCATCGCCGCCAGCGGCTGGTTTTACATCATGGCTTTACGCAAGCGACATCTCGCCAGAGCAGCCATTACTGGATTCCAAGTGTCCTGCACGCCACTGCAAAGGTTGCTGCAAACACGCTGCGCTCGGGGCGATTTCCGGGCGCCGCAAGGGCATTCACAATGACGGACTCGCCGAACTCGCGCCTGGAAAAAGCGCCGCACGCCCCGCGTGCGGCGCCACAAAATAGAAAAAGTCACGGGGGCAGAAAGAATGAAAGCCCATGACTTCGGAGCGCCTAAACCCCCGTTCTTCGCTCGCCGCACGAATAGGTTATAGCTCACCACTTCCAGCGGCGGATTACCCGCGCGCCAGCCGCAAACCGCTTCACGCAGTACCGTCAGGGGCAGCGCGTCTCAGGGTCGCAGTCGCCTAAATGGCGCCTCGATCAGCGTTCTGCGCGTCTGGGTTGTAGCGCTCGACTCGTCGCCCCGCCAGCGCGGCTCGGCGCAAGCAATATCTCGCCGCGCTGGTTCGTTCACGATACCGGGCATCCGAATCCCCGCCAGGCGCGGCTGACTTTCTGAGATCCACCCACACGAGACACCGATGGGGTGCCCATTCTGGAGCCCGGGCGAATAAAAAACGGTAGCTTCCGTAACTGCTTGATAACACTGAAAATCTGGCGTTGACGGATGTCAATGGAAAATTAGGCCTCTGAGGGTGCGGCCCAGACCGGTTGCGTTCTGTGGCCGCCACGTCGACCTGGGTCCATCAGCAACATCAAAGAAGCGCCCCGATCCTGACAAACGAAATCAAGCGCTGGTCAAGAGGGATATCCGCAGTCCCACACGAAAAAGTGGGTCCGCCCCAACAACTGCGCACAATCGGCGTTCGGGCAATCCCACAGGTACTGCCATAAAGCGCATGCGTAAGTTCGGCAACGGTCGCGTGTTTCGGTAAAACGGTAGTCACAGACGGTTTCGGTGCGGGGGAATCACAATAAGCAAAGACCTACATACAACCGCCAAAGCGATGCAGCACCGCCGCTGATCGCGGCGGCTGCCAGGGTGGGGGGGGGGGGAAAAAAAAAAAAAGTTGATCAACAAGGGCTTTTTTCAAATTGCTCATTACTTGTAATCACAGAAGCGGCGCCTCAACAGCTGTTGCCAGGGCGCCGCCAATGGCACGAAGAGCGCACCCGCGCGGCATGGCCGCTCTGCTGCCGCTCGGGGTTGCAATCATCCCCACACCGGCGGTTCCGACAGATACCCGCGGAATCGCTCGCCCATTGGGTCGAACAGTGAACGGAACGATCATCGACTTGACGGCATGTCGCGCGCGCGAATAAGTTGCGCGGGCGCATGGAATCGCACTCACGCATTGTAACCGCGGAAATCCGACGCCGATTCTGGCTTCAAACCAAGCAGTTTGCCAGATGTAATTTCAAAGATGGCGGCAGCAAGGCCGCAAAGCCGCTCGGGCACACCTGAAACCGATGCAGACGCCACATCAAATATACGCGCGCCGCGCATGGTGCCCACGGATACAATCGGAGAATCCAGCCATCGAAGCCAAACGCAGAGTTAGTCCCATAAAAACCGCCGGGAATGCCCTACAATATCAACGCTGCGGAGTCGCTGTCCGTATGCACCATGGGACCGTCGGGGGCACCCGTTTGGGGCGACCGCCAATCGCGGATCAAATTCGAGCGAACAACACAACCGCTGCGCGCATCAGCCACCAACCGTGTAGCTTTCGAAGTATTGCTCAAAACCTGACATCTCTCGCATCGGGGCCTGTGGCACCTTCGCCAGATCGCTGCGAAATTTGCCAGAGCACCGAACACGGTCAAACCCATCGCGGCCAATGCTGGCGAACGGCTTCGGGGGCCTGCGGTCATAACACCATCAACATCCAGTGCAACGTGCTTTCATGGCGGCCCTTTCTCATTGTGCCTTAAACGATCGACATCTGCTCAGTGATGGCGGAGCTTTGCAAGTTGATTCTTTGGCACACACCCAAACGCGTCGCCATTCCGTATAGGCATCAAAGCGATACAAGATACGGGAACACAAATCTTTGTCGAGCTGGGACGGTTTCGGATCCACAAACGCAGTCAGGCGAAACTCGTCTGCACATCAGGCGATGGAAAGTACCATCATAGACGACCGATCTCATCTTGAAATCAAAGGCCGATGCCCGACAGCGCATCATGAACCACGAAGGAATCATGGACGCGCAACGGCAAGCCAGAAAATCGTCCATGCTTGCCGGGTGCAACGAGCTGCAATATCCTCCTCGGAACACATGGATCGCCAGACATCCTTAAGCAATATTCAACGATCAGGGCGCGGAACTGCGTGACTTTCACGATCCCAAACGCTTGGACAGGTGCCCGCCGCATAGTTGGCACGATCACTTACCACGAAATTCACGACGGACCATTTCCATGCGCAAACGCTGAATGAAGTGTGTCCAACCGCCGAGTTAGCCGGGTCGAAAAACTGGACAGCGTTGTTCGTCACACTTTCCGTGTCAAGTCCTCTCTCGCTTGACGCGTAGCGGTCACTTGAAAACTGACAATCGTTCCGATCGGTCGGGGCTCTAGAAACTTTGCTTGCCTTCGTAGATCTCTATAGCGGCCGCCAGGCTCCCTGTACTGGATAGGCGCGGGAGAGTCCTCGGTATGTTGACTCTCATTAGTGCCACACAGGCAGTGCTGCAACAACAGCCTCGACAGGAGCACGCCCACCCGAGCGCCCATGAAAGATGATGAAAATAGTAAACTGCCTTGAAAACCTGCGGAATGTAGCAGTCTTGCCTGAACCGGAGCTTTAGCTTCAACCCACAGACCTTCTGCGAAAAGGTATTCCTGCGCGATGGGGCCACGGCGGAACTTTCACATGCTTGAAATCAGGCGAACCACTGAGTTGGAACACGGACAAACCCGAAAACAATCAAGCTCCTAGGGCGGCGCGGTCGATCAGGTGTCGGACCTTTTTAACCAACAGCTTTGCTCTACGCTGGCCCAACACGGCCAATCCGGCGAACATAAACAGCCGTGGTCGCGCGAGCTGCCCGCGACTCGCAGATAACGCCGGGCGCACGTGGCTGGCCAGCTCGGTCGACCACGGGGGAATCATAGGACCGTCGGCACCCGTCCACCCCAAGCAGTCGAGATTTTCCAAAGACGACGGTCTGAAACGGGCGGCGCCGGATAATGCTGCTGAGAGATTCCTTTTTCGCCGAGAATACGCGCGACGCCGAGGGCTTCAAGCTGCGGACTCGGTCAGCAATCGCTTTGCACGCGGCCGACAATGATGGCATGATCTGCGGATGGTCGATAGACGAGTAGAAGGAAAAAACCGTGGCATTCGTGGCCAAATGCGCAACGCCGGCGCGTCCGTGACATCTCGCACCATCCTCGGTTGGCCGCAAAAAACCAATTGCCATCTCGCCAAAGACGCCGGTACCGATATCACATAGTACATCCACTAGACGAACCCCAGAGCGATGGCACTTAGACGTCTGGCGCGCAATGCGGCAACAATCACGGCTTGCTGCGGCACATGCCCTGCATCTTGAGAAAATGCGCGAGGCACTCGACACCACGGCCAAGGGCGCACCACGCCGAGCTAAGGACAGCGCCGCCTCGGCGCCTCCTCGGAGCGAACGGCACGACGGCGAGGCCACCGCGCACCCCGTCAGGGCCGCGCCGTGAAACCGCCGATAGAGAGTTGCCTGAATACGCGCAACCGCTCGCGGGCTTGCGCCGTGTGGCGCAACGACTCAGTATTTAAGAAGGTCGACAAACAAGGTCAACATAACGGCCCACAGCCCGCAGAAAAGGGGAAACATGTCGACGAAGGGACGAAATCATCCTTCCGAATCGGACGAAGAGCTGTCACAATGTTCGACGACCTCCTACATGGTCTGAAGAAGAGATCGAAAGGGTGAACATCCGATCCGCGTAATGGACACTAAATAAGTGCTGACCAAGGCAGCTTGTCGCGGATACAACGTTGGCGCGATTCCGCGACGGCACGCTTTCGTCCCGAAAGCTTGCTGGCCGCAACAGCATAAAGCGGAATGCCATACTCTAAACGCTGCTTGGCCGAGACCTGCCACCGCCTCGGCAAAATGGTCATGGCACCGTCAAGGGCGACGATCAACAGACATCGCAAGAAATCTGTCGCAATGAGGAGGGGCGGCTCGAAGTTGTCGATCTCGGTATCAAAAATCGGTTGAAGCCTATATGGAGCGATGGAAAAAGAAAGCCCCGATATCTTGGGCATGTCCGCCTCTGACCACCAAGATGCGAACATAAAGTGCATACGACACGATGGTCGAGCAGCATACTCGACGACTATATAGTACTAAGGGCGCGCGCCTCGAACGAAATTCGGCCGCGCGATCGGTGCAGACGCCTATGCGTGCGATCGCGTGCCGTGAACCGCCAGGAAGGGTTCGTCGCAACCAACACGCGCAACGCTGAGCTTTGACCTGAAGAAAAAAGCCCTGCATCCCGCAGGCCTTTTTCATGCTATGCACTCGCCCTATGTTGAGTGCAGGATAGAACGCAATTCCCGAACCATCGCCTGAGACTCGCCATTGATCTGCGCGCGCAACAAGTGCTGATCTCCTCCGCTGCCCGCGGATTTCGGATAATCGCCCTGCCCACCTTCCGCATGACACTTTCTCCGCCCGGTTCGGAAATGACTCACCGACTCCCAACCTCACCGAAAAGGCATGCCTATGAAAGCCGGCGGGCGCATCCCTGAATCATCAGCATGCGGGCGCCGCTGGCCGAGAAAATTATCGACTCAAGGAAACGTTTGACATCGACTCATCTGCCTGCCGCCACTACCACTTTTCTGTAAAATAAGCTGCTGTGCAAAAAGCGGCAAAAAATGCGTGATGCTATGAATATCTTCAAGCCTATGCCACTGCGAATACACGCGCTCCTACAGAGCCGCTTGGCATACATAAAGTACAGATACGCAGGGCCGATTGCTACAGCTCTTTGAGGCATGACAGCATTCGCCATAACCAGCACGGAGAAACAACACTTCTACCTGACGTTCTGGTCCGCACAGTTGACGCTCTGCATCAAACCATGGCTCGACCACCCCGGACTGCGGATATGTAACTTCGGCAACTACGAAAAGCGGTTTATTCAGGCACAACCGACGACCGCCCCTAAAGAGAGCACGCTGCGCCGACGCTCGGCCCGCGTCGAGCGCCGCAGACACGACGGCGATCTGAAAACCGCCCCTGCAAAAGCCTGAACACATCTTTGACTAAAATACCCGGGGATACTGCCCAGCGCAACGCAGCGACCTTTCGTAGCCGCGGCGATGCGCTCCCGACCCGCTGATCATCGCGTCAGCCCGTGACGCGTGCGCCGACAAATTGCTCGTGAGCCAACCTGCCTCTCGCCGTGATCCACAGCAAACCTGCTCAGTGCGTGAGCCATTGTAAAGCGTGGCGCAGCAACGCATCAGACCTGACAATCATCGCGTCGTACGCACCGGTAAAATGCACGCATCTCGCATCTCGCATGCACCAAGACTCTGCAAAACCTCACCTTTGTTATGCAGGTAAGCACAGCGAGGCCGAAAGTGCGTCCATGAGCTTGCCCGATCAATCACATGGCGATAGCGCCCACCATCATCCAGAAATTCAAATCCTCGCAGATTCTTCAAACTCAATTCGCATTTTCCGCTCCTGTCTATCCGTTCGCTCATTGAGTAGCGCTAGAATGTCAAGGTTCAGCCACGCTGGAAACTCCGCCTCTTCATGGCTGCGATGGTTAGGTCTTGCGACGGAGTAGCAAACGGCAGTCAGCGATTCCCCGGTCTCTGAGCATCCCTGACGCTCGGGCCTTGGCGTTTGTCTCGCAACACGCGCCTCAACGGTCAATCTGGTTTCGGGTCGCAGCACTCCGTGCCAGTTCCGCGACAAGAACTCAAGCACGTGTCAATCCCGATCCCGCAGTCTTCCGGCATTTTCGGACGGCAATGCTCCAAAGATTACACGGAGAGCCGTTTTCGATGAGATACAGACCTGACGATCGAGCGAGTAGCCGGCGGGGACAACGTCGGCGCCTACAGTCTTGCCCGCGCCAAGGTATTATTCCGTACAATCCACGCCCGCCAAATGACGATGAACTAACCGTCAACGGTGCGACCTAGCCGTCTGAAGAATGAGCTGTGAAAACCTGCCGTGGGGTGCCTGCACGGCGGGTCACCGCTGTCGCGAAAGTCACGGACGCAATACGCGGTTTGAACGATCGGCGGGTGTTCGCTAACCGCAGATCGGCCGCCGCATAATATCTCTGAAAACGGCGTTCACAGTCATAGACTGAACACCTCATCGCTCCAACCGCGTCAAAGCGACTTGCCGCGCAGAGCGCAACGATCGTGCCCCCCGCTCAATCTCATACGCAGCCCTGCAGGCTGCACGTCGCTGCTGCGGCAATGAAATCAGATCCTGCGTTGCGATCACTTGCGGCAACACTGCACCTCGTCTGGCTTCAACACAACCGCAGATGTCGCCAGCGCAGGTTGAACTGCACTTACTCGGCGCTGCGTCGGGCTGGGGCAGATCGTCCGTTGGAACAGCAGACCATGCCGCGACAGCTCAAAATACGTCGCATCTCCCTTTGCGGATACGCGCAGTAAAGACGCGCAGCCACTCTTTCGTGGACTATGGCTTGTGAGGCAGCCTCGACATCGCATCGTCCTTGTAGACGACGGCCGCGGGTATTCCTCTTGGGCGTAGCCTGCATCGAAAGGCGCAAGCTCGTCCAATAACCAAAAGCGGTCGATGGTGTTCAGTGTCTTGACGCTTCCATGCCAATCGCGCGCGCCGTAAAATAAATGTCGGGTTGGTGAGCCAATTCGCTCTTCTCACATATTGGGACGTCCGACTGCTCGTGCTGCCAGACAACTCTAGCCTGACGCAGTGGTCAAGCTGCAACGCATAGGTTTTCTGCGCATTCGGTCAGCGTGCGTGACAATCGAAAGCGCGATGTCTTTCACACCTTCCTTGGAATCTTGCGCCCAGCGTCATCGTATCCGACCTGCTCAAAAGCCGCAAACATGCCGCGGCGACTGTGTGCAAACAGCGTTCGGAACAACTCGCGGCGACGTAGAATACTACAGATCTTGCGCGCGGCATGGAACATCTGACGACGAGTATGCGAAAAGCTCGTACAGGGCTCTATCGAATCACTTCACAGCACTACCAGAACCGCGCGGTGTCATCCGTCCGGCAATACCGCCACTTACCAACAGAGCTTGGAAAATATGTCGCTAGCGCAGAGAATTCCGTATTAGAGGTAAAACGGTGGTTCGCCCTCGGTGCAGAAAGTGCCAGTTTTCGTCGTAGTGATCGTGCGCTATAATACAATTAAATGCTTGGCCGATCTAGCGTACGAATACAAGCATTTGAACATCAGTCTTGTCAAAATTGGAGCATGCTCGCGTTACAGCTGCAAAGCGGCAGAAAGGGCTGGATATAAAGAAGGTTTCCTGCACCAACAGCCCGTAGCTGCACGTGTCAGGCGTGTCACCCTCCGCAACGGGCACCCGTGCATGCCCAAAGCGGACCATCGTCCAGGCTGCGTCACCTCGTGCACGGTGCAGCATGCCTGCGTCCCTGCTCCAGCCGTGCGTGATGTGCAGGCCCTATACTTGCACACGTGATGGATATTGATCATTTTTCCCGTCTATGGAATAACCCCGCTGACAGCGCATGAAACAGGCCAGACAAATCCATACTGGCGGCATAGCTCCACGCAGCGAATCGACCGCCTCGACGGGCGCACGATGCCCTTTGAAGGGACGTGATCGACTACCCGGTAAGGCACGTCCGTCGCCGCGCACGCAGCCCCTGCCATCAGGCTTAGTTAACATGAGCATCTAACGCAATGGTTGATCCGCTATCGCCCCGCGTATCTCCACAAGCGACACCATGTTGGAGCCGCACCGCTAGATAAAATCGGCACTGCACGCCAACAGGTTGCCTCATAGCAACGGCACTCGCTCACGAACTGTACTGAGGGTGATACGCCGTCCTCAGCTGCGTCGCGCAGCAGCCTCTGATCAAGCCTTACCGAGCCTTGTCAGCGAAGGCGACGGAAAACATGTCCAGCAAGGTTGTCCGAGTACGGGGTTAGTCAGCAGCGCGACGCGAGTAACATTGATGTGACAACCCTGGGAAGCGGCGCCGCCAAGATAGACCACGAGGAGTTAGAGCATCGGGCCAGCCAGAGCTATCGCGCTGCAAGGGCACTCTACAGATCGACATTTGCTGACGCCCACGTCCTCTTCCGCTGGGGGAGCACCTGCATGCAGTGTTTCGGTCAGTCGCCTGCCTGGCATAGAGCAGAGCGACCGAAGCGCGGAAGGCACCATGCTGCCCTGCGCGCCGCACGGCAAGCGACGGGCGTAGCTCACAGGAGTGTCGCGTCACAAAGCGGCTTCGCCAGATTGGCCTGCGACACGACACGGCGGGAGGAGGCCTCCATATTGCACCCCGGTGCTCAACCACCTAAGTCAAGGACCAGCACCCGAGTAGCTATGTCGGGAAATCCACCGTACGTCTGCCCTAGCGCCAGAGCGAACACTTCCACAATGAAGCGACAGTCGCAGGGTAGCGCTAGCTCGAGGACCCTGCAATGGCGCGATGGGGCGCGACCAGCTACGCTAAGTCCACCCCTGTATGAGTATGTCCGAAAGATACCGAGAGCGCAATTGGGGTCGCTCCGCTCGTGCCGCGCGATAGAAGCACGCGCGGCACTCGCTGCTCGTTCTGATGCCGATGCTCGATAACGAGTTGGCGGGATCGAGTTCCAGCTTGCCGGTTGCAAGAATAAGGAAAAACAGCGGCTGGCACCGAACATACCAGAAGTTGACACACATGCCAACAGAATCGACACGCCTCCACGTTTCCGTCAACGGATTGCGCAGCTTGTGCGACACGTCGGTGGCCGCCACCACAACGGATCGTCGTACCACGGCCTTTAGATAAACAACGCGCCAATCCAAACGACTGACTCAGCGGCCCACGTGCTTTCAGCCGCCGCGTGATCGCCTACAGCGCATTGCCGCATCAATACACACCCGCACGCTAGGTGTCCCGTTGCACGTCGTCAGGTGATGATCCGTACTCGTTGCTGCGCACACCCGATACCTGCAGATTGCCGCGTACAATGCGCCGTGCAGAGTGTGAACAAAGAGCCTTGCAGTCGTTTTTCGCCGCAGCACACAAACTGCCAACACACCCATTGAACTCAAAAATGCCATCCACTACACACAGCATAAGGCGGCCTGTACACTGGTTAAGACAGAGCGCTCATAACCTTGTTGCGGGTTCAAGTCCGCCGGCTACCATTCCCTGTCTCCATGCTCAGATAGAAAGATATCCACTTGAAAACAGGGGTATCTGCTTTGTCTATGCGTCCAATGTCCCATGCGTCTCAGCTTTGTGGTCATTTGTGGTATCATAGGCGATACAACAAATATCCCGATAATGCCCCTGACAGATGCCCATGCAGTGCGCCAAACCGCCGAAGTCCAGAAAGCTATGACGCGCGCGGTGTTCCTGCAAATCTCGGCCAGGCGATCGAAGCTTGCGCATGAACTACGCTTTGATGGGAAAAAGCGCAGCTCAATCGGGTCTATCCAGAAGTATCCTTGGCACGCGCGGATGAATGCCGCCGAGTAAAGGACAAGCTGGCACTGGGTTGACCGCATGGAAGAGACGGGCGCATCGGAGGCAACAAAACCCAAGAGCCGCCCGCCGCCGTTAAACCCGAGAGGCCAATGGTACGCACGCCGCGCGCATATGGTTTAGCTTGATGCAGACGTTGCCCGCAAGATGGCGCGAAAAACGTGTCGCACCATACACCGCAGAAATCTTGCGCTGTTGGCGGATGAGGACCCGCAACGACCTTGGAAATGGCCAAGCGCGTCGTCAGACGATCAGTCGGTGCGCTATGCGTGCGAGCTGGCGTGCAGACCCGCCGCCTCTTGCGGTGCAGAAGTTCTGCGCCGACACAACCGCGGGCGTGAAGAGACCAACTCAACGACTCTTTGCAGCCTAGCACCTATTAAGAGGGGACCGGCCACGGCGTTGGGCTTGAAAATCATTGCGCATACTTGTGAGCACTGCCGACTGAGCTGCCACTGGAAAAATGACGTGACACATGGCCTTCTGAGCGAGAAATCCAATGGACATATCGTGCCACTTTCCGAATTGAGACATGTCGGAGATTGCACATTTGCGGCACTGCCTTGTGTTGCCGGGCAGTCCTGGCGTAAGCCGGTATCCGAGAAACGCTGACATGGGCATTATCGCTGGCTACACTCAAGGCATACTGGTTGGCATGGCTTCCT
>Ga0163217_1080427_pt1 | contig 10693 bp, 7 predicted proteins | sample SynspAceP_FD_185933 | JGI IMG/M metagenome (GOLD analysis project Ga0163217, IMG submission 185933) | Saline lake microbial communities from Ace Lake in Antarctica - Synechococcus sp. Ace-P (PacBio error correction) | ecosystem: Environmental > Aquatic > Non-marine Saline and Alkaline > Saline ...
AGAGAGAGATTTGCAGCGCGAGTCGTTCTTGGGGGGGCCAATCGGGTTTGATTTCCGGTCTTTTTTCCCTTCCTACGAAAAAAAAGGGGTGGGTCCCCCCCACAAATAGCGGGGCGCGAAAAAAAATTATTGAAAGGTTTTTTTTTTTTGGTAAAAAGTCCGTTTTCTCGGCGATCTCCCTCTAAGGTTGGGCAAGGTTAAAGGAATATATTTTGTTCGGTTGGGTTTTTTCGCGTCCTTTTATAGACTATGGACGATTTTCCTTGGATGTTTTTCTCGTCGGTGAGGAGGTTTTTTGGTTCTTTGCCTTGTTTTTTTGAAGCGCTTCTTTTTGGGAGCCCAATCCGATAAACAAGCACCTTGTTATCGGTTTTTTATGCTTCTTGAATATCAAGATTGGCAGCCGGATTCGGTGCAAAGAAGAGTTTTATTCGGCAAGCCGATCAGGTTATGCGAGTCAAGTTTTTCTTCGGGATATTTTCACTGGCGATTTTGCCTTCGCTGACGCAGGAATAACACGACCCGTGGGGCACCACCACCGCCATGCGGACCGTTTTTTTCCGTTCTGGTTTTCGATCATGTGGGAATAGGCCGTAATCGCTTTGGTTTTCGGTGGCACACGTTCGGTGGAAGCGGTTTGAAAATACGCTATTTTCAGCGAGGCCGGGCCCATTTTTCCAAGCTGAACGGCGGGTTGGGGTTACCAGTCGAAGCGCAATTAGGCGTGCGATTGGCCTCTCGTCCGGTGGTCGATCAAACGGCGGATTGGGTATGGTGTTCGCCCATTCTATGCGGTGGTTTTGTCTTCCATGGAGGACATGGTTATTTTCGCCAACGACCCAAGGTAGAGCGATGGATTCTTGGCCGAACAAGGCGTAATTCTTTAGAGCCATTGAAGTTCTTTGGACTTGCTATGCCACATCTCAAAAGGAGGCCGAGCCACAGGCTGGGATCAAATGTTGCGCCTCTTGTGGTTCTAACACGATGGACAATAATCCGAGACTTCGGGTGGCGTGTAAAATCCCTGCGGATTTGCCACTGATGGCGGCAAATGCCTTGATCAAATATTTCCGTAGGCGGTTATGCGATTGCATCTAGGAACAACACGGTGGGGCGCAGGTTGAGCGTTTCTTTGCGAAGTCTTCTAATAAGTGCGTAGCAGTTTTGATTTCTTTGTTTTTCTTCACGAGTTTGTCGTATTAAAACTGATGTCTTGGAAGCACGATTTTTTCGCTTGGCGCCGTTGGCTTCTTTCGATCGCGTGAAGTGCTTTTGGTCGATGCGATGTGCCATTGCCGTTGAGATGGGCGCTGCTCGTTACAGATCAAAGGTCGGCCCGTCGGATCTGAAACTGATTGGCTGGGTAATCAATGGCAGACCATCTCGGGCGCATGATCGGCAATTGCTTGGTGAAGGTTTCGAAGATTTTGTCTTGGCGCACTCGGACATGTATTTCAAGAACAACAATTGGTCAGCACAAAGTCTTTGTAGATGGAGAATCATGGTGCCGCGGAAAGTATCTGCACGCGGCCAAACGGCGGCTGTTGACTTCGTTTGGTTGATATTGCTCTTTTCATTCTGAATGGTGTACGTTTTGCATATTTGCATGAAGTGTCGGCTGGATGAAACCGAAGAAAACGACAGATTTCAACGGCGCTAAATGATGGGATCTTAAGCCTGGCAGCTTAGCCATGTAACTTACAGAAGGCTTGTGCTGTAAAGCAAAAAGGCGAACGTTTTGGGTTCGCCTAAGCGGTTGTTAAATTTATCTGTATCAGGATCTGGTTGTTACTCAGGATGTAGGTAATAGCCGTATTCGTTTTTCGGGTATTCTTCGTAAGATGTTCGCGGAATTTTCATCTGCGGTCTCATCTTATGGAAAGGCTTTTAGTCGGTGGCTTTGTGTTGTAGTCTCTCTATACGTCGTGTCAGGTGCGACTAGTGGCGGTAGCGGTGCTGTTAATCGCGCAATCCATGTCTGTTGCTGCTCGTAATGAACACTTCTTTTTGGCCATTGGTTTGATCAAAATTGGCGAGTTTGTTTCACACCTTTCGGACAGTTCCACGTCGGTCAGCGTGACCAGTCACTCCGTTAATATTGTCAAACGGGAATTCAAATGCAATTAAGACGACGTTTTACATAAGCTTTAAGGTTTTAGTAAGAGCTAGACGACGCGCTGTACTTTGATTTCATCTTGGTTCTTATTACTGCATGAATGAGTAACTTATGTTGGAAAATTCAGTTACTCCAAAACTCATAGATATATCGAATTATTTATGGTAATAATCAGTTTTTCTCGAAGTATGGTGAAATTGATTAATTTCAAACATTTGGCACTTAATTTTTTGGATGGTGGCAAGCAAGGCAGCATTCAAAGCAGTGACTTTGCACTTACACGCCCATCAGTGCAGACGATCAGCTTGCTAGAAGAAAACTGGTAAAGACTTGTTTAATAGGGGTGGGTCGCAACCTGGTGGGTTGCAGATAAGGTCATAGTAACTGAGCTTATGCGGGATGAGATATTTTCTTGGGCAGATGAGCTGGACAATCAGTTGCGATCGCTCGACAGTAGAAACAATTACTCAGGCGTCGGTAATTCGCGGATTCGATACAATCATTGCTTATCGGTTATTGGTCCAGCTATGACGCTAGATGTTAATAGTTTTTTGTTCCTGCAAAGAAACAGTCTGGAAAGCTTATTAGGCGAGTTGGCGTTACATAATTGGATCTTAATTATCGGATGGTCGATTCCGCACATTTGGGTGTGCGTGATTTTATCATTTCTGGGTTGAATGTGGTTTACAGTCTTTTATGGCCCCAATCTAGTTGAACAGGTAAAGCAGATTCTTCAAGGAGCTAGTAAGGCTCGCCCTTTTTTGATTCGAGTGATCAATCTTTAATAAAATTCCACCTCTAAATGGTAGAAAAACCATATATCGAAAATTATGGGGACTTTGACGACAGAGCCTTAATGAAAACTTTTTTGGTCAAGCTGGCGCCGTGTGTTTAAAATCGTGCCATGGCCATTGCTAAATGAAGTGGCAAGCAATTTTCAAGTTGGACGGTCATCGGTAAGCACCGAAGATAATAACGCGAGAATTTTCGCTATGCCAGAAACGATATCCACCCGCATTGTTTGCCATTACTGACGCGGGCGAAGGCTGGCTAAAACATAAATAAGAAAACAAATAAACAGTTTTTTAACCAGATTTTTTTTTTACGGCTTGTTTGGTCAGTACATCAGGTCAGACGGTTTTTATTTGCCAGACTAATTTGAAGGCCTTTTGCAAGCGATAAAGAAACAACACGGGGAGCACACGGTATTAAAGGCAAACCGACGCAGCAAGGTGAGAAAGTCGTTTCCAAGCCATTTAGGTTTCCAGTCTGGCTATCATTGTTTAAAATGACCAAGACGAAAAGGACTTTTGTTTATATAAGATGAGAAAGCTTTGGGTCTTCTACTGTGGTTATCTAGATATCGATGGATTTGGTTGACAGGACCGATCTTGTTTTGGCGAGGCATTGACTGTGTTCAATAGTTGGCGCTCATCATGTAAAAGCATTTCTGCGTTCGAAAGTTGTAGCGTTTCATCGTTATTAACCCAGAATGTCAGGTTAGAAAGGTTTCTTTACGCGCTTGATATTTGACGATTGAAGAGGAATATTCTGAGCGGTCAATTCCCCAGCGCGCATCATGGCCGGACAATGTTGCTGTTGATTCATGTCTGTTTGATTTGTAACGTCTTGTTTGTCTATATTAGGGATTGTTTGAGATAGACCGGCAACGGCTCAATCCCGTTGTAACCCCCACACACCACTCGTTCCATCATCATCTCAGAATGAATTTGAATATTTATCACAATAGGACTAATTTGCGTTTTATATGCATTCAAACACCGAGGCTCGAAAGAGACACAAAACCACAGACCAATAAACTTTGCGCTACTGCGGTGACAAAAGATTTTATAAGACCATTTCAGAAGTAAAAGACTTCTCCCAATACAGTAACAAGCAACAACAGAAGGGTACAAAGCTTTTTGAAATACACGTAGAAATAATTTTAAGCAGAATGCTTTGGGAAAAAAGCGACGACAGAGATATATATTACAATCGGAAAATCTTCATCATGTCGTTAAAGGGTCTAATAATACCGATAGTAACGAATGACAAAACACTGATTTGATACTTGTAATACGACACGTCCGCATTGAACAGTTATTGGCACAAATGCGCTTAACGCTGCACAAAGAGAAGAAACTAGTCAGAACGCTTTGGCATCCAATAGACCACCAAGAAGACTCGCACAACATGGCACGTAATACCAGTTAATTTTGCTTAGTCGTTAATCACTTTTCGTCCTCATCTTTTCGCACCACTCTTTATACCAGGCTAACAAGATTGGATAGCGAATTAAAAGCTTTTTGGCATTGGTATTTATGATCAAATTTGAAAAGCGTATAGAAAAATATTATTGAAATAATACAAGCATAATCCTATGAAACGTAACACAAGGTTGGAGCGAAAAATATATTCATGCTCAAAGTATGGAGTTAAGAGGTTGAAAAGGATCGATTAACTTTGCGTTAGATGACAGCCATTTGAACAATGACTGCTGGCAGTAGGAAGCTGTAGCTTATTTTTAGACGCTGGTTTTCTTTGTATTTCCAAATTCCTATTACCATCAAATCATCTTCGTATTAGGCAATACCTGTTTGTTCTGCTAACTAAGCATCAATTCCAGTTCATTCTTGCCCGCTTTTTAAGTAGATGATTAGGTTTTACGCCCATTCAAACCTGGTGGTGGCCCGTAAGATAATAATATTCCCCTGGTTGCAAGCTCATAAAACATTGAATCAAATAAGCATGATTTTCTGGTATTTTAAAATAGCGTATTAGTACAACGTCTTGGATAGGGTGCCATCGCTTCCAGCATATTAGCTCAATGGGGATTTCATAATTTCATCCTTGTTAAAGCCTGGGCATAGGACAAAAGTTCAAACATTTGCCTTTGTCGCAATCCCACCACGTCCAATTTGCCCATTCGCGTTCAGGATATATTCAACATATTGCGACAATGATCCTGGCATCTGCTTTCGGAAATATAGCGGCCAGCTTTAACCATGGAAGCCTAGCTCTAACTTCCCAGTCAGTTTTGTTGACCGAACGGGATTTCCACATCATCATTAGGGCCTGATATAGCAAGTTGTATTTGCTAAAAACAATCGGCTCATCAGGTACTGCATGTTTGGCCGGCGGCATGGTTGATAATTCAGCCAATACACAATAAATTTTCCAACATTATTTACACATGACCATTAGAGGCTGAACCGTATTCGGCAAACTGGATTAAATCCGCAACCTTAAGTTTAGTAGCGAGTGTTTATCGGATAATTCATACGAGAGATATATCAAATGATGCGTAAATGACGAATTACACGTGCTCATCCAGTAATGCTGGTTTCTCTAAACCTTTAATTCCATACTTATAGTTTCAATTTTTTTCTCCTAAACCCTAACGTGCTGCATTAAGGTAAAATGTTAAATAATCATGGCCATCAATTAATTGATGGTTCGTTGTAATAGCCGATATCAATTGAGCCAAATACAATGCCAATTTAAGCAATCTCTAGAGGTACGCATTGTTCCATTGGGGTTGAGATCAATAAATTTGAAAGACAACGCTTTCATCTACCTTTTCCTCTATCGCTTGCTCAGAATACGCTGGACGCCAAAGAAGGTGATCGACGTAGGGCAATGGCATTACAACGAATTCTTGAGTATAAATCTGCCGGACAGATTTAGTAAGCCGTAACGCGCTTTCCGATATATAAGCAACCGATTTTGGCACTTCTTTTTACAACTGGAAGCACGGAGGCGCATATTGATGATAGAGCTCCCACGCTGAATCATTCCAGGAACAAAGTTCTTGATAAGGGCGTACATTGACGTAACATTAAGGTCAAAGACAGGGCCATTCTCCTCATACACACTCTAAAATGTTCCGCGCTGCACTACCAGCACAATTGAATAGCACTCTATAGGGCGATCTGATTCTCTAAGCGTAATAGCAGATTTAGACAGTCACATAAATAAGGCGCTTTTACACCAGGAATTTTTCAAATTTAATCCCAATTATATCGGTTCAATCACTTAGGCCCAGCTCTAAAACATTTTTAACACTGGATAAATCCTATGCTGACCCGCGAGTAATCAGTATTTTTACCCTTTTAATAGTAAGATTTCTTAAATCAATAAAAAATTTAACAGCTATTGGTTTTAGCCGTAACTAAATGCATAATATTAAAGTGGATTTCGATTTTTTAAGGCAATCAGGTAAAAGAAAATCTTGGATAAGTTTTGGAACTGTGGAAGTAAGAAACGATCAATGGCGAACGTCAAGACGTGCTGAGAATCCGAATGTCGCAGGAATGGGGGGGCATGAAGCATAGAATCAAACCTCAAAACGTTTGGAATAACATTAAATAAGAATCGTCTGTTTTTCTTCAGTAAAGAAATTAATACGTAGATTCTAGCAACTCTCCAACTAGCCGAATATGGGGCGGTTGTTGGATCTAGGCAATTGCGGCAATTACAAGTAATAATCCTGTGATTTTAAGCTCAATAACAACAGTAGCCGGGGCCAAATACTTCTTCTTGAAGCAATTTATAACCAACTGAGTAAACAGTCCTGGCATCGCCTTGAAAAATAGGTGATCGCTTATTATCTGAGCCTGTGGTAGAGGTAAAACTTAACGCTGGATGGGATATTAGCGTCTCACATCGTTTTTTGATAGCTCTTCAAAGCGCCACTGTTTAACATTTGTTTGTATTCGCTTACTCGCTTTCAGCAGTAACAGCTTGTTAAGAAAGGGGTGAATCAGGAGAGCGAACCCGATGAACGCCAGGGTTGTACAAAACTGGCCGGACACTAAAAACTGAGTCAGAAAGTGTGATGCCGATGTGTCCCTCTTTCAATTAAGCGCCTGAGGCACAGTTAACCAGGGTTATACTGCTCATTTCTGCAAATACTGGGATGGGGTGTTGGGTAGAGGGCATATACAAATAGTTTTACCGCCCATGCAAGACCCAAAAAAGGGTTTTTTTACAAAAATCAACGGTTTCATGGCTTGGATGTTTTAACTAATGCTATCACTATCCCCAGAAAACACATGCTAAAAAACGCCTTCAGGCATTTGAGGTTCTTGGCGGGCTCGAAGAATGGATAGGGCGACCTGCTCGCGTATCCATGTGTACTATGGCGCTTTTTGAACAACAGGAAACCAGCAGCACGCGGGAAGCCGTATACCCCTGCCTGTGGAAAGCAAAGGGAAAATTATCGCGCGAATTGGCGACAACAGACAGACGGCAAACGGCCAAACTGTACAATATCTGTTTCGTGTATAAGCCTGGCTATCAAGGCTTTGCTTATCTATTACTTGCGTCGTAGTAATCCTCGTAAATATCCTTCTGAACCAAGCGCAATCTGATTACTGGTTCGGCCACATTCCTTTAATAGCGCTTTATCAAGGGCTGTTTTCTTGCTCACTAAACTAACAAAATCTTTGAGCATATCCAGTTCATCCGCATTTTGTTTAAAATTCTGCACGACGAGTCGCTGGAAGCTTGTTATATAGTGGAAAAGCTTGATGCTGAAAGTTGACACGCAGAGTCAACCTCGCCTGCGTTGCTTGAATAAATGATGGGTGTTTTAAGTCCGAGCTCTGTTGTTGCATTTTTACTTTTAAAAAAACATTAGCTTCAGCACTTTGTACACCTTCCCAATAAATTTGTAACGCTTATACATGACATAAATTTCCATATTGGTTTTTTTAACAGTTAGGGTAACTTAGCCTTGTATAAGATTATTTCTAATGGTCTTTTTTGATTAATATGAATATAAAGATATTAAATGGTTACTTTTCCTTCCATAACGCTGTTGTTGGCTTGATGTTGAAAGGCTGTTTGAAACTCCAACGCGGACACTATTCATCTCCTTTTCTAGTAAAATACCGTAATATTGCGGTACTAAAATCCAGTGGTGTATTAAGTACACAAAGTGCACCACTTTCCAACATGAAAGGTGTAATGGTTGTTGTAACATACGATCATTGGACTGTTGTGATAGCTTCTAAAATGTTTGTACGGATATTGGTCGACAATATTTTGGCCGGTAATGCACCGAGCCTTGAATGATTCTCCATCCTATTCTGATCGGGCGTCCTTTAGGGTATAAAACCAAGGGCATTCAAAGAGTTTTTCAAGCGGCCGCTTCCCGCCTCCATTATGGATGGCTCGAGTTCACGCAACAAAACAATTTTCAGGCGCTAAAGGTGTAAATCAAAACTTTGCTGTTGAATTGCTTCTGAGAATCGGCCGCTCGCTAGATCTGTTTTTTCTTTCTAGCTTTTCATAAGTTACCATTGTCTGCTGACAGACTCCATATTATAGAGGGTATTTTTTGCTTAAGCTTCCAAAATAGCTTCAGGCAAAGGCAGAGGTGCGGCAAAATCACGACTTCAGGTAACATGACCTCGTTTGCAAACTTTTCATCTGCTCACATCCTCGCACCATTCATGTTGTAAATGGGCATATTTTATAAATGCTCCCTAGAGTCGTTGGACAATTCCCTACTTCGTGGTGCGTCGAATGTAAAGAAACAACTCTCAATTTCTTTCAGCATTTTGCTCAACAGCAGGTTGACTCAATTCATATGCTGAGCTTGTACTGCAATATTTTTGTTTTGGTTACCAAGTGAGTCTAATAAAAATAAGTGGCGGAATTTGTATCAGTTTAAAAAGTTGTCATGAAAATTAGACATAATATGATCCTTTTTTATTGGATAACCCCTAGTTTATCATATGGGGTACAACATCTCTTGGATTTTTTATCAGTATGCACATCTTAGATGTAGATTTAATTAGCAAAGGAAATAGAAAATTATGGTCCGTTATCAGGCTTACAAAAAAAATAACGCTACCCCATTGATGCTTTCCAATCACTCTAATTGGGCGCGCATGGGTTTGGTATTTACTCCAGGGCTTCTTTAGTAAGGGCCCCTAACGCGAATGAGAATGTTTTGGATTTATCTGCGCTTTTTGCCGACATTGGGAGTGAGTTTTAGAATAGATAACACTTTGATCAGCTATGAATCTCAAGGGACTTGTTATGTGCCTTTGAATGCGCTGTTAGAAACCATCACGAAACCCTGACCAAACAGCTTACAACTATAGCGCCTGCGGATTTCAAGTGATTAAGCGGCGGAGTCCTTTTGCATCCAGCATGATGAACCGTGTTTATCGAAGAGCAAGGGGTAGAGATACAAACCTAGCAAAGCTGACTCTATACGAGCGTCAAGTGAAGAAGTGATTGGCTAATAATCTTAAGGCGCTATTCAACCAGGCAATCAGAACAAGCGGTCAGTTAAAAGCTATTTGATTGAAAAAGGGATTGTGGTCACAAATATTTAGAAGTAGGATCGGACACAGACGCTGAAATTTACCAAAGCGCTGTTTTATCAGATTGGTAGTGGACCTATTGGGATCCACCAAATCAGAATGGATAATCGAGCTGAAATTGTTTTAAGGTAACAGTAAAGGGAAAAATACAAGGGAGCGGACTTAGGCAAGATGGTTTTAACTTACGCGATTTTGAGGTGCAGCGGGGCTATTCTTAGTAAAGCCAAGACATAATGCTCTTGTTGCAATAGGTCTTTCATTCGCTTTTTGCGATAATTTTAGTTAGAAAGATGTTTCATTCCTGTGATGTGCGCTGAAAGTAAAGGCGAAGATGGCTATGTTCTACAGGCTGTCTTCAATGATTAAATTAGCCGCTCTCGCTTTAAATTTGTGAATCAACATTACGAAATCATAATATCCTGATGGTTTTTTATTAACTTTTGGCACCTTATCTCAAATCAAGATCGTGATCATATTTGGGTCAGGTTTTAACCATAAGCTGGGTGACTCGGTATGATTTAGCATCCCAAAATTGGCACGCTCTCACACCGTCATCCATAGCAATGTGCAAACCTTGGAGTTTGGGATTAGCTACTTATCACACCTAACTCATCGGGGGGCCGGGGGGGTTTTTTTTTTTTAAACTAAAAAAAAAAAATTAAAAGAGACAGTCAAATTGGATAATAAAAAAACTTCATTACGTAGCAGAGTGTTTTGATGACCTAGTAATGCAGATATGATGTTTATATGTAGAACGCTATATGACCAAGGTATTAATCGTGAAGAGCTTAACAGGTCGTCCTATAAATAGGACTCTGCGCAGCGGTAGTTGATCTCAAACTTGCAACCGCAGCATGGTTCAGCTGCTTCAGAGAGTCAAGAATGGGTATTCCCGTATGCTGGTGGTAATTCGAGGAGTTTCCAGTAACCCTTGCAGAACAAAGCGTCGCCGCTAACTGCAGCACTAAGATAGAAATTAGCTTATTAGGATAGTAAGAATACTGCATGGTTTACCATTGGTGGGAGTGCTCACCAAGGGTTGATAAAACTACGCTGCTGCTTAATGGCAGCAGCAAAAAACAGACTCTTCGATTGTATATTGGTGGCCTCATGCTTTGACGGCGCATATAAGGAGAATTAATCGGTTAGGTACGTCTTTGGAGCTCTCGTAACTACTTGGACAGGCAAAATTGATTACGAGGTTTTTATGATAGGACGAGTCTTCCTATTGGCACTG
>Ga0163217_1002629_pt1 | contig 10692 bp, 12 predicted proteins | sample SynspAceP_FD_185933 | JGI IMG/M metagenome (GOLD analysis project Ga0163217, IMG submission 185933) | Saline lake microbial communities from Ace Lake in Antarctica - Synechococcus sp. Ace-P (PacBio error correction) | ecosystem: Environmental > Aquatic > Non-marine Saline and Alkaline > Saline ...
GTCATAATCAGGAGGGTAATTATTGACCAAGATCTTGTAATTAAGCACCGGCGGTACTCGCCGCGATGGCAGCAAGCACCCGCACTGGCGCAAACATCAGCGTCACCGCTGGCGTGTTTGAATGACCGTCCGGGCGTTATGCCTGATTTGTCCGGCGAAAGGCTCGGTTGTGCTGCACGTATGGCGGTCGAAGATTTCAAAGCTGCCGAAAATGGCATGACTGTCGAAATCATTTCTTGCCGACCACCAGAACAAACCGACATCGGACTTCAACATTACGTACGCCGCCAATGGTATGACCTTAGAGGCGGAACGCGATCTGGACGTGCGACATCCTCTGTCGCGCTGGCTGTGGCCGACTCTACCGCTGAAAACACGGCGTGTTCTTGATCTCGGGTGCCGGTTCAACGGCTTTTGGACCGCGACAATGTCCGCCCGACGTCCGTCGCAACTTAGACATAGACACAGGCCCGTCCCCTTGCCAATGGCACCGGCCGCCCGGCGTTGCCAATGCCGAGGCCGGTAAAAAGTGGTTCTTCATGACTGTCCGACTACGCTTTGGTCAGCCCCTCGATAGAAACACTCGGCCGGTTGTTAAGGCAAACGGTGGCGAAGTCCGTAGGGCCAGGTCAATGTTGCGTTCCCGGAAGCCTAGGGATTTCTCAGTCGTTCCTGCTGCAGCAAACAAGGCAGTGGCGCTGAATGTTATCGAGTCCTGGCAAACGCCGGCGGCGATACGTGAACGCCATCAAAGCAAGCATCGCGAATTCGCATCACTGCAAGCCGGCAAAAGCTCGGCTGCTTTGCTTAATGGTTTACCACCGATTCCATGCTTTGGGTGTACAAACGCCCAAGGTCTGTCGCTGACAGAAGGTTCTATGGGACCAGAAACGAATGCGACGCGCGCATGGTCGGACCGCTTAATGGAAGCGCATGCGCTACTGCCCAATCAGTGCAGGCCGGGCCGTTCTTATTCGTCCACAATGGCGGTAATCTTGCGGCTGTGAAGAACTGGGTAGCGCCGAAGATGGCAAAGCGATCGTCGTAGAATGAAGGAGCAATGACATGAAGACCCTCGCTTGGTTTGGCAAAGTGGACAGTGCGTGCTGAACGCCGTGCGCTGCACGATATGTAACCTCTTCAGTCAAAACTACCCTTGATGAGTCGACCGCGAATGGGATCTTTTACAAAGAGATTTCTCGATCAGTGGCGAAGAGGCGTTCTTGCCCATGCTCGAAGAGTGCGACTTCCTCGCAAGAAGTTTAACGCAGCGCGTATTTTCCCATCACCACCGTGCTGGTGGATGGAATGTTTCTTTCCCACACCACAATAGGGCCAGGATATGTTTGAGTTATTGGGGAGTGCCCGCGCAGGTTCCTTTTAGGACAGCTTTTGCTTGGCTGATTCACGGTCGTTTTACGCGTTTCTATCGCTGGGAGTCTTGCGGTATCCTTTGCCTCTGAACATCATCAACTTTGCCGCATGGTGTGCGTTGCGTACATGGCATAGGTAGTGCCTTTGTCGCTTGGATGCTGTTTTTGAATTATCTGGGCATTGGCTATTGGCCCGCTTTGATTGGTGGCACCGCTGATCGTTGGTTTCTTTGGTGTCGTCATCTCGAACGCACCATGTTGTCGCGCCTGAGCCAGCTGGACCCACCTTTTATGGCCTGCTGCTGACATTTGGGTTGGCGCTGATCATTCAGGGTCCTGTCGCAATTGATTACGGCAATCTCCGGATTGCCCCTATCAAATTCCCCCTGCTGTGCTTTCGGGCGGACAGAAACCTTGGATTTATGTTCCTGCCGAACTATCCGCGCATGGGGTCGTTGTCGCGTCTGTTTCTGGTGTGCTTTGCACCTGGTTCGCCATCGAGAAGACACGTTTGGGTGCTATCGTACGGCGCTGCGACCGAAAATCCGAGCGCTCGTGGCGCGTTTTGGCAGTTGAATGTTCCCGCTATGGGTGATTGCTGACCTTACGGGTTTGGTTGGTCGGCGCTGGCCGGATTTGGCTGGCGTCTTGGCCGCCCGATCTATTCCGTGAACCGACGATTGGCGAACAGCTTATTATTGTAGTTTTTTTGCCGTCGTGGTGATCGGTGGATGGGGCTCTATCATGGGGCCATCGTGCAACGGGCTATATGCTTTGGTATTCGTCGAAGGATTGACGCGGGTGTGTTACCCCGAAAGGATCGCCGTCGTTATTTCGTCAGTCATGCGCAATCGTCTTGATGATCAAACCTGAAGGTCTGTTCGGGGAGGTACCGTAATGGCATAATGACTGAATAAAAACCAAAGGCGTAAGCCACAGGCAGCCCAAACGCCTGCACAAGATCATTCTTTGGGTAGCTTTTTGGTCGCGCTGATCGTGCGCCCGTTTTTTCGTCTACCCCGTGTTGTGCGATGAAAGTGATGTGTTTCGCCTCTCTTGCCGCAGTCCTTTAACTTTTGCTGGCTTTTGGCGGGATTTGTTGTCGTTCGGCATGCCGCGTATTTGGGGGTGCCAGCTAGTGTCGCGGCTCATGCGGTCCCAAGGTCTGGGCCTGACACCAGAAGCTGGCCGTCTTTGGCGGTGCGGGCCTGTTGCGGGCCCTCTTGTTTTGTCCATCGGGTCAATGGTGCGAATCCGCAGGCAAGCTTATTTTGCGATGGTAACGCTGGCCTTTGCACAGATGGTCTATTTCACCGCAGTTTCAGGCCGACTTTACCGGCGGCGAAAGATACGGCATCCAGGGCGTCGGCGGCGGTGACCTGTTCGGCTCTTCTCTTTGTCCGACAATCTAGCGCTCTATTTCTTCGTTCTTGCGTCACCTTTGGGCGGTCTTGTTGTTTGTTATCGCATTGTGCATTCACCTTTGGCCAAGTTGCTCAAGCGATCCGCGAAAACGAACCCGGGCAAATTTCGTTGTGGCTACAAACGTCAACCGCTAACAGAGCTTATCGGTGTTCACCCTTGTCGCGCGAGATGGCGGGGGTTGGCAGGGGCCACGGAAAATCGCAGGTGTTCAGTTGGCGTCTTGACGGATGTGCATTGGTCCAGTGTCCAGGCGAAGGTCGTTCTGATGACGTTGTTTAGGCGGCATGGGCACCATCTGTTTGGCCCTGTTTGCGCAGGGATTATCGTCACCATGAGAAACTATTCTGGCTACCATTCGGCGCCATGGGTCACGATCATTCAAGGTGTGATTTATCGTCATCGGTGGTTTTGAAATGTTCCGCGGAGGGCATCGTAGGTGTCTTGGCCCGCTGGTTTAAGCGGCCCCATTAAATGCATAAACTGGCGCTCAAATCTGCAGCTTAGATAACCTTGGTTCAAAATTTCGGGGGAATAACTCAAGACACCGAAGTTGTGCTGCGGCCGCGGCCGTTGCTGATAGATATGCAGGCAAGTGCGCAGGTTTTTCAGATACGTTTTCCTTTAAAGCGTGGGCGGGCGTTCATCTGAAGCCCTGCGGCCCTGCAGGCGCCTGTTTTTGGCGGCGATTGTAGGCCAGTAGTCCTGCAGGGCTATAACGCCTTTGGATTCGCGAAGAGCGTGCGCACGAAGGGTCAATCCGTTAGTGGTCTTGCGACTGTCCTGGGACCGCCCAGGCTTTTGGTCGCATTTGCCTCCAAAGAGCAGGCCGATTCCAGCCTTGCGGTGGGCCGAAGAATTCCCTGCGCGAGGGGGTTGCTCAGCTGTGGTGTTGATCGACATTTCCCGCCTTTGAACCTGCGCGAAGGGCCGCCGGCTGCCAGCTGGCTGCAACAGCTGGTGGCACGCAGGGCTGTGTTCTTATCCCAGAAGGCATGGGATTCGAAACCGCGCAGAGTCCCGGTGGCGGGTCCGTTGCCTTTGACTCTGAAAGGGGGGCTCGACTCTGATGCAATTGGGAAATTATTTAAGAACAAATCGGGAGACGATTGTGCTGGGATGTTCAATGGTCTCAAAAGCGCGTTGTGTGCATGTGGTTTCCCGGTTGGCCTCCGACCGGGCGCTAAGTACGACCGGTTTGAATGCCTCCTTTTAGGCGCTGACTTATTAAATCCGCACAACACCGAAAGGATTACTGCCTGAACCAACAAGCCCGAAGCATTGGCCTACCATCGCACCATGCGCCTTGCAGATGGCCCGCGCGAATTTTGTCCGACGTTGGTGACCCCACATTGCACAACCCGAATCTGGATGCCACGGTTTCTAGCTGACGCTGCGCCCGTTGGGCGAACACGCTAGATTCGCCTTGGTGGGTATGTAGGTCCGGATGGTACCTGTTGCTGATGTCACCGCTCAACGCATCTATGGCGCGATGTAAACGGGATGCTGGAGGATTATGCGCCAGCCGTTGTCACAGCGTCTGCGCGATCTCCTGCGGTTTGGTGTGGGCGAGAACCGCGGGCGGCGTGGGCCTTGGCCCATTAGTGGCGATACGGGGGCGTTGGGGCCATTGCCTGTGCAGCATTGCGCCTTCCGCCTGGAACGATCAGTCGCGGCGTGCGCGTCTGTGTGGCTACGTCACGAATCAATGACCTGTCGACCGCGGCCGCGTGGGCCGTTGGGCGCCCGGTTCGGTTCCGAGGTATTGACCCGCACCGATCAGGCTTTTGGGCCACATCCAGAGGCCACATATGGCCCAGGCCGAGGAGGCCACCCCATTACGCCGTTTCCGCCTACGATGGTCCGGAACCTATCGGCTTCGCTGCTGATGTGATGGCTGCGGTCGCAGACGGCTTCTTGATGCCCGCATGCGCATAAACTTGCAAATGCACGAAGCGGTGCCCGAAAGCTGCGTCTTGTGACGCTCCGCCGCGTCGATGTCAGGACAGGCCAACAGGATAGAGCTTGCGGCTGGCCAGCGCCATGCGCGACGCGGGCGCGGAATCCTGCCGCTGTTTCGAACGCGGCGTCGGCGCGGAGGGTGGATGCAGGGTTTGGCATTGGATGTCCCATGCGCCTACAGGCCGTGATTGTTGACCCCTTGCGCGCTGCAACAGATCGGGACGGTCAGCAAGCGCAACCCCGAGCACTGAATGAACCTCATCTCGCGTCTTGGGAACACGGATCGGATTAGAGAAGCATCCGCGAGATTTCTTGCGCCTGCCCGAACAGTCAACATCCCCGCGAACCGCCAGCTTTCCGGCATGGCCCTGGCGGCGGCCAGCCGCCAACAAACGGTTGGGGCAGCATCAAAACCACACGGCCGCTGCGCCCTTTTCCCCCGATATGGTCAGCCGGATACGGGGCACAACCGCCTCTCGGTTCAGGTGGCGGCGGATGAACCTTGACCTGGGCGTCGAACCGGGCGCGCGAAGAGGATCGCGCCGGAATGGTGGATGGACAGCATCTCTCTCAGAAACAACAACAACGAGGAAGATGTCGTCCAATCCACGCATTCGGCGCTGATCCTTTTCGGGCCCGGTTGCACGCCCAGTGAGTCAAGGGTCATCCGCCGCCACCTGAACCGAAGGGCGGCTTGTGCCCCGTACCGGTGACCGTTCGGGGGGAAAGGCGCAGTCGGCCGGGTGGTTTTTGATGCTGCCCCAACCGTTTTGTGGCGGCTGGCCGCCGCAGTGGGCCATGCGAAAGCTGCGTTTCGGGGATGTGACCTGTGCGGCAGGCAAGATCGCTGGATTTCTCTCATCCGATCCGTGTCCCAGACGCGAGATGAGGGTCATATGTTTACTCGGGTTGCGCTTGGGCTGAGCCGTCCCGCGATCTGTTGCAGCGCAAGAGGGTCAACATCACGGCCCTGTAGGCGCAGACATCAATGCCAATACCCTGCATCTCACCGCGCCGACGCCCGCGTTCGAACAGCGGCAGGAATCCGCGCCGCGTCGCGCATGTGCGCTGGTCGCAGCCCGAAGCGTCTACCTGTTGGCTGTCTGATCGACAGCGGGCGGAGCGTCCACAGCACGAGCTTTCGGGCACCCGCTTCGTGCATTTTCAGTTTATCGCATAGCGGGATCAAGAGCCGTTCGAAGCGCAGCATCACATCAGCCAGCAAGCCCGATGGTTCCCGGAAGTACGCAGGCGAACGGCGTAATGGGTCGGCTGCGCTCGGGTTGGGCATAATTGGCCTCTTTGGGATGTGGCCCAAAGCCTGATCGAGGGCGGGGTCAAGTACTCGAACGACCGGCGCGCCAACGCCCACGCGGCCGCGTCAGATCAGGTCCATCTTGATGTGACGTAGCCCAAGACGCCTGCAGGCGCGACGATTGTTCCAGGCGGAAGGCGCATGCTGCCCACAGGCAATGGCCCCAATCGCCCCGCCGTGATCGCCATAATGGGCCAAGGCCCACGCCGCCGCGGTCCGCCCACAACACCACCGCAAAGGAGAATCGCGCGCGCGCTGTGCAACGCTGGCGCATATGCCTCCAGCATCGCCGTTTCCCTCGCGCCATAGATGCGTTGAGTCCGGTGACATCCAGCAACCAGACCTCATCCGACCTTCAAATACCCAAATCCCAAGGGCAATAGCGTGTCGCCCCAACGGCGCAGCGGTCGCCTTAGAAAACCGTGGCATCCAGATCGGGTGTGCAATGTGGGTCACCAACGTCGGACAAACGCGCGGGCATTCTGCAAAGGCGCATGGTGCGAGTAGCCCAATGCTTCGGCTTGTTGGTTCAGGCAGTAAACCTGTCCGGTGTTGTGGCTGGTTTAAATGTCAGCGCAAAAAGGGGCATCAACCGGTGCGTAACCTTTGCGCCGCGTCGGAGGCCAACCGGGGAAACCCACATGCACACAACGCGCTTTTTGACGACCATTGACATCCCGGCCCAATCGTTCCCGATTTGTTCTTAATAATTTCCCAATGCATCAGAGTCGAGCCCCCCTTTTCAGAGTCAAAGGGCAGGACGGAACCCGCCCACGGGACTCTGCGGCGTTCGCATCACCTGCCCGTTCTGGGATAAGACACAGCCCTGTTCGGTGCCACCAGTTTTGGCAGCCAGCTGCAGCCGGCGCCCTTCGCGCAGGTTCAAAGGGCAGAAATGTCGATCAACACACAGCTTGAGCACCCCTTCCGCGCAGGGGATTCTTTTCCGGCCACGCAAGGCTGTCGGCCTGCTTTTGCATCAAATGCGACCAAAGCTGGCGGGGTCCTAGGACAGTCGCAAGACCCAACGGATTGACCCTTTCGTGGCGCACGTTCTTCCGCTGAAGTTCCAAAGCGTTATGCCCTGCAGCATACTGCCTACAATCGCGCCAAAACAGGCGCTGCAGGGCCGCAGGCTTCGATGACGCGCCCACGCTTTAAAGGACAACGTATCATGAAAAACCTGACTGCATTGCCTGCATATCTAGCCGCAACGGCCGCGCCGCGGCCAATCCGGTGGTTCTTAGTATCCCCCTGAAATTTGAACAAGGGATCTAAGCTGCAGATTTGAGCCGCCGTTTGTTTGATTAAAGGGGGCCGCTTAAACCAGCGGCAAGACACCTACGATGCCCTCGCGGAACATCAAAACTACCGATGACGAAATCACACTTGAATGTCGTGACCATGCGCACCGATGTAGCCCAGAATAGTTCTGCCATGGTGACGATATCCCTGCGCCAACAAGGGGCCCAAAGATGGGTGCCTAATGCCGCTAACAACGTCATCAGAACGGACTCGCCTGCCAATGGACCAATGCACATCGTTCAAGGACGCCAATGAAACCCCTGCGATTTCCGTGGCCGCCTTGCAACGCCCCGCCATCGTCGCGGACAAGGTGAACACGGATAAGCTTGTAGCGGTTGTACGTTGTAGTCCAACGAAATGCCGGGGGTTCGTTTTCGCGGATCGCCTTGTAGCCTTGGGCCAAAGGGTGAATGACATGCGGTACTAACATATCAAGATCCCGCCAAGGTGAACGGCAAGACAAGAAATAAGAGCGCTAGATTGTCGGACAAAGAGAAGAGGCCGACAGGTCACGCTGGCGCGTTGACGCCCTGGATGCGTCTTCGCCGCCGGTAAAAGTTCGGCCTGAATGCGGTGAAATAGACCATCTGTGCCCGGCCAGCGTACCATCGCAAAATAGATGCCTTGCCTGCGGATCGCCAGTGACCCGATGACAAACCCAAGAGGCCCGCCGCCGCCGACCGCAAAGAACGGCAAGCTCTGGTGTAGGCCCCAGACCTTGGCCGGCATGAGCCGCGACATAGCTGGCACCGATCCCAAAATACGCGGCATGCCCGAACGACAAAACAATCGCTCAAATGCCCAGCAAAAGGTTTAAAGGCTGCGGCAGAAGAGAGCGAAACCACATCACTTTTCATCGCAAACAACGGGGTAGAGACGAAAAACGGCAGCAACGATCAGCGCGGAGCCAAAAGCAGCCAAAGATGATTTGTCGTCACGCGTTGGCATGCCTGTGGCTTCGCTATTGGTTTTAGTCAGGTCTCATTGCCATTATGCGGTCCTCGGCGAAGACCCTTCAGGTTTGAATCATCAAAGACGATTTGCCATGATGACGAAAATTAACGGACGGCCGATCCTTCGGGGTATAAAACACCCTGCGTTACAATCCTTACGACGATACCGAAGCATATAGCCCCGTGACGATGGCCCCCATTGATAGAGCCTCCCAGCCGATACCAACGACGGCCAAAAACTACAATAAGTAAAGCTGTTCGCCCATCGTCGGGTTCCACGAAATAGATCGGGCGGCCAAGACGCCAGCAATCCGGCCAGCGCCGAGTCACCAAATCCCCGTAGTCAGCATCACCATCCAGCGGAACATTCACGCAAAACGCGCCCACTACGAGCGTCGTCGGATTTTCGGTCCGCAGCGCGTAGATAGGCACCCCAACGTGTCTTCTCGATGCCGACCAGGTGGCAAAGCACATCCAGAACAGACGCGACAACGACCATGCGCGATAGTGTTTCGGTCAGGAACATAAAATCCAAGGTTCTGTCCGCCGCCGAAAGACAGCAAGGGATTTGTAGGGCGCAAAAAAATCCGGAGATGCGTTTAATAATTTGCGGAACAGACCCTGAATGATCAGCGGCCAACCCAAATGTCAGCAGCAGGCCATAAAGGTGGTCCCAGATGGTAACAGGCGCGACAACATGTGCGTTTCGAATGACGACAACCAAAGAAACCGCAGGGGGGGATCGATCACGCGGTGCCTACGAAATCCAAAGCGGCCAATAGCCAATGCCCAGATAAATTCAACAGCATTCCAGCGAACAAAGGCACCTGCCGATGTACAACGCACCATGGGCATAAGTTGATGTGTTCAGAAGGCCAAAGATAACACGAAAGACCGCAGCGATTAGAAATCCGCGTAAACGCCGTTGATCAGGCCACAGCCAAAAGCTGTCGCTAAAAGAACCTGCGGCGGCAACTCCCAATAACTCAAACATATCTCTGGCCTATTTGTGGTGTGGAAAAACATCCCTCCCACCAGCACGGTGTGGTGGAAGAATACGCGCTGCGTTACTGTCCTTGGAGAAGTCCGCAACTCTTCGAGCACATGGGCAAGAACGCCTCTCCCGCATCACTGATCGAGGGAATGCTCTTTTGTAAGAGATCGCACATTCGCCGGTCGACTCATCAGGGTGTTTTTTGACTTCGAAGAGGTAAAATCGGTGCAGCGCACGGCCGTAGCAAACGCACTGTTCGCACTTTGCCAAACAGCGGGTCTTTCGAGTCCAATTGCTTTCCTACTCTCGACGATCGCTTTGCCATCTTCCGGCCGCTTAACCAGTTCTTTCAGCAGCGCACAGATACGCCATTGTGGACGTAATAGAACGCCCGCCTGACCGATGTTGGGCGATTAGCGCCATGCGCTTCCATAAAGAAGCGGTCCGACACATGCGCGCGTGCGCATCGTTCTGGTCCACAAATAGAAGCTTCTGTCAGCGACAGACCTTGGGCTGTTTGTACAACCAAAGCAATGGAATCGTTGTATAAACATAAGCAAAGCCAGCCAGCTTTTTGAACCGGCTTGCGGATGCGAATTCCGGATGCTTGCTGATGGGCGTTCACGTATCGCCGCCGCGTTTGCCAAAGACCGATAACATCAGCGCCACTAGCCTTGTGCTTGCAGCGAACGACGAGAAATCCTGGTTCGCGAGGAACGGGTCACATGACCTGAGCCCACGCTTCGCCCACCGTTTGGCCTTAACAACCGCCGAGTTTGTTCTCCTTCGAGGGAGTGAGCCAAGGCGTATAGTTCGGCAGTCCATGAAGACCACTTTTTTACCCGGGCCCGCATTTGGTCGCAACGCCGCGCCGCGTGCCATTGGGCCAAGGGACGCTGTGCATATTCAGTGCAAACGGACGTTCGGGGCGACATTGTTGGCGGGACCAAAAGCCGTTTGAAACCGGCACCCGAGATCAAGAATCACGCCGTCTGATTTTCAGCGTGATGTCGGCCCACAGCCAGCCCGAAGGAGATGTCGGCACGTCCAGGATGCGTTCACGTCCCTCTACGTCATACATTGGCGCGTTAATGTTCGACCGATGTCGGGTTTGTTCTGGTGGTCCGGCAGAAATGATTTTCGACAGTCATGCCATTTCGGCAGCTTTGGAAATCTCGACCGCCATACGTGGCAGCCCAACAAACCGAGGCCTTCCCGGACAAATCGGCATATACGCGGACCGGTCATTCACACGCCAAGCTTGACGCTGATGTCTTGCGCCAGTGGCGGGTGCTGCTGCCATCGCGCGGAGTACCGCGGTGCTAATTAACAAGATTCTTGGTCATAAAATTACCCTCTGATTATGAC
>Ga0163217_1081102_pt1 | contig 10692 bp, 14 predicted proteins | sample SynspAceP_FD_185933 | JGI IMG/M metagenome (GOLD analysis project Ga0163217, IMG submission 185933) | Saline lake microbial communities from Ace Lake in Antarctica - Synechococcus sp. Ace-P (PacBio error correction) | ecosystem: Environmental > Aquatic > Non-marine Saline and Alkaline > Saline ...
CTAACCCGGTCGATCAGCGCCTCGTAGAGCAGTTTTTTCCCAGCGCAGTGCCTACTTGCTGCGCGGACAGAGCCCTTGTCTCAAAAGATTTTCAAGCTCGGGCGTGAATAAAGCGCTCGGCGCCCTTGAGGTCCTGGGCGGCCTGATATAAGTCGGACTGGCGCCTGGGCCCGCCTGCCCGCGGGACCAGCTCGATAATAGCCATGTACCCGGTTATAGCCGACTTTCCAATGTCGACAGGCCGTGCGCTCGCGTATGCGCGGTTTTCCAGATCGATCAGATACTGCCGGCCGTTTCTTCGCTTGATATTGAAGTAGTTCGTCCAGCCTCGGCATCGTAGCCCGGGCTGATCACGCCGCCGTCCGAATCACCGCAGCGGGTTTTTCCAATCACCGCGCGTTCCAGCAGTTCCGGCCCCACGCGCTTCAGGAGTAGGTACCGACCTGAGGCCGCCATTGCCGCAGGTGCGGGGATTCACCGACGGTCGCTTAGGAGATCTTCAGGCTGGGCAGGGTCAGACCACTGCATCGCAGTAGGCCGTCGCCATGATCACGACGGAGGCCGCGCGAGCGCAGCGGCTATCGCCCGCGGCGAGAATCCGATTCTACTGTCGCCACTTCTTGGAGCACCGGCTGTAAGGCTTCGTGATAGTGCTGATCCAGCAGGGTGCCTGATGCTGTCCTGGCGCGAACTGCAGCACCGCTGCATCGCGCAAGGGGGCGATTCAAGCAGCGCGACAAGCAGCCGGCTTACCCAATATGCCGTGGCGGTATCGATCAGCACGTCGAGCAGCGTGTTTCGTCGCGGCCACCCGCCAGATTTGCAGTCGATTTCCAAGATTGCGGCGACTGGCGCTGCTCAATGATACGCCTGTCTTCGAAGCGCTCGCAAACGCAAGGGCGCGAATATGCGGACAGGCGCGGTGCGCTGGTTTCCTTGGCGTCAACTCATTCAGCGCGCAGCGGCGCCCAGGCCCAGTCTTAGAATCCTGGCCAAGCCGAGCCGACCAGATCCTATGTGCCACTGCTGGGTCCAGCAGCTTGTGAAAGCAGCTCTCCGCGATCAAACTCCCAGGGCGCAACGCGCGCCGTACTGCGCGGCGGCGTTCGATCGGCGTGTATGCTCTCCCAGATCATCGGTAATCAGCCGTTCAGCCGGGGCCAGACGCTCCATCTCACCTAAGCAAAGTCTCCCAGCCGCCAGCTCCATCACGCAAACACACGGCCGCTGTTGATATCACAGCCGTCGCCAGGCCCAAAACGCCGCGCGTCGCTGCCCCACACAGCGCGCCGCTAGAGCAGGCTCTCGTACCCCCGCCTTCGCGAGCAGCGGCTTCGTCAACTTGACGGCTTGCCGGCCGTGAGCTAGTACGACTACCTAAAATATATAGCCGTATCTAAGCCGCCGTCCCCTTAGTCTGTGGCTGATCACCGATTATGGTTACGACAGGATCGCCACCGACTCGCCGAGTTTGAACACAGTATCCTGGCGCCACCGGTAAGCCTTCGGCCCGCCAATGGTTAAGGGAATCGTGCCCAGGCCCAATGGGAAATAGGTGTTGCCACACCTGACTCAGACCCCGCCGGAGGTCCCACAGGTAATATCATCAGCAGTCTTGCGGCCCTTTTTCGCCGTACCGGTCGAACAAATAGCATCGTAGAAATCGCCCATGCGATAGCACAGCAACTGCTCTGGCATGATGCGTTTTGAGCCCGCACAATATTGTTGCAATCCATGGGTGTGTGCTTAAGCACGTTTCTTGATTATCCTTTTGCGACATCCAGTCTACTTAGCGTTCCTGTGGTGTAATTTGGGGCGTTTGGCAGATTTTTGCTATTGCGTTCCCATTGCTATGCCAGATCCGCAGATAGCTCACCCTTCCAGACCGCATTCATCCTTCATCCACTTCCGCCAGTACCACATATACCTGCACTTATTAGCATGTGTGAAGTCTTTGTGGCCCATACTCTAATTTTTCGCGATAGAATGCAAGGTTACGTAATGGCCGCCGGTGATGCACCAGCAGCGCGAAAGGTGTGTGCGGGTTTTTGGTAGGAGTTTTGCGTGGAGCCGGATTTCCGCGCGCGGCGTTGGATGTTGCTCCACTTGGTGTTCCATGCGGTGGTTGGAACCGCAGTCGCATCTGAGCCTTCTTTGACGGCGGGGCCCTGCTAGCTTGGGTGCCGCAGCGGGGTGATGATAGTCTGTTTAGCATCGGTGCGGCATAGACATGGCTATATCTAGGTCTGGCGAGCGCCGCTGTTTGGCAGGCCGACGCAGTGAGGCGGCGCGCGGCCCGGGGGCAGTAGCAGCACGGTGGGAGCTTGCTTGATTTTCTTGGGTATTTGATGCCCACGGGATAGGTGCTGAGCGCTTTTTGGCGTAGGATTTGGCTAGGTCAGATTCTTCGACGGCCAGGGCCGCAGAGTTCGCCGGGGCGCAGGCCGGTAGACCATGAAGGTGATGGCGGCGCTTCTTGTTTTCGTGAGGCAGCCTGTGTTGATCAGCTGGTCGAATTCCTTCCCTGGTTCAGCGGGTCGGGATCTTTCTGTGATGTTTTCAAAGACGGTTGCACGCCCATCGGCCAGGCCGGGCTGTGGGCGTAGCCGTTCTTTTCCATCCAGTCCATAAAAGCCGAGAGACACTAAGTAGCGTCTGCCAAAAGGCTTAAGTGGTTGACGGTCGGACGGGCTTGCGGGTGCTGATCCAACAGATCCGGTCGCGCGGCGCAGCCAGCTCCCCGTTGCAAGGTCCGCGGGGCAGCAGTGAGCGCTGGCTAGCCTGTCCTTTTTGCCGAGCGAACTCAATGCACACGTTGAAGGCGGTGGCGGTACCGGGATTCTGGTGTCCTTGGGGCTTTGATGTCGATCGCTTTCAGCGGTATGTAGAATGCGCCCCGGCGAGATTCTGCAGCCCGTACGCATTGCGATGTCTGGCCGCTGCTGCCATTCCCTGCAGGCCATAGCCTTTGACTGCGGGATCGCCCATCATGAATAGTGTTGACACGTGCCCATCTTGATAGCATGCGCAGGACGCGCCGCTTCTATATGGGCGGCAGGTACATTCGATAGTAGGCGCCTTAAGGTGATCGAGAGTCAGGCCGACGCGTTTCCCTGTAGCGCCTGGCCCTTGCACATGAGATGATGCGCCAGGTGTTTGCCAGTGTTGCTCACGCCTGGGTTGTGGTTGGCCCAGTTTCGGCTTCTATGCCCCCCCTGCCTATGCCGCGCTCTCTACCCCCTACCGGCTCCTTCAACCTCTTCCAAGTTGTGATACCTATTGGTCTATTGCCTTGCGCCAGATCCGCCCCTCGGCCAGGTGGCCGTTTTTGACCTTCGCTTGGCGGAATGGCAATCTTCGCTGCTAGCCGGTCAGGCTCAGCGGCGCGCTTGAAGTTCAAGTACCCGAACAAACCGTATCCCCCAGCGTGGTGAGTTCATGGTGTTGCGTGGCCTGACCAAAGAGTTCCCTGGCGTTGCTAAATTTGAGCAGCGTCCATTGGTTTGCCGCTGAGTTGCGTCGGCGCTGGCAGTCACATAGTCGCAGAGCTGGGGGGGCAGGTCCAGGTTGCGGAGGAATGATGGGTTTGGCGTTTCCATGCTCACAATGTCACCGACCGCACATACCAAGTAGTAAAACGTGGTCGTGGTGGGCGTCATATTGAGAACGGATTTTTGGCAGCGCCGGTTTTCAGTAGTGGGCCTGGCCCAATGCCAACGCGTCTGCGTTGATTCTACCGGCAACTCCAATTGTCGAATCGTGGGGGTAGCTCCTTTGATCAGTCTCGTTCATGATGGCCCGCCACTCGCCACACCGCAGATTCCTCGCCCCGAGCCGGTATAATTACATTAATCGGTCGGCGGTCCAGGCTTACCAGAGGCCCTGTCACTGCCGCTGAAAAGTTCCGCTTCGGACCACAACTCTGCTCTGAAATCTGCTATATTGCAGCAGTCACCCCGAAATCATGGCGAGTAAGGAAGATGCTTGACACCAGCATTCCGTGTAACGGCCCTCGCGGCCCTGCATGTGTTGTGGATTAAGCCCGTTCATGCTGCCTCCTGTAAAAGCCCGAGGTGGCGTGCTGCCTTTCGTCGCACAGCCCGTAGGTGAGCTGCAAGCGCTGGCGTCTGCATTCTCGTGAACAGGTCGTAATGGAATGCCCCCCTGGTCGTCTTCGACCATTCAACGCCTGCCGAAATGCTGGCCACTTCCATGATTTCCAGAGCTTGACATATTGGGCGATTGAGCCTTCGATGCTTGGCGGTTGGGAGCCCTGCGAAAAGGTAGCAGCCCGCGCTTGCTCGCTTGTTGAACGATTTTTTTTCCCAGCGGTTCCGTATACGGTCAATTGCTTCCGGGAAGCGCAGGGCGATTTCGCGAGAATCATCCTTGCGGCAGTTGATGCAGGCATGCACCCGACTCGGCCATGCCTGGGAGTAGAGCGGGTTGGGTTTAATGCCCATGTAGCGGTGGGCTTCAAAATACGCCCTTCGATATCCCACTTCAGGATCGGCCGGTAAGTTTGTACAAACACGCACCAACATAAATCCGTCCTCGGGCAGTAGCGGCGGTTTGAATCGATTCGCAGCGCGCCGCCCTGCCAATGATGATATGCTGCTGGTTCATCAGGGGCATCACTAAAAAACCTGTTCAAGCATCCGGCTCCTGTTTTAAGCTCTGAGGTGCAGAACTGGGCTTTTGCCGTGATGGGAACCGGCCTTCCAGATGCATAGGTCCAGGAAGGTTACCGGTTGGCTGGAGTACATCGAGGCGGCTAGAACCACGCTCCCTCTTCTTATGCCCTGGGCCCCCAATTTGGTTTTCAAGAAGCGGCCCGCTTACCTTCGATCTGGCGGTAAAGTCGGCTTGACTCGAGTGATCTTAAAAAAAAAAAAAACAAACATACGCCTGTCGCTTGCCTCCAGGTAATCCAGGTAGGCATAAGTTTTCCATCGTGCTGCATTGCCGTGTCAGCGAAAGCGCCCTGCAGGTTGGGTACGTCATGCACATGGCCACCGCAGGGTGGCTGTTGAGTCTTTGCGCCTGAACTGACACGACGTTGCGCTGCGGGCCGGTTAGTTCCGTTGGTTTGGGAAGCCATGGCCAGTTGATTTATCAGCTCTTTAGTTGGGGAGAGATTCACGCTTGCCCCCTCCCAGCTGCTCAACCGGCGCCGGCGGGTTTGACTCGCAGTAGCGCTGCCTGGGGTAGGGGGCTGAACGCTGTTGCCTACCATTTTTTGAACCCTGGGCGGGATTTGCGAAATGTGCGGCCGTCGTGTTGCCGTGGGTGTGAATGTAATTGCTGGGGAAGCCTTGCAGCCGTAAGAGCTCGGGTGGCTGGAAGCATGCGGCAGGCCTATGTGATGATGACGTAGGGGTTGCCCTGGAAATGACGACGGTGACGCGTGCCAGGCGGTTTTGGTAGTGATGGTGGCGCAGAGTGGCGCGTTCGGCGCTGAGGTGGTTGTCTGTGCCGTAGTAGCTCATCAGGAAGGCGGGCAACGCGCAGGGCTTTTTCTTCGAATCATCCGGTGAAGGGTGGCATTCGACACGGCGGTCTTGCCGCCACCGCCTGCGGTGGTTGTTGGGCTGGCTGATCCATGACCTGGCCAATGCTGTTGCCGAACTGGCGCGACAGGAATGCAGTGGCGATCGGCGTGGGGGTGGGGTGCCGTTGGCGTTGACCGGTACGGAGCGGTTCATCAAGCTGGCGACACGTCCGCAGTGTTGTTCAGTGCAACCAGGTTGGCGCGACAGCTGCTGTTGGCTGCCGGTTGTTGTGATGGTGCGGCTGCTGGTGAGTGGTGCCTGGGCGTGGTGTTGAAATCGCCCTTCATTTGGGCGAGGTAGGGCGCTGGCGATCGCATGCTTTACGCCGCCGGCGACTACGGTGCCAGTGGCCTTGTGATGTCGAGCGCGCGCGGGGCCTGGCCTTGGCTTTCACGTAGGCCGTTTGCAAGCGTGGGCCGCTGCAGCATCCATTTCGCCGCGGTGGTGCGGGTGGTTGATGGTGGTAGCGGTTTGGTTGGGTCGTTGATGCCGGTCGCCTGCCGTGGTGTGTGGGCGGGCAGCAGTACGGCCGCTGGGCTACGCCGCATGGCATGACTGCGCGGCAGGTCGGGCGCAGTGCCGCCGCTGGTGATGAACGGGCAATGGTTCGTCCAGGCGCTGGCTGCGTGTTGGCCACGAATTTGACCAGGGTCGGTGCTGCAACGGCATGCGGGCGCGTGGTGATCGTCGCGGGCTGGTTTCCAGCGCGACCAGACGTTGGGCCCTCTGCCGTTGTTTGCTGTTGGCCACGTTCAACCAAGGGGTTCGCCACGCTACCGTGATCGGCACAATGAACGGCTGGTTGGTGTTGAGCACGGAACTTGTGAAAAATGCCTTGGCGATACGGCGCATGTGGCGTCGGCAATGGGCGGGGTCGCTCGAAGATGGACGGGCAGGGCGGGTGAAGTCGATATGCTCTGCTGCGGCCGGCCACTTCCTTATTGGCCGCGCTGGCTTTTCCAAAGTGGGTGGGCCTTGGCCAGTTGATGGTTGGCCCAGAACACCGTCGCAGCGGGCGACGCCCGGAACAGCGTTCGCGGGTGGTGGCGGCGCCGAAGTCGCACGCTTTGACAGCTTGTGGTCGACCTGGTAGCCGAGCTGGCCGAGGTGCTGCAGGAAGGGCGCCATGTTTTGCCTTTGCGCTTGGGGTCCGGTACCAGGAATTGCTGCTGCAGCGGTAACGCGCTCACCGGGTGCGGCCACGCGTTGATGGTTTTGCGGTGGTGGGGCAGGTGTGCGCTCGAGCGTTACCACGGCGCCGGTGGGCCTTTGCACCGGGCCCGCTGGCGATCAAGCGGGCCCCCAGTTGAGGATCTGCATGAACGTTTTCCAATGGTGGCATCATGTCTGGCCTTGCCTGCCTGCCCTACATGCAGATGACCACGAAGTGAACCGGCTGGCGGTACACGCGGTTGGCGCCAGCTGCTTGGCTTGTGGTGGGTGCAGTCGGGGCTGGCGTGCGGTGGGCGACCTGCGCCCATGGTGAACGGCCCAAGGGGTTTGACTTCGTAACGTCGCAGGTGAATTTGCGGGTGTGCGGGTGGTTGATGGATGTGCATGCTGACGGCGTCGTCGCTGTGGTTGACGGCGATATCAACGGGCCATGCGGTGGCCATTTTCGTGCCGGTACTGGCTCCGCGCCGCCAGCGAAGAGGTCGACGCGGATTTTGTCGGCGTGTTGAGTTGGTATTGGGTGTGGAGGTTCATGGCTTGGGCTCCTTTGTGGGAGATGGCCACTCAACCAAAGGCGAAAAACGACGCGGGACCGGGCGGTCCTCGTGTCCATCCCCTCGTGGAGACCCCGGCCAAGCCGAGGTAGGAAATTGGCTTTCATCACTTGCCCTCCAGCAAGCGCGCGCGCCTGGTCGTTTACAGGGCGCAATTCGGTGCAGGGCGGCCGGCCTCTACCGTCTGCACGTCGAATCCCCATATGCCCCGTTCCGTGTGGCAGTGGTCGGGTGAGCCTTGGGGCTGTTGTCCTCTTTGGTTCCATGCGTCGACCAGGCCTTGGAGCAGGGCGCGGGGCAATGGGTATTACTTCGGATTGATCTGCCGGTTGCACTCAGCCGTGGCAATTTCCTGCTGGCGGTCCCTGGCCATGATCCGGATCAGGTTCTTGGCCACTTGCTGAGCCTGTGAGCGGCTTTCCCAGGCGGGTGAGTTGTTCTGATACCAGGACCGTAGCTTTACGAAGTTTGGTTTGAGTCACGGCTGTATCCTCCACTTGATGATCTCTTTGGCGGCGGCGCGGGTTCTCTCTGTGGGGCCTGCCGTAGCCGCTCATGCCGTTCAATCGGCAAATGTTGCTGTGGCGTGGCTCAGTTGGTCCGAGGTTAGTACTGTTCCCAGCCAGTTGTGTATCCAGCATCGGTTGCGGACCGGATGATGTGTTGAGCTCGACAGCTTTTGGGGATTGCCTGGCCGGTACTAAACGACGGTGGCTTCAATGTCTTGGTGCTGGAGCCTGTAACGCAGATTACGGGCCTGTGGTTTCGCTCATCACACCACGCGTCAACCTGGTTGCAGGCTGTTTGATCAGGCGGCGGTGCGGCTGTCTGGCTGGGCGCTTGTGAAGTAACTGCACGGCGCCGCGGTACGGCTGCGCCCTATTTCCGAAAGGCGTCCATTAGTTGGCCTCCGGGGTTTAGCGTTCATTGCTGCGTCACATGGCTGCGCGTTGGGCTGCCAGGCATTGAGGCGCGCCCTTGCTCCCATGCCCCGCAGAATTTCGACGTGGTGGGTAGCGCAACGTGGCCCATGAAGCCCTTCTTCTACATAGATTTCGAGGACGGTTGGAGCCCCAGGGCGGCGCCAACTCAGCTACTACCTGCGGCAGTGTTTGCAGCATGAATTCCAGCCGCTTTTCATCGGTTGTCTCTGGAATACATACGTTCCCAGAGCATGCCGAGTCGTCGTCTTGCTCGTAGTGGTCCTTGGTCGTCCTGCGCCGCGCGTACGAGCGCCCAGGCGATCATGAGGCGCCGAGGCAGGATCAGGCCGATTTTGGTTGTCATGTCATGGCTTCACCTGCCCGTTTGTAGCTCGCTAGCAACACGTTGATGGGGTTTGTCCGGGAACATTTGCTCGAGCATGCGAGTAGCTTGCAGTTCGCGATCAGATGAGGAGGCGCTTGATCAGGCAGGTGAGTAACTTCTTTCAGGGCGCTGCGGGTGACGGTTGATTTTGTCCCGTCTTCTGATCGCTGGGGGAGCCGTTGCACCGGGGGTGCTTGCACTTTCGTACAGGGTTTTCGTCCTTCCTGAGCTTTATCAGTTGCTCGATCAATTGGTGCCGACAGTTGGTGCTTTACTACCCGTGGCGGCGGGGGTAGTCCGGGCTGGCTGTTATGCATGGCCGCCTGAACATAAGTTGGCGGCGTCGCAGCTTTCAACAGGTGCTGAAGCCATTGCTGTTGGTCAGGTCTCTCCGTTCGGTGGTCACGCCGTATCTGCAGCGGCTCCGGCGCGCCTCCAGCAGTAGTGGCGGTTGCGTTCGACATTCCTGGTCAGGTGCTGCACGGTCATACCTCCTTCTCGCATTCGGCGCGGAGCAGCAGCACGTCTATGCGCCAGCTTCTGGTCTGCAGGTTCTGGATGTGCTGCGGCTCGTCCCGGCATCGCGATCGTGAGCGTTGGTAGGGCTTTTGCAGCAGCAGGATGTTGCTCTGGTGCGCGCGTGCTGTTCGCTCAAGTTCGACCGCAGCTCTTTGGAGGAAGGCTTGCCTCATGCGCGGCGTCCTGTGCTGGGTTACAGGTGCCCGCTGCAGCAATCAGGGCGGGGCGAGGTTTGTCGGCCAGGCGCTTGGCGCTGTTGGCGAGGCGGTCGCTTCTTTGGATGCGGCGAACTGCTGGGGTGGCGTGGAAGCGGCCGTGCGGCTATGCGTAGCTTTCTGCATCTGGTTCGATGGTGGTTGATGTCGGCATGTGATGTATTCAGGGAATGCGGGCGCTTTGCAGTAGGGCGACTGCGCGCCCAGGCGTTCGGCTTCTGTGCAGGCCGTGTTGTCTCTGTGTGCGCTTTTCAATTCGCTGTGACCTTTCGTACTTCATCAGCGTTCTGCAGTTTTTCAGTTTGTTCGATGTCGCCCTGGTGCAGGTCTGGCTCTGCCCGCAGGCCGGCAATGGCTGCGCAAGGGCTTCAAAGTGTTCACGGTCACTTGGTTTTCATCGTCGCGGCCTTTGTAAGTAGGCATCATTGCGGACTTTGAATGCCCACGCAGCGGCTACCAGGTGCAGGCGATGGCGAGATCAGGGCGACTGAGACAGTAGTGGTTAGGTCAATCATGGTTGGTGTCTACCTGACCCGCGCGCCGGGTACGTGGTGGGTGACGGCGCCGGGTGGTTTGGCTGCGGGATTGGGGCATCAGGCGCGAGCTTGAAGGTTGCCGACGGTTAGCGTGGTATGGTGCGCCAGATGCAGTACTTGCTTGAATTCCCTGGCCATTTCTTCTTCTTGCTCGCTCCTGCATTACCCAACGGGGAATGAGGGTGGGCATTGTCACCGGTGCGGATGCTGAGCGCAGCACGAATGGGGGTTGGTGTTTTCGTGGGGGTGCGTTCGGCCGAGGCCGTCATAGGGAACGGTGGTGGGAAACAGCGATCGGCCGGTGCTTTTTTCGGCGTGGGCCAGCTTCGATGCTGTCCATGCTGCTGCGGGTGGCGCCAAAGTTGCTTTCGTGCTTGTGCGCTCCGCAGTGGCGCTTGACGGTGATGAGCGGATCTTCTGCACAGCAGCAAGAGAAACCTCCATAACCCTGGGCATCGATCACTTGCAGGTAGCTGTATTCCAGTCTTCGCATCCATTTCGGCAGTTGGGTATGGCTGAGTGTTTGGCCGGCGATCTGCTTTGCATGGCTTGAAGGCGGCGGTGGGCTTGAGTATCAGCAGGGCTTCTCATCGGCGGTGGGCCGGGCTCTTTCGATTATAGCCAGGTTGAAGATGCGCTGCAGCCATTTTGTCGCATCGATAAAACGTCTGCGTTTTTCTTTGTGCTCGCGCGTATTTGCAGAGTCGGCGCATGGATTCAGTGCGCACTGGCCACGGAAGCGGCTGCGGAATTGCTGCAGGTGCTAGATGGGTTTTTGCAGCTTGAAGCTGCTCGGCACCAGAATGGGCCGGGGTGACGCTTCAACCACTTTGCC
>Ga0163217_1039586_pt1 | contig 10691 bp, 8 predicted proteins | sample SynspAceP_FD_185933 | JGI IMG/M metagenome (GOLD analysis project Ga0163217, IMG submission 185933) | Saline lake microbial communities from Ace Lake in Antarctica - Synechococcus sp. Ace-P (PacBio error correction) | ecosystem: Environmental > Aquatic > Non-marine Saline and Alkaline > Saline ...
CATCGGAAAAAGTAGCAAATCTGCTCTCCAAATGTGGATAAATTCCCTGGGAGTAAACAAAAGCGCGTCTTTGGTGTTTACAAGTGCTATATTCGAGGCCTCCTTAGTCACTCGGAATCGATGACACCATGACCTATGTCAGCTTGATCTTAAGTACAGCCCACCCAGTTCGCAACCAGTGCATTATTGTGGAGATGAGACCTAAACCTGTCTAGCTCAACTTAAACTTGGGAATGTTCAATTTAGGAGGGAAAATAAGTGATAAGTTACGGCACAATACTAGCCAATGACCCCCTAATGAAACCACATCTTGCAGCCAATATATTTATGACACCATATGGTCCTATAACTCCAATACGAAGCTCCGGATGAACATCACAATTACTTTAATCAGAATTTCAAACCGGACATGGGAATATTATGCTTGTTCATTGTAAGGTTAATTCTCAGTATTGAGGTAGCACTTGAGAATCGATTCCCAATGGCAACCTACACGCTTTTGGTTGGCCTATCTTAATACTACTAGGAAGGTAAGGCCGAGAAAATACGATTTAATAAGATTTTGTGAATTTCAATAATCCATCCCATTGGCCAGAAAATGGGAACGGAATTATGCGTCGCCGATCGGAACGGTGTTTCTGAATTTGTCCTGAACATGGCTCTTATCCTAACAGACCGAAGTGCTCTGTTAATACCCAGTAATTAAAATCATATCAAATGGCAAGACGTTTGAGTGGCACGTTACCGATTCCGGGATAAAGGCCCATATCTTGTTTTATTTCCAATAACATGTATGCCGGTACTTGTCCGAAATACAGATAAAAAAAATACCCCTCCCAAGGAAGGGCATTTTTTAGTAAGTAAGCATCTTTTTGAAAATTTTCGGTTTTTTTTAATCTTAAATATTTTACTTTAGAGTTAAGTGCTGACTTGGGAAAAAATCACTTCGAATTAGAGTTTTTGCGTTAGATTGCGGGGTTAAACACTACCCAACTAAAAATACACACTTAAAGATAAAGGTAATAGACAGTTTTTTCCTGCTTAATTTGTTGTGAACGCACTGCAAGAAAGTGTTGTAAAAACCAACGGAAATTGTTTTCTTCGATAAAACGTAATCACGGTTTTTTAACTTGTTTCCTCTTTAGGAAATAAAAATTAATAGAAAGGTCATATTAGTCCCAACATAAAATCCACCTAATTTATATTTCAAAATAACGCAGTGTACAACCATACATCATTAGATTTTGCTTATGATATAAGCCCTGTGTTCCAAAACCAACTATACTTGTCCGGCCAATTTGTTGGGCTACAAGATAGAGGAAAGAGTATGTGAAAACAAGCATCAAAGCGATGCGAGAGATCAACGAGGAAAACCAATCTCTTTATCACCTAGATAAGAATTATGCGCGAGATTATGATATACCGCAATTAAATCAGACAGGAAAAAAATTATCAGATACCTTCCTGCCATTTAGCTATAAGTCTAGCGCCAAAAGATAATTTCCGTGTTAATATTTACATATGTCAAAACTGTTTTATGGGGGGCGACCCTTTGGTAACTGGGCCAATTATGAAAAGCTTTCGGAAATGGCTAGAAATGTAATGGGCCGATATTAATTGTAATAGCTATAACCATCGCGAGAGAAAAGTCTTTGGAGTTCTTCTCCTTTAAGGACAACCAAATGGGGAAAAGACGGAAAGAAAATTATCATAAAAGTTTTTAGTGGAAACGCTTAAACCTAATATTAGATAAAAATTTATAGGACGTAAAAGAAAGAGAATTTAGGGAGTTTGGTGGAAGTTCCTATGGAGGACTTATTAGTATTATGACAGGGTTAGTATCCTTCGCCATTTTTGCAAATGACTGATTTTTTTTTCCGCCTCCTTGTGGATTATCGCCAAAAATTTTTTGAATGCTATAACATTTTCATCAACACCCACATAAATTTCCACAACGATATCTATCATATATGCCGTGGTCCGAAAGTGTAATATGGGGGCGAATGGTGGAAAAAAGTTACAAGCAACATTCTTAAGAAAGGAATAAAAGACCGCCATTCGGAGAGTGAAACTTTGAAATCAATATTCGATCCAAAGGAAAACAATGAGGAACTGGGTTTTGGAGTCAAGAATTTCCACCCGCCTTGGAATCCTTTATTATTACGGAACTAAGATATAAAAGCCACTTATATGATTTGGCAATTACAAGGCGCACGGGAATCCCTTCCTTCGAAGTATTGAATTAACCTTTGTTCAAGGTGACGAATATTTTGGAGGCAAACATAGTTCAAAAATGCCAGCGGACTTTAAATTACCAGTGAATCTAATTAGACCGAACAAATAAATGCTGAGAAAAAGGAAATATCCTTGTTTTATCGATTGAACCAATAAGCATTTAAAAGAAGGTAATACTGTTCAGGGCTTATGAAGCAAATCCACCCTAAAGTAGTAATAGATGCCTATTAACGCGCTATTACAGTGCAAGTGGACATATCGTCCAAATTGCTCATAACAATTTGAGCATTGGCTATACAACGCAGATTTCAATCCTCGACTTTATTTCTCTGTGGCCGAAGGCAATAGTCAGTGGATTGATATCGGATATCTTACAAAAAGGGTCTGTAAATCAAAACATGGAAAAACTAAAATGCTAAATGGATTCGATTCAATTAGGATTGAAGTTTTTTTGTACCCATAAAATTGGAGAAAATTGCTAAAAAAAGCCCCACTGCTAAAGGAAGCCCACGCTGAACCCAACTTAAGATTATTAGAGTTGGTAAATGCCCTAGCAATAAGTTCACCCCTAGAAATTAGCTGAAGTTGCTTTTATAAGTTCTGGTAAGCCGAATTTTGGCTATAATGTGAAGTCCATGCCACACTAAATCCATGAAAGATTAGATCTGAAATCGCTATTGGCCGAAGACAAGGAAAGTGAGGAGCCCCTAGGTTATTATTAATGAATATATACCGAAGGAAAGGGAACATGAAGCTCTCAAGTAGGCCTTGTAAAAAGGAAAAAGTGTTACTTTCGATATATGACTGGAGGGCTTACATCCCTTAAAAGCTCATCCAATACTGCTTATAGTGAAGCAGCGATATGGAGAAGCACGCAGTATTAGAGATGCCATGAGCACACTGACAGTATATATCTAAAGATTACACGAGATGCGGTGCCAATATCGAGGGCCTTATCGAGCATATACATCCCACACACACAAAATGTTAAGATGCCAAGGCTGTAAAACTGGCGATGTAATCACGGGGAATCGAGAGATAGCGGCAAAAAGCAGCATATATGACAATTATAAGCAGCCAGAGAGAGAGCGCGAGATAGGACGCCTAATATGGCTGATGCATTGCGCATGACATGCGCCGAAACTATGCGCAATACACAGATATAATGATAATGCGCCACCCCACACACTTAAGCTAATAGTGCAAATCATTTGGGCTATTGAGGCCAGGGGCTGTTCCTAAATCAATCCGCGAAACTACCATGATCGCACTAAGCGCGGAGGGACCCACGACATCGGCGCAGCAGCACGCCTGCAGGGAGGATACAATGTAGGAGAACGTTCGTGCGCGAATATCAATCCACTATATGAATAGATAGATCTAGAAACAACCATATAATGTGCCGATGTAAAAAATTATAGCGGTAAGCCATACAGTGCTATGTCAGAAACGGTAAAGTGCCATGAGCGTGGCAACATTGTGTGCGAGATTCCTTACATGGAGAGACACATATAAGCGATGGTATCCCACCCACGGGCAAGCGAGTCAGGGACGAGAACAAAAACACGCCTTTTGGGGGTAAGAGAAATATTAATGGGCAGTTTCTGTAAAAATTTTCCGATAGCGAAGGCAAATATGAAAAGGCCAACTCCAAATGACGTGTTATCTATGACAGCAATTGGATGTCTCATCTTGATTATTACGGTTTGAAGCAGTGAGAACAGCTAAACTACATGAGCCTTCTCACACCCGCCCAGGGGAGCTCAGTCGAGCAATTAATGGCAGTCCACACACACAACCCGCGGCAGATTCAGAAGACACGAATGAACGTGCATTTTTTCGTCGCGTATGAGTATTCCATTTTGCGGACTTTGTTGCGGAGGCACGGATATAATATCGATGAGGCCGGTCTAAGCACGATCTAATAGTTTAAATCTAGCCTCGAGCGCACCGTGGGATCACACGGAAAAGCCGGAGTCAAAACCAACATTTTTAATGCTATAGCAGTTTTTAAAGGAGAAGAATTGTCTTACATGTCCGTGTAAGGCTTTGGCAACAAGGTAATTAACTGATTACTTCCAAGGTTGGAGACACAAAAAGTGGCCTCTCGCAATCTATATATCGAAATTTCTATTACGTGCCAAGAAAACGGGAAGGAGTTTGGAATATGGAAGATTTACATTTCTGGCCTCGCTTTGTCTTAATGGCGCAGAACAAAAGAGAGCAGGATCGTGGCCTTGAGCGATTTCGATGTTGGAGAAAGCTACTTTGAGTAAGCGGAACATTTCAAAGACCTGGCATGGGCCAAACACAGGTAGCGTATTTTAAGGGATACAATTGGCCGATGAGAATGAAGGACGAAGAGGCCAATAGCACTGTTCCGAAGCAATCACTCCATATGAGTACACACTAAGGCAGTATCCGAAGAGCCTAGACGAATATACAAAGATAGGTGCCACACAAGCACACCACTCGCGCGCAATCGCCCTATCACAGAGGGCGTAAGGGAATATATATTCGGAACGAGAACAGAATTATCTAGGATCCATTTGGAACCTATAGTGATACGAGCGACCCACCCCACGAAAGATATATGCTCACCTAACGGTAGAACACCGGATAGAGGCTACTACACATCATATAATAATACCAGATTGTTCGGATATGATAGCTATCATCCATAGTGGAGATATAAGGCAGAGTGCGCGGCGATTTGAGGTACACCAGATGAGTAGCTGCTATAGTACAAGGAATGAATTCAGCCGATTTATATTACGATAACGTGATAGTGCTTCCCATCTATAGAGCTTGAGATACACTCGGGAAACCGGGAAATAGAGATTGCAGCGGAGAGTGCGAGAAAACCGCCTCTCGAGATGCAGTTGAGCACACGAGGTGTCTATGCAGAGACACTGCGTCCGAGAGGATAGACTGAACATGCACGCAGATTCACTGAGAGGTAGTAGTCAATAGCGCTAAACGAGCAACGAGCACATGAGAACGTTAGTATATTGGAACAGCAGCTATAACCAGTTAGAGATATCACGCAAGTCACTGGAGTCACGTGTGTGTACAAATACGAGTGCGCTACGCCTGAACTCTGCACTGACACGCTCACATGATGTATTGATATCACAACACTAGGACACAGAATGTATAGGACACAACAATCTGACACAGATATTAAGTTATATTAGAGTGACATAGTAGCTAGATACCAGACATAAAGACACATATTGGCGAAGTGTCGAGAGTTATCGCATACGACAGCCATGAGCTCGCGAGCGTCATAGAGTGAGAGGGTGTCGAGCGATACAGATGCCAGAGTAACAGCACTCAGCGCCTCTAGTCCGCTGAAGAGAAACCGGCAAAACGCTGGCGCCCATCCGGTGCGCTGCATAGATAAAGTCTCACACCAGAGCCATCTCTATACGTTACGCGGGAGAGCAAGTGGTGTCACCAGATGATGTGTATTCTAGTGCACCATACGTATATACTTCACGCGGAGCCAGCGAAACGAGCGAGTGCGAAGATCGTCTAGCACGGATACTGTCGGATGCAAAGATGTGAAACAAACACAGCGCGAGCGGAGCTGAGTATCGAAGAGTAGTCATGAGTCGTGCGGGAACTGTATTACACGACCACGCGAGGCAGAGAGAGAGGTCGTAGGACGTCTAGCAGGAAGCAGTTGATAGAGTGAGAGACCGCCTAGTGCCATAACAACGTTAGTAGAGATGGCTAGCTATATCTCTATTAATGTGCGCCGACTGAGTGAGCGTGTTCATCAAATACAGCGGTCTAGCGCAAGAAAGAGAGATGTCTTATATAGAAAGAGCCGGAGAGCAGATATATCACACGTGCGCAGAGCGCGGGCGCACTATGAGTAGAGGCGATAAGACTATAAGATAGCAGTAGAAGGACAGGCGGCCGAAGTGTCAAGGTGAAGTCACCATATGCGCAGAATTCTGCACGCGACAGCTTGTCGAGTTCGCGACAGAGCTGTCAGATATTGAGAAGGTAAATCGTCGTTATTTACAATGAGAGAGATCAGCAGAAAATATATCCCGAAGATATATTCTGCGTAACGAGATTTTCTGGCCTTAGGTCAGAATGTGTAAACACAATTTTCCCACGGTCTACCGTCCCAATAATGCGTGATAACGAGAGATTACATATTTATTATCCCAAATGGTGGAGCGCGTGAGGCGGCGAGAGAGAGAGAGATTAGGTCGAGCTGGGTAGGAACGTGGTTGTTCACCATCGACAGAACTGCTATCGTAGAAAGAAGACACTACCGAGGAGAAGGGCAGGTCTAGGTCCGGCCACACGACGATGGAATGAGCCCTTAATTTTTTCAATAAATAATATGGCGAAGTCATATTGTTTAAATGATATAATTGGATGGGAAATCGAAGTTATCTCGATAGCCTTGGCCATTAGTTCTTGAAAAAATAAGATAGAAATCCTTGTACTTCAACCATTTGTGCATAAAAAATCCCCTTTCTCATCCAAACATATTCCAAAGTCCATTTGAAGAAATGTAGTACTGGTCTCATACATCCCGGGAACTACTGGGGATGGATCTATAGAGGGCATTTTTTGGGTAAATTTCCCTTAAAAATTATGGATTGACCAGATACTTTTGTTGACTGTTCGCAGGCCTCACAGAAATCTTTTTCAGGTATTTTGGGATTAAAGTGGGGGTCTAAGGCACACAAAAGGAGTTTGTGGTTATAGGTAGAGAAATACTTTCTAAAAATACTTGTATTTCCCACTGTAATGCTGCATTGGTAAATTGCTGACGAAGGTTTTTTCCTACCATGACATGCCCTATTTGGTGGAGATTTTGCTTGGATATCCAATTTTAAATCGCATTTTTTCAAAAATCCAAAAAGGGTGATGAGAGTAGGGTAGATTCCAATTTTCCGTATCCCTGAATTATGGGGCATCATATAAATTATTTTTCTTTATCCGTAAGGTGGCAACTACTTTCTCTCTCATTTTTCCCGTTAGGCAAAAGGTGCAATTTCATCTTACCGTTTCTGCCTCCGGATGAAATTGTACCGACAACAAATTTCTTTGGAAAAACGCACGCCATTATGGCCTTTCCATATTCTACATTGTGTCCTGATTTTCTCCAAAGCCAATATTTTTGCCCCTTTTCCTCAAAAACTTAATCGAGGTTTGTAATAATTGCCCAGTCTCATTGAAGTCCACAGCAAAAAAGGTCGGCAATTTGGAAAAATAATCCTCAATCGGCTATTCCATTTTTAGTCTTAATGGATTGGGCAGATACGAAAGAAGGCGATTACGTCTGTGATTTCCCAAGGCCAAAATGATGACCAGATCATTTATAGGAATGACCAAATAAAGAATACTAACTTTGTTGGGTAATGGCCAATTTTTATTATGTTCCCAAAGTTTCGTTCTATTAGGGAATAGTAGTCTATTTTATCCATATTCCGCTCCTTCTAATGGAATTATCCTGGGCCTCTAAGATATATAAGGATAATCAATAACTCATCCGGCACTTCATTGTTTGGCCCTTAATGTCAAAAGAATTGGATAATCTGCCTCATCGGCTAAATGTATCCAAATATTTTCCTGTATGCACTCGTAGCCTGGTTGGGAATGCCATTATAGTAAATCTAGCTGCAATCTTTTTTTTCTATCCAACATTTCATGTTCATTTTAAATCCCTGCAACCGTCTCCTCAAAAATAAAAATCGACCACATCATTGAGGTTTTTTGTTTTTCAAACAAACCGCCAATTGTCTGTCGGCCCGTCCTTCATCTTTAAGATTTTATGGATTCCTATTGAATTTCATCCCGGCGTTCCCAAGTCATCCCACTGACCATCATCTACAAACTCTAGCAGCTCCAAAATTAATTCTTTGTAGGCTACTTCATAGATTTCCAAATTCGATCATTTTGCCTCAAGGCCATATCTAGATGCTCGCAATTTGTTCGTTGATTCATGCCCTTTTTTGTAAATAATGAAGTTGAGGTTGTTCCTTCTTAAGTTAAAAAGTTTGGCTAACCTAAGGCCTTGAATCCAATGCCGCGGTAATAGTTACCGTTTTCATCACCGGTTTAGGGTACACACATATTCTAGAAATTCCGTGTCCCGGAGTAAAAGCGGCGTGCACCCTTACATCCACCATAATTTTTTTGGCCATTGTCTAATACACTTTCGTCTGTACCAAGAGTTAACAGTATCTTTCGTATTCTCCGCGCCACTGGTAAAAAAAACCGGGATACCGGTACGTGGAAATTTATCAAAGACTTTGGTACGGAACGATTTAACAACCAGGTTTCTCTTCCCGAAAATGGGAATTGTAGAAAGCGGCTATAAATAGCGGTAAAAAGTACGCGCACAGAGTTGAAGATGTGTATGGCCATTTTCCTGTCCTCCTCCTACATGATACATGGAGGCCAAAGATTAAGATTGGATCCTGGCGGCATCCTGTAATTCTTGTACAATTTCATCATAAATATCGAGGGTGCACCGAATTTAATTGTTTCTCCACCATTCGGCAGAAAGGATGGTTTCCTCTGCGCTGATGCCGAAGATCAGGCTGGTAGCTACCTCGATATATGTTTTTCGCAAATGTGTAACCTGCGACCGCCACCTCTTTAATATCCTTTATGCAAATAACTGTGCCATACTTACTACTACCCGCCTGAAGCATTTCCGCTTTTAACTTGCCCTTACCCAAGATTCATCAGCAATTTCTACAATTTTTTGCTCATGGTGAAGGTCAACTCCACGGTTATGGGATCTATTTACCTGATATTCCTTCTCTCTCACTAATTGTTAAAAATCCATTGATGTCCACTATTACAGTTGGCAGTAATCAAAACTATTTTGATCTTGCTTTTGGCTTGTTGGTCGCTTTTTTTGATTGCTTTTTTTTGTTTATAGGCGCTTGTAGTTTTTTGGCCCTTCGTTGCTGTTGTTTTTTAGTTGGTCGGTTTTTTTGGTCGCTGCGATTTCGTTTTTGGCCTTGGTCAACAGCTGTTTTTAAAGCGCTTGTTGTTGTGGCCGTGGTTTGAACTCTTTGCGCAGCTTTTTTTTGCCTTTGCTGCGCGGATCTTTAACTACCTCCTACGTGCTTGGGGGTGTTGGGTGTAACGGCATTCTTAAACAAATGTCCCCCAGGTTAGATCATTTGACCGAGTTTAATGTGCCTGGCCTTTTATGGCCTATATTTTTTGCTGCAGTCCCTCAACGACCCAATCAAAAATTCTCGCTGGCCAACGGAAATTAATATCGGCATCTGATGCCGGATTACAAAAATCTATTGCAGTAATCGGTATACCATCCCTAACGGCGAATTCCACAGTATAGAAATCAAAAACCCAAGGCCCGCATTTAATTTTATGGTATAGTCCTTACGGTATCCAATAGTTTTTTGCTCAATGGCGTCCGTCATAACATATCTTAAGTGACTGTGATACGGCTCATATTGCATAATACTGTACCTCATTACCAGCCAAGGCAATAGCAACGGAAATATTCATTAAAAGCTATTTCTTCCTGCACAATCATAATAAGTTGCCAGGTTATCACTGTGGCTTAAAAAAATTCTTTACCGAATTGTTGAGTTATACACATTACTTCCATCCACCACCGAAAAAGGGTTTCATATAGGCAGCAAAACCGAATATAGTTCAAAAATAACCTTCCCCAGTCCATTGGGTATTTTAAAATTCCGAAGGAATTTTCCGCTGGTATCGTCCCCGTCCCTATCCTTAGAGGGTAGTAGAAGGTTTTATGGACACAGTAACCCCTGTTTTATACCAACGGCATTATTGAAATTTTTCATCGGCACTCCACCAAAAAAGGAAATTGTTAATACTCGCAGTACCCGGATATGGCCGCATTTTTTAGATATGCCGGTAAAAACAGGGACATCCTGGAAAACTACGATCGAATGAATTACAGCATATTCCCGGTAGGGTCGGCTTTGTTTTACCTGATCTTAATGAATAACAGCTTTCTATCTGCGATTATCCACTAAATGTTTTTTTGGGTTATCCTATCTATAAAGGCTTGCGGAAATGGATTGTTTCTCTGACCGAAAGAGTATTCCATATTTTTTTCAATAGTGTATATGTGTTAAAAGTTTTACATTAGAGATAAATAATGGGGAAGCATTTCTCGCCCATATTGGCCAATCATGACTGCATTGGGTCGATTGTCCAGCCCAAGTGATCAATGTCTTTACGCTTTAGAATTCTGACACTAAGGTTTGGCTCCCAAACAATATCTAGTTCGCCTAGTCCCCCAAAACTATTTCTTCAATATTATAATAGCGCTCCATTGGAGTTCCTGCCATGTCTGGCGGGACAACGATTTGGCAAATAATTCGACTGGATTTTGTGCTAAAATGATTATTATAGGAAGATACACACTCGGTTCACGTTGTAAAAGCCGTCAATTGAATTCTGGT
>Ga0163217_1067506_pt1 | contig 10691 bp, 20 predicted proteins | sample SynspAceP_FD_185933 | JGI IMG/M metagenome (GOLD analysis project Ga0163217, IMG submission 185933) | Saline lake microbial communities from Ace Lake in Antarctica - Synechococcus sp. Ace-P (PacBio error correction) | ecosystem: Environmental > Aquatic > Non-marine Saline and Alkaline > Saline ...
AAAGAGAGAGATAAGGCAGGCGCTCATTTTGCCACGGCCATGTCGGTTTCCCAAGCGGTGAAGGATTTCCGCTTTGGCCCCGCCCAGGCCCCCAGCGGCCAACTGGGCCCGCTTTTTGGCCCAAACCCTTCCAGCCCCCGGGCCCGGTTTTCCCCCTTTTGCGCAAAAAGATCCCCAGATCCACCGATCCGGGCCTGGCAAAAAAATTGTTGGCCGCCCAAAAGCCCTCCAGGGGTCCCGTTCCCCGCCCAAGGCCGGTTTGGGGGGGTGGGCAAGGCCCCGCTGGGCCAACCGACAAGGCGCCCGGCCGGGTCAGGGGCGAAACCAAGCAAAGGTTCGTTTTTTTGGGCGGAGCCCCGGCCCTGGCAAGGTTTTCCCCCACCGGAAAGGGGCCAGGCCCACCACCCGCCACCCCTGGGGCCCATAGGCCGAGGGGAAAGAGCGGGCGATCGCCCACCAACGGGCCACCGACCGCCGGAATTGCCCCGGTGATCGCCTCCAGGCTGCCGCCGCATGGCCCCGGATTCCACCCACCGCCACGATCGGCCCCGGCCGGTAAAGCCGCAACAGGGCCAGGGGCCGGTCTTGCCGGAGAGGTTTGTCGAGCCCCCCGTGCAGCAGCCACCACGATCGGCCTGTGGCGCTCAGCAATCGCGCTGAGGCGATCACGCCCCAGGCCCGGGCGGCAGCGAGGGCTGCACAGGTCGCCGCAGCGAAGGGTCCCTCGAAGCGGTCGTTGGAATCAAGTGAGAATGGCTGTTCGAGATCCGGCCAGCGCACCAAGGGGCAAGCACTGGGCACGCGCGCATTGAGAAGGGCGCTTGTCGGAATAGCAGCCCAGCACAGATCGAGACCGAGCCTGGCGGGCCGTCCTGGGCCATCAGCACGGCCTCAGCAAGCCCGCCGGTTTTGAGCAACTTGATGTCACTCCCATCCACATGGGGAGCCCAGCCCGCAGCAGATCGCCAGTCCCAGCAGCTTCTCATCGGCCACCAGCGGATCGAGGCAGTGGGTGTCCAAGGGCGGCGAAAGCCCGGCAAGTGTCAAGCGTCCGGATCGGCCAGGGCGGGCACGGCTGCTCCACAGCACCCAACCCCCTGCTCGGCCAGCCAGGAATCAGCTGACAGCCGGTGGCCAGGTCCCAGCCGCCATTGCATCCAGCCTGAGCTCGGCTGGCCTGCCGCCATCGGCCCGCCAGGGCCTGGCCAAACTGTGCGCACCAGGGCCCGGGTCATGGCCTGTTGGACGTCGGGAGCGCCCAGTGTATTTCAAATTTGAGATGCGAATCGAGTGACGCCCAGCTGCTGGCCACCCAACGCTCCAGCCTGGCGAGCACCGCTTCTGTTGGAAGCCCGAGGCCGAGGGTGATGACTGGTGGGACCTGCAGGCCTGGCGCTCGCAGTCCCCAGAGCCGCCAGTAAGCGGGCTGCTCGAGGCGCTTGCCCCCACCAGTCCGTGCACGGGCCGAATCCAGGGCCACAGCGGGCCGGTGGCGAGAGGGTGCCAGCAGGGGCTCCCAGCGCTTTGCCAGGCTGAGGGATCCTGGGCTGTGCCGTTGGCACCCAGGCCCTCCCAGCTGGGGCACATCCCGCTCCAGCTCCTCGGCCACGGCGTCAGTGCTGAAGGACGATGACCTGTTTCGAAGCCGCCGTTTTCGCCCTGGCCGATCAGGCCCCGTTGCTCCCACCTCCACACAAGCAGGCGTTTGGACCGAAGCGGTCCCGTGCCGCGACTGAATCGCCAGCGGCACGTCTTGATGAGCGAAAAAATCGCTGCCAGGCGCCCCTTGCATGGACCCAGTGTTTGCCCGTGGTTAGACTGGAGAGGATGAAAACGACCCTGACGCGGGCCCGGGGCAGCTTATTGGATCACCACCTCGCTGCCCAGATGAACAAGGCGGCATTCCGAGCGGATGGCCGGATTCTCGAACATGGTTTGCCCTGGAACCGATGAGCACAGGCGCTGATCTGGTGGCTCTACAACACCTGCACGATCCCGCGACCAAACGCTGAGCAGTATAAGGTCCACGCTACCTGGGACAGCCAGCCAGCGCAAACGCCTCAATGCCCAATCTCAACCCTCGTGGTGGCCGGCTGCGTGGCCCAGCAGGAGGGTGAGAGCCTGCTGCGGCGGTGCCCGAAACTGGAATCTGGTCATGGGGCCCCCAGCCACGCAACCCGCCTGGGCATTCTTGCTGGAGCAGTGGAGAGCGTCAGCAGGTGGTGGCCACCGGCGAGCATCACATCCTTGAAGACCATCACCACGCGCCCGCCGCGACAGCGCGGTCTGCGTTGGGTGAATGTGATCTACCGGTTGGCTGCAAACGAGCGCTGCACCTATTGCGTGTGCCGGGCGTGGGCGGGTCCAGGAGCAGTGCGCGAACCCCCCGAGGACCGATCCGCCAGGAGATCGAAGCCCTGGCGGCTCGGCTACGCCCGCGAAATCACCCTGCTGGGCCAGAACATTGATGCCTACGGCGTGACTGCCCGGGCATCTACTGCCGAGGGTCGGCGTCGCACACGCTCACCGACCTGCTCCATCACATTCACGACGTCGAAGGGATCGAGCGCATCCGCTTCGCCACCAGCGCAACCCCCGCTACTTCACGAACGATGCTGATCGACGCCGTGCGCCTCGTGAGCAAGGTGTGCGAACACTTTCACATCCCTTTTCAGAGCGGCGATGACGCCCTGCTCAGGCAATGGCGCGCGGCTTACAGCGTCAGCCGCTTACAAGCGGATCAAATCGAGCGCATTCCGCCAGCAGATGCCCGATGCGGGATCAAGTGCCGACGCGATTGTGGGCTTTCCGGCGAAATCCGAGGCCCAGTTCCGCGCCAAACCATGACCCTGGTGAGGAGATCGGCTTCGACCTGCTTCAACACCGCCGCCTACTCGCCGCGCCCAACACCCCCTTGCCGCCCACCATGCCAGAACAGGTTGAAGTGGAGGCGTCAAGGTGGAGCGGCTCCAGCAGCTCAATGCCCTGGTGGAGAGGTGAAGCCCGCGGCGCAGTGGCCCGTTACCTGGGCCGCCGCGAGGAGGTGCTGGTGGAGGGGAGCAACCCCGCGATCCCTCCAGCTGATGGGCCCCGACCCGCACCACGGCTCAACCTTCTTCCCGGCAACCTCAAAACAAGGCGGGGAAAAGATCTCCCAAGCCGGTGATCGGGTGATGGTCCAGATCGAGTCGGTGCGGGCTTTTCCTCGCTCAGCGGCCTGGCCTGCGCTGAGCCCTGCCCTGGGCAGAACCGCGATCGCTGATACGTTTTGGCGGCCGATCCGGCCCCTTCTTGCGTAATGCCCGCTTCCCCCCTGCCTGGCTTGGTGTTGCGGGGGTGTCTCAGTGAGCATGCCGTGTCGATGCCGATCGGCGATCACCGTGATCGGCGCCTGCGCAGCGGCCCCAATGCCGCGCGCATATGAGTGAAGCCTTATTACATCGACCAGCGGGCCCATTGGTGGCCTCCCGCCCTTGCCGAGGTGGGTGCCTTGGGGCCAGGGCGTGGCCGCACGGCTGGCCGATCTTCCCGCGCTCGCAACGGGATGGCTTCCAGGGGCTCCCGAGGGAGCCGACTGGATGTGGAGGTCTTGGTTTTCCGGTGCTGCATGGCCCATGGCGAAGACGGCATCGATCCAGGGCCTGTTCAAGCCTGATGCAGGTGCCGTTCGGTGGCAGGGTGCCTCGGCTCGGCGGTGGGCTGGACAAGCAGGCGATGAAGGCCGCCTTCGCCGCCGCCCGGATTACCCAGGTCCCCCGAGTGCGGCGGTTCAGGCCGCTGAGCTTGAAAGGCCGAACCCTGAACAGCTTGCTGGGCAAGGCCTGAGCGGTCAGCTCGGCTATCCCTGTTTTCGTCAACCAGCCGCCCAACCTGGGCTCCTCCGTGGGAATCAGCAAGGCCACAGCGCCGCTCCCTGCTGGAGGGCCTGCGAGAGGCCGGCCCCGCTTCGATTTCCCCGTCTGGTGGTGGAGCAGGGGGTAACGGCGCGGGAACTCGAATGTGCGGTGCGCGCGAGCGGGCCAGGCGCCGCAGCACGTGGCAAGCGTCGTGGTGGGGTGAAATCTGCCTTCGAGGGCCGACTGGTACGACTACCAGACCAAATACACCGCTGAGCTTGAGCCGCACGCTGAGGCCACGCGCTCGCTGGAATTCCCAGGCGGGAACTGCCAAACGACTGGCGAATCCGGGCCTGCCCAGGCGGTGGCGGCGGCGGGGCTGGCCAGGTCGATTTTTTTACGATGAAAGCGCTGAACCCTCTGGCTGAAACGAAATCAAACGCTGCCGGGCTTCACCAGCCAGAAGCATGGTGCCCGATGCTGTGGGAGGCAGCGGTGTATCACTTGTGGATCTGTGCACCATTTGGGTCCGAGGCGGCGGGAGACTATGGGTTCCCGCCATGGTGAAGAGGCGTTGGCGCCCATGAGTCCGCTGTTGCCTCTGGTTTGCCCCTGCTGGTGGTCTTTGTGATCTCACCGCCCTTGGCTGGCTGGAGCGCCGCCGGCAGCGCCTGTTTCCGCTGCTGGGCTGAAGGCTGCTGAGCTCGCCAAACTTGATGGCTGCGGCGCCGCCCCGGCTGCTCGATGGCGTGCTCACCTGGAGCAGCTTCGAGGCGGCCAGCTCAAGCCCCCAGGGCAGTTTTGTGATCCAGCAAAAAGCTCGAATTGCTGGAGTTTTGAATGCCCTCGGCTCCGGGTGACGGCGTCCGCGCCGTCACCGAAGAATAGCCAGGCAGTTGCGCTGCCGCTTGGTCGGCAATGGCGGAACAGAAGGATCTGGATTTCTCCGATGCCGAGCGGCACGCGCGCTGGATGGATGAATCCTGATGGCGCGCTCGCGCGTTGGTGAGCTGTGAGTCCCACGTCTCTCAAAGTCGCAAACCCCCCAAAGCCCCTAGCTTCCGGTGTGGAGGCGCAGGCCGGCAGCTTGCGCGATCAGCGCCGGCCGGGGAGCGGGCCTCCACAACCTCTGGAGATTTGGCCTCTTTTCGGCCTGTGGCGGCTGGTCCTCGGCTACGGGACTACTCCGCCATGGCTGGCCAGCCTCTGCGCGTCCTGAGCAGGTGAACGTGATCGGCAGCCACAGGTGAGCGTGATCAGGTGGTTGAGGCCGCTTGGGCTGCAATTCCCCGTCCTGCCTGCTCCAACCTCCCAACCCCAAGCAGTTTGCATGGCAAGAGGTGGCGGGCGGCGCTGCCGTGGAAGAAACGTCGAGGTTTGAGCGGGCTGATGCTGGCCTCCTCGTTGCGGATCGATCTGGTCGACCGCCAGCGCGTTCGCACGGGCGCTGCGGGAAAAGGGCGCTGGTCTTTGAGCGGGGCTACGTCGAATCGTCTGGGAATTGGATGAGCCTGAGCCACCAGCAGGTTCGCCCTCACCTAAGGAACCATTCCGCTAGCCGAGTGGTCTTCGGTGCTGGCTGGAGGAGTGGCACCGTCCGGCGTTGGCCCAGATCCTGGAGGCGCGCAACATGCCTGAGGCAGGCCCACTGCAAGAGATCCTTTCGAAGCCGAATGGCCATCTTTGCTGCGGACCAAGGCGCTGGGCCAGGTGAGATTGGCCCGGCCGATGCCCAGCTCCTGCGTCGCCTTGAGCTGATGCATCACCTCACCGGGAGGCTGCCAGGCCAACTCAAGGGCCGAACCATCCAACGATTTGATCTGAGTGATCCCGACAAGCGGAACTGGGCCTGCGGCTGCCCCCGCCAAGGAAGGCTGCCCAAGGGTTCACCGGGACCGTTACGGCCGGGACCAAATTGACCGGTCATGTTTCTCGAATCAGGCTTCCATGCAAAAAGTGATCGTTTTTAATACAGATGGGGTTTCCACGTTTGGCAGACATAATGCTGCCGAAGCCGAATGGATGAAGGGTTTCTTCGTGGGAGACTGCACTACGCCAATACCACCTCACACTTTACCCAGATTCTCTGCACTTTTCGTGACCAACACCCTCCCACTCCCCTTTCTCCCAGCAGCAACGGCATCGTTTGCCCAGCCAAGACGCGCGATCGAAGTGATCGGGGTCCGGCGGCGGCGGCAGTAACGCGGGTCAACAACGGATGATCGCCTCCGATTCTGCGAAGGGTGGGCTACAGGGTTTCTCAACACGATGCTCAGGCCTGCTGCAGTCCGGCGTTCCCAGAAGCCGGTGCAGTTGGGGGCCAGAAATTGACCCGGGGGCCTTGGAGCCGGTGGAAACCGGTGATCGGCCAGAAGGCGGCGAAGATCGCGCCCCGAATTGCTGGCGGCGCTTGAGGCGAGCTGATCTGGTCTTTATTGCCGCAGGAATGGGTTGGCGGCACGGGCACAGGAGCGGCAACGCGATCCTCGCCGAAGTCGCCAAGGAGTGCGAGCGCCTCACCGGTTGGCATCGTCACGCAAGCCGTTCAGCTCGAGGGGCGCAAGCGCCAGAAGCAGGCGGAGGAAGGCATTGCCAGGCTGGCTGAGCATGTCGACACCTGATCGTCCTCCCAAATGAACCCGGCTGCGTGATGCGATCGGGCGCTCTGCAAGAAGCGTTCCGCGCCGCCGGACGACGTGTTGCGTCCAGGGTGTGAAGGGCAATCATGCAATCATCACCAAACCCGCCTGGTCAATCGTTGACTTGCCGATGTGCGTTCGGTGATGACGTGCCGGCAACAGCCTGCTGGGCATTGGCGTGGGTTCAGGCCGCTGCCGTGCACCGAAGCGGCCAGGCCGCGATGAGCAGCCCCGCCTGCTGGAATCAGCACGAATCGATGGGGCCAAGGGCTGCGTGTATTCAACGTAGCGGTGGCAAGGACATGACCCTGGAGGACATGACCAATGGCCGCCGAGGTCCATCCTACGACCTTGGTTTGATCCGATGCCACATCATTGTTGGCGCCGTGGTGGATGAAAAGCTGCGAAGGTGAGATTTCACGTCACCGTGATTGCCAACCGGCCTTTTGAAAAGTGCATGCTACAGGCAACCAAGACAAGTCACCTCCCAGTTTCGCCAGCCCCAAGGCCTGCTGCTCTGACCCAACCCGCCGGCGATCAACGGGGTGCCAAGATCCCTCCCTTCCTGCTGAACGCCAGACCCGCACCGAGAGGACGAAGTGAACCCGGAGTTCGGGGCCGGCCCATTCCATACCTGCTGACCGTGCAAGCTGCGTTTGTGGGTGAGGACTGGAATTTTTCGTTGGCCTGCGTTTGGCATGCCACAGATTTTGACCTTCAGGTCAACGTCCTGAAAGTAGCCAAAGTTGCAAAGGGGTGACCCGGAGCCGACGCCTGCCTGGAGCATCCCGTGTGGCTGCTCCCTTCCGGTTCTGACGCAGATTTGGGCGTCCCGGCCGCATCCGGACCGATCGAAAGCGATGATAGCCAAAGCCTGATTAGAACCCTGCCTGTCGTGCCGATGCCGTCCCCGTGATCTCATCGATGCGCAAACAGGCGGGCAACCGATCCGGCTGCTGACCGCCTGGGATGCGCTCTCGCGGCCCTGGGTGGAGGAGGCAGGCGCTGAGGCGCTGCTTGGGGTGATTCGCTGGCGATGGTGGCGCTGGGTCACCCACCACCCTGCCGGTGACGATCGGACGAGATGATTCACCACACCCAGCGCCGTGGGCCCGGGGCCCTGAGCGAGCGCCCGGTCAGCAACCCTGCCTGATCTGCGATCTGCCCTTCCTGAGCTATAGTGCGGGCCTGATCAGGCTGTGGCGGCCGCGAAGGGTTCTTAAGGAGACCGGCCGGCGGCGGCCGTGAAGCGGAGGGGGCTGAAAACCGGCAAACCCTTGTGGTGGTTTGATCGCCTGGTGCGTAAAGTGGCATCCCGGTGATGGGGCAGCTCGGCTTGACTCCCAGTCGGTGCATCGGTTCGGCTATCGGCCGCCAGGCCAACGACCCGATGCAGCCAGGAGCGCTTTGTGCTGCCAGGGCCGAGATCTGCAGGCGGCGGGCTGCTTCGCCCTGGTGCTCGCATTGTGCCTGCGGAGTTGGGCTGGCCGGCTGCGGCGGCAAGTTGGCGATCCTGTGGATCGGCATCGGAGCGGTGACGACTCGACGGCCAGGTGCGGGTGACCGCCCATCTGCCTGCGGCCCTCGGCACGCCAGCCTCCCCGTTCAGCCCGGCCCTGATCGATGGTCGTGGTCCTGGCGATCGAGGCGCTTTCAGAGGTGGGTGTCGGGCCCAGAAACGCTCATCCACCAGCCCAGTCAACTCCGCAGCACCGCTTGCTGAGGGCCAGGCAGTCGGGTCACTGAGGCGCCAGCGGTCCCGCCTCAATCAGCAGCAGGCCTCTTTCAGGAAACGGCTGGCAGCCGCTGCCGCAGCGAGGCCAAGTGCGCGGCGGCTGAGGCCGTAGTCGATCGCTATCTGCCCCATCGCCCCCCCTTCGCGCCGCGGCGCAGGCCCACCATCAACGTCATCAAACGGTAGACCGCTAGCTCAGAACGCTCTGCTCAGCGTGAGGCCTGGCGTCGGGCCGCGGCTCGCCTGGCTGGTTGCTCGGTGGTTGCTTCGCTCAAGCCATTCCCCATAGGCGGCCCGGGTTCGTGGCCTGGCCAATCGCCGTCCTGGGGGCCGAGGTGGCTCAGCCCGAACCCCACCAGCCTGCCCCGCTCCAATAACCCGGTGTGGCGTGAAACATGGCCGGGCCTGGCCGTAATTGGAGATTTCGTAGTGGCCGTAGCCCGCGCCTTCAAGCGCTTCGAGGGTGATGCAATCAGGTCAGCGGGCCGAGGTCCCGGAATCGGCAGTGGCAACGCGCCACGCTTTTGCGCCAGGCGAAACACGGTGCCGGGTTCGACGATCGGTCGTAGATCGAAGGTGGGGGGCGTCAACGGCCACGCCTGCCGCAGCTGTTGTGCCAGTGGTTCAGGTCCTGTTGGGGCAACCCGGATCAGGTCCGAGGCTCCGCTGCCCAGCGAACCCCTGCCGCTGCGCCTGGGCCAGCCAGCCGGCGGCTTCAAGCCAGGTCGGCGCGCCGGTGGCGGCGCCCAGCGTCCCCCTCCAGCACGGCGTCATCGAAGCTCTGCCCCCCCAGGCTTGAACGCGGTTGACGCCCGCGGCCAGCACGCGGTGAGCGGCGCTGACGAAGCTTGGCCGGGTCCATTTCCATGCTTGATCTCCGCACCGGCAGCAAGGCAACTGGGCAGTTCCCAGGCGCTGAAGCAAGGCGCCGATGCTGGCTTCGGGGTGGAGCAAGGAGGGGGTGCACCGCCCAGGTACAACCGGTGAGAGGGGCCGGGCCCTGAATGGGGCACTGCTGATCTCCCAAGTGCAGCAGCGGAAGGTGGCGGCGATCGAGTTTGGAGTGGGGCGCCGTCGGCTTTGTCTCCGAGGGGACGCACCGCGAAGTTCGCAAATTAGAGAGGCAAAGCGCGCTTGACAGAAGGGGAATGTGCAGGTAGGCGCTGCGGGGTTCACGCTGGACGCGGGCCGGCCGCGGCAACGGTATGGAAATCCGAGCAAGGCAAATCGACCGGAATCGGCCAATGCTGCAGCTTCTGATGCAACGGTCAGCCCAGACCAACCTGGTGGACCCGCTGATCCTGCTGTTGTTTCTGATCTCCGGCGCTGCACCGGCTGGCTGGGCCCGTCGACCTGCTGCCTGCTGGGTTGCTGGATCAGGTCACGAACCTGGAGGGCCCTGCGCTGGTGCTGGCTTGGCTTCGGCGCCTTTTTTCGGCCTTGTTGGGCCGGATTCTTCTTTCAGCTGTTGGCGCCGCCGACTGATTGCGGCAGGTGCGGCGATGCCCACCGATCTGCTGGTGAGCCGGCAGTGGACTGATCATTGGCCTGCTGGTGGCCACCTGCTGCTGGCCCGATCCTGCCTGTTTGCGCTTCCCTGGGAGTGAATTTTCCGTGGAAGCCCTGGCGGCGGTGCTCAGCAACGTCTTCTTCGGGGTGCTGGGTTCAACCTGGCCGAGGTGCACGGACGCACGCCTGCTGCGCTCTGTTCAACCCGCGAGCACGACGCCTGCTGGTGGCCGAAGGGGTGTTGAAACGCCGCCAGCGCCAAGATCCTCGACACCAGCGTGGATCATTGATGGCCGCATCCGTGGGCTGCTCGATTCGGGCCTGCTGGAGGCCAAGTGCATCGTGGCCCAGGCGCGTTGATCGGACGAACTCCAACAGCTGGCCGACTCCAGCAACAACGAAAAAACGCGGCAAGGGCCCCGTGGCCTCCAACCTGCTGGCGGTGCTGCGGGCGCTACGGCCGCCGCTGGTGGTCGAACAGCACCCGCTACGAGGGAAGGCGCCGACGACAAGTTGCTCAAGCTGACCGCCGAATACGGCCGGCACCTGCTCACCGCCGAATTACAAACTGGCCAAGGTGGCTGAGGTGCAAGGAACTCAAGGTGAATGAATTGAAGCGCCCTGGTGATCGCCCTGCGGCCAGAGGTCCAACCCCGGCGATGCCTCAGCTGAAAGATCGTGCGCGAGGGCAAGGAAGCCGATAGGGGGTCGATACTGGGGACGGCACCCATTGGTTGTGGTGGAGGCGGCCCGCAGCGGGATCGGCCAACGGTTGCCCGTCACGGTGACCGGAGCCCTGCAGACCTCGACCCGCCGCAGTCTTTGCCCGCTTGCGATCCAGAAAGTTCCAAGGAGGGGGCTGTGGTTCGGCCCACAGCTGGCCCCCGCAGGCTCGGGCCTGAGTTGAACGTTGAGACCTGATGTCGGTGTCGGCCCCTTACTACGGCGATTCGGCAGCGATGCCGCAAGCCG
>Ga0163217_1079633_pt1 | contig 10691 bp, 12 predicted proteins | sample SynspAceP_FD_185933 | JGI IMG/M metagenome (GOLD analysis project Ga0163217, IMG submission 185933) | Saline lake microbial communities from Ace Lake in Antarctica - Synechococcus sp. Ace-P (PacBio error correction) | ecosystem: Environmental > Aquatic > Non-marine Saline and Alkaline > Saline ...
AATTTCTGCACATAATAGTCAAGATCGCAGCAATGCTCTCCGCATCTCCATCGTAGAAATGAGAAGGCATCAACTGGTAAGAATCTCCGGAGCAGTCATATTTCTTTTCCGGCCAACATTCCGATAGGACTTCAATTCATGCAAAATAAATTAATGCCAACGACGCCATGCGCCTAGGTAACCCAATCAGATGCCACTAAAGCGGAGCCATTCGCTGCACTCCTTTTCCATTGGAATCACCATGAATCCGGCACAGTACTGACAAGTATTTTTTACGACCATCGCAAATTGTAAATCTGAAGCCTTTTTCATCCAGGCGAACTCGCCGAAAACAAGCACCGCTTCTGGACATAACCCGGCCGCTCAAATCGCCTTTTTAACCCGTTAACGTTTAATTGATGCAATTGGTAAATCAGTTCGTTTTGAATAAATTCGGCTCTCCTACCAACAACACTGGCGCCTTGATTTTTGGGCATTTCCAGTTGATAGCCATTCCACCAAAACGGTTTCTTGCTTCCCAATTCCATTCCAGAATCGCCCTGCACCAAACCAATGCCAACAGGCGATTTAATTTCTGGATTATCCCTCTTTCATGATAGCTGCCGTCAAAGTCTCCAGAAAAAGTCTCTTTGTTGTTGATCTGCGTTTTTGCCAGTTCCGGCGATTCCCAAAAGTCGAAGTAAGGAACCATACCTCGAAGCAGCTTAGAAAACTGCTCAATTGACTGCATCTTGAATCAAGGCTTTGATCTTCCAAAAGAATTTAAAACAAACTGTCCAACACCTCAGCGGATGCATCCCTCACTGAGCCGATGCGCTGGCTCAAGGCTAACTGCAAGCCTTCCGATCCCACCTCACTGGTTTTGGAAAGCTCAGCCATTTTTGGTTTTCTAGCTTATTCAGGGTTTCCTGATTGCTTTCCTAGCAAAAGTCTCCAAGGAGTCGATTGAAATGTATTCTTTTACTAAAGAAATTTTGATCTTCCACGCGTCTCAAAAAAGCAAATCTGATGGTAAGCGCATCATTCCCTCCAGTGTCCAGGTGCATGAATCTTCCCATTTTCACCTAGCTCCCACTTTTAAGCAAGAACTACCAAAACTCCTCCACGAATCGGGATCCGTTTCGCTTCGACCTAAAAGACCGCGCCGCCATGTCGCGATGCCATCCATCTGGGATTGGGAAAGTCTGGCGAACAAAATCTGTATTGCTTTCTTTCGCGAGCTTAGGGAAAAGGTTCAGTTTCCAAAATCTCAAGAACTATTCGCTCAGATCTCCCCAATGCACAGTGCAGAGTCCAATCTCTTCCAGGTTGTTCCTTCAAATAAGCCGTCATATAGGAGCCGTGCTGCATGGCGATTCCAACTGGTACATATCTGAATGTAAAATGCTACCATCTGGCCCCATTACTCCATGAACTGCCGGAATCAGTTCGTCGGTAGAAGCCGATAAAACCCCCTTCCTGAATTGGGATCATTCGCTTTCTAAAATGACGCCATGTGATTTGCTTCAAAGATTCAGCCACAATTACCTTTGTAAACGACGAATAATTCCCAACCGGCATGTTCGCATCACAAAAATATTCCCTAAAGTATTTCAGGCGCAGGAAAAAGATGACTTCGATTAGACTGTTGCGAGCAAGCAGAGGTGAATTCTAAGAGTGCTTTCCTCTCGTCAAAGTGCCTGGAATGTAATCCCTCGATTGATGGCTGGGCTTAGTTCCGGATAGGGAAAATCTTCCGATCGAATTCGTCAATTTCCATGATCGATTTCTGTTCATGCTCATGATGTGGATTTCTGGAAAGGTAATTTGCCGGCACCAAATCCCCATGAAGCTGTGACCAGATTATAATTGTAAATGCAACGACCTTGATCAATCTTGGGGAGATTCCCCATTGGCCCACTGAAAACTCCGTGCTATCTCCCGGAATCCATTCGCCTGATTCTATTTGTATCGAAGCCGGGATTTTGCACTATAAATACAAATGTCCACATTCCTCACGAATTCATTTCTGAATGCTCAGGAACCCAATTGAGGCATAGGTGGAGTCCAAGAAAACTTTGGTGTCACTTTTAAATCCCCATATAAATCCCTGAGTAACGCGAGAGAGTGAATCGCACATTAATGCTCCTCCTTTTATCAATCCAAGCGCTCTCGAGACAATCACCAAATTATTCGAAGAATAAACGCTGATTGGTGTCTTACCATTTCCCATCCCCTCTTTCAATCTTCTAAATAAAAATTCGAACCAATCGGCTGAACTTCCTCTTCACTTCCCATCGATATCAGTCATTAAGCCACGCAATTTCAACGACCCAAGTCTTCCTTTTCATTAAAACTGGATCAAAAACTGATCTTCGATCAAAGGCTCGAAGCTACCCAATTGAACTTTGGAATCCAGGTTCAATTTCGAAAAGTCCTCCAACTCTCAAGCTGCAGTCCTAGCCGGAGAATCCAGAGTTTCTGGGAGTGGGGCCATTTTTTTTGTACGGCAAAAGAACTAATCAGGAAGATTAATGGAATAATGCGATTGAAGATGCATTGCAATAGATATTTTTGGTTTTGGATACTGAGAGCTGAATGAATAGATCAATCCAATACTATCAGCACTTTCCAATTTGGGCATTTAATTCCATTTGTTGACAAAAAAGTAGCGGTTTAAAAGCTGGAATTTTGGGAATGAAATGGATAAAAAAAAATAAGGGCTTTGGTGGAAAAAACAAATACGATATGCATTTGCTTGATACACTTTCGAGAGATAAGCTTCTTTGAAATAAGATCTCCCAAGATAAACTTTCGTGAGAAAGGCTTCGCTGAGATAGGTTTTTGCTAAGATAAGCTTCGTGAGATGCTTCGGTGAAATAGAAATTTGTTCGCGCGCGATGAGCTCTTTAACCTATTTTATTTATCTGCCCAAAGGGCAATCTTGATCCATTCAATCAACTTTATTTCCAGCCTATTTCCATTTGCCTAACCTTTGTGGAAACGGCTGATCCCATGAAATTTTCCGTTTAGGTCTTAACCAAAGAAGTAGTCCTTGCCACCGAAAGGGCAATACGCTAAACCCCAACCCGATTCAAGTTCAAGCTATCCCGGCGCTAATAAAAGGAAGAGATCTTCCTTAGGCATAGCTCCAACCGGTTTGGAAAACAGCAGCATGACATATTTGCCTATGCTTCAATATTTACAGAAAAAAATCGGCTCAAAAAAGTCGGGGAACTCCCGTTTTAAGTCTTAGTCCCTTACTCGTAGCAGCATTGCCGCTCAGGTGCGGAAGTTTCGGAAAATTTCGCCAGATATTTAAGCAGAAAAGTGAAAACACTGGGGTTTATGAGAGGGCGTGAAATCTCGATCATCTCAGATGCAAAAGGCTCTTGACAGATATTCCTCAATTCGCCACTCCTGGAAGATTATTGGATGCTTGCACAACTGCCTTGCAACTAATCAAGTCGAAATTTTGGGTTTTTGGATGAATGGACAAAGTCGCTCAAGCAGGTTTCGAGAAGGGATGATCAAGATTTAGCCGGAGCTTACCTTCGAAACGCCAAAATATCCTCTTCTCTGCCACGTATGGACGGAGACGCTTGAAGAGAATCATCGCTGCACTTTTTGAAAGATCCGCAAAAATCGAAGTTTGAAGCAGAAAACTGGTTGTACAGACCTAATCGAGCAATATGCTATTCGAATAGAAGCCGGAGAAAAAAAGCCCTTTTTACGCTAATTTGGTGAATTCTGGTGACTGGTCAGAAGATTTGATTTCGTGTCTTCGATCCGAACCGCCGATAATGTCGTGACCAAATTGAAAAAACGGTGTGATGCCGATGACCTTTCCCATGGGGATAAAGCGCAGAAGGGCACGTACCGAAAGCTTTTGCAAAATCCAGCATCCCGGCAAAAAACCCGAATGCTTAGTAGCAACGCGACCTTGCAGGACGCAGGAATTGAACATCAAATTCTGACCCTTGGTGATCAATTACGAATTTGCCTCGGTCTCCCAAAAGATTATGTAACATCGAATCGGTCGACCGGTCGAAGCTGGCCAACTGGTGAAGCAAATTTCCTTGATCACAGAGGAGATCTTCATCACTTCAAAAATCATTTCCAAAAGGAAATGGGCAAGCATGTACAGCTGAGAAGACGGATGAGTTTGAGTTCTAAAAGAAGACTTGATTGTGTCCCAAAGGATAATTCCTTGAGATATTTCTAATTGCAGGAATGGTATCTCCTAATTCGTATGAATCGCAAAGTTAATTGCGCATTTTCCTCTTATCGCATTTTAATTTCTAGGACTTTGAAAGCTTTTGCCCAGCAAAGTTGCAACTCCTCCGCAATTGTCATCATCTGATCATTAATCCGATGACGGCAAGGATTTGGGATCTAGGATTTCACAGACAATCTCACATATCAATACGCCCGACGCTCGATGCATTTGCTGACGAGAGTGGTCCGATTACGCAATTTCTTTATGTGTCGCCCGGTTTGCGCTCCGCCCGCTCCAGCTTGATGACACCGCAGGCCGATATTCTTTGCGACAGGCCGTTCGAGACACCTATCAATGGTGGAGCTGATGATGGCCACATTAAATCACGAATTGCTGAAACTATTGAAGTCCCGAAAACTATAGCTACAGGAATTTTTGGGAAGTGGCATCTAGGTGATATTAAATCCAATGCGTCCCAAGGCGATCAAGGCTTTGATGAATCGTTATTCAAACCTCTCAGGAGGAATGGGACAAGTCGGAGATTATAACGACTTTCTCCAAGGAGATCGTGAGCTATTTTGATGCCGTTCTAAAAAATGGCACAATAATGAACAGGCAAAATTATTCAGTGCTACTAGCTATCCGATTATCTTTGCAAACGAAGCGATCAAATTCCATCGGAAAAATAAGGACAAGCCCTTTTTCACCTATTTATCTTTTAACGCACCTCACACCCCACTCCAGGTCCAAGACGAGTACTACCAGAAATAAACAAGAAATATTGATCCAAGTTAGGAAAATTTTGGTCCAAGACACGGAAAGCCTTTTTACACGATGTCTGAGGCCAACAAAGAAAATGCCGAAAAGTCCTAATGCGATGGTCGAAAACATTGATGATAATTTGAGCCGTCTGTTCGCAAAAAGACTGGAAGAGCTTGGCATCTTTCAGAACAATACCAAATTCCCCGGTTGGGGAAATTTCCTTTTTTAAAAAAAAAAAAGATTGAAAAAAAAACGATAATGGGTCCACAACAGCGACCGGCTATGTAGCTGACTCCAGGACTCAGGGGGTGTTGGTCGCAAGGTGGAGTCAGAGGTCACCCTTTTTCTAAGATTCCCTCAGCTTTCAAAGGAAATAGAGAAATCAAACGCTTACTGCACACATTGATCGTGATGCCTACTCTTCGCAGAGCTTTGCAGGATTGAAGTACCAAAAGATCGAAATAGATGGCCTTCGCATGCTTCCATCTGATTCAGGGAAATTGAGGATTCAATGACCAGATCGAAGCTTTTTCTCGCTATTGACTCGGAAATATCCTGACGATTATGAAAATATTCCATCCAAGATCAGGATGGAAAAACCATTGGGAGAGACCAAGTCGATTCTGGATATTGAGGATTTTTGAACTTTACAATCGGGAGGAGGATCCTATCGAGCTTCGAATCTGTGCTTAGGAAACTCTCAAGGCTTGGAATTAAAAATCCGAATTAGATGGATTTCAATAGAATAACTTTCAGGAGAGAAAACCTATTAAACCAGCCTCTGATAGAAAATAGGAAATCCAGCAGAAAAACCCAGTTAATTTAAATCGAAACGATGCTTCAGGCGAACGAGGCCAATCTGGGCTCGGAAGATATGTTTTGGTATTGGAATGTAAAATCGAGTCCCTGGAACTTATGATCTTCGATTCAAATTTGTAAAAAGCCAGTAGAACCAAAAAGGAAGATTGACTTGGAGATTGGTAATCAATCTATGATCCATAAAGACCAATCCACAGCGGAATACGATATTCTGAAATTGAAAAGGGCGTAAAAACTAGAAGCACGGGATTTCACAACTGCTTCACCCTTTTATGAATCAGGTGGAAAAGCGATATTTCCCATTTTGGCGTGGAGCTGGGAAAAAAAAGCGGACTAAACGGCTGTCTTTTGAAGAATAGGTATTCGATGATCTCTTCTTCTTCCAACAGATGCTAAATAAGATCCTGAAATATCATCAAGGGGCCCAAAACCAGCAGACGCCAAGCCTAGCCGTTCGCTATCTTTCCCATTTCCTTTGCAATTCCCTGAAGCCAATCCAGATCTGCATCCCACTCAAGCAATGGTTTTCGCAATCTTTTTCATTTCATTTTGAAGAGTCTAGCATACCAATAAACCAATGTAATATCCCGACATAATTCGTGAACCAAGACAATCACAAAGCCAACAATGCTCCAATTTCCAACAGGCTATCCGACCAGGCGGCAGTGATGATTACGATGATGCATGCTATTCCAAACATGGATACCAGTGGCATAGCTACATCCAACATTTGCTTTGCCTTTCAATAGCTTATTAAAACCAAACTGCTCCGATCGGTAAAAATCACGCATTTTGGACAATGACCCACATCATCTGAGCACGTCATATCTATAAATTCACCCGCCAAATAATTTCACGTATTGGAGTAAAATAAGGGAGCTAAAAGCGTAGAAAACAAGCAGTGAGGGTAATGGAAATGTGCCAGATTAGCTTTTGCCAATAGCTCACACATTAGAAGCAGGTAGATCCGTGATAGGAGGGGTACTCAGGACCAGTGTGGAGTGCATTACTATGCAGACAGAGTCGGGTTCACGTATCCGCTTGAGAAAGCATCCTAAACTAAAATAATTCCTGCGGCGAATCTCTGCTGAAAACACTTACGCTCGCCAACAAAAACCAATAATAAGGCACTAATCAATACCTGAGCAGAAAGCCCTATTAATACTCCTTTTGGGAGTTTTTGACCACCCCGATAAAATCCCCAAACCATCGATGTCCCCAATTCCCATAACATAATCAGTTTGATCAAAGGAATAAATTAAGATTGGACTAGCTTAAATACCCATCCAACTCAGCAGTAAATGCAGGAATAGTACATTGCCAATTGTCCACTGCAGAAAAAATAATGCATTGAAAAAAGAAGGAATCCTCAATAGAGCTTTTGAACCCTTGATGAGATTGTCAAGCCTGTAGAAAAATAATAAGATAAGGTCCAGCTGTGGCTATTCCATAAGTAACCACATTACCGAGATGCTAAAATCAAAAAAACATACTTCACTCCTAAAGTAATTTTTATAGCCTTGATCTTTCAACTCAGAGCGGATTTTATAAGGTGATTTATAGGTAAAACCCCAAAAAAAAATTGCCCCTAAAACAGTTTCTTGGTTGATTAAAAAACTAAAATAGCGATTTTAGGCTATTAAGTTCAGTCATGAGGATCAAGTTAAACCATTAAAGGATTTTAACCCTTCAATGGGGGGCTGACGAAACTTAGTATTTGTTCAGGTAGGCCGTTTAGCCAAAATTGAAATTCCCCAAATTCTTTTTGAATTATCTTCGAAAATCTTTTTTAACTAACCATCCGCCGTGCAAAGAAACCCAACTGAGAAATTCAGGAAAAACTACCAAGAAATCAGGCCTTTTGGCGGCGTATGGGATGCTAAGTGCCGTGAAATGGGTTTTGATTGGTGCAGGACTTTGGCTTCCATCCGGAGCAGCAAAGCAGCCTGGTGAATACAGCGATTGATTTATGCATTTTGTGCCTTTTTAATTTCTGCCGGTGAATTTTGAGTTTTTGCCGAGGTTGGAAGTTATTCCGAGCACCGGTGGTCCGAATTCCCCCGTTTTAAAAAACGGCAAAATGGCCTTTGGGTCATGTCGTGGGCCTTTCAAGGGGGTTGGCTCTACTATCTGGCCTCGACTGGATTCTTTTCTGCCAATACTGTTTTGCTCACGATAGCAAACATCGCCTATTTCTTTCCAATTATGGGTGAGGGGCCTTTTGGAAGATTTGGATTTCGGTTAGGAATTAAACTGTGGATTGCTCAGTCCTTATAAATATATCGAGTCCGTCTGAGTCGCATAAAATCTATGCTATTTAGATTAATAAATTTCTGTTTAATCGGGTTGATTTTCGGGGGATTTTTACTAATCGGGTCCCCGGATGTAATTCCAAGATTTGATAGTCCTTTGCCTTCGGGATCGATTGGGAGGCGGTCTGCATTACTTTTGATTTTTTAATGCCTTTGTAGGAAATTTGAAAGGTGGCCAGTTTGTACCAGCGGGAGAAGCCAAACGACCTGAAACGTGCACATGCTTTAGGCCTTATTGGCTTGGATTAGGAATCGTTAGCATAATTCTATCATGTTCGATTTAATAGTCTCTCAAGCCGCTGTACCGAACTTGGCAGAAAGTAGTAGTCCACTATTGGATGCTCCTTTGCACTTTTTGGTAATTAGGAGGCAAGTAATTCTAATGATCGGGAGTTTGCCACTCTCATATTAGCTAATCTGATAAGTCAATGTTTTCTGCCTCAAGATCACCTATGCGCTGGCCGTTGAAAAATCCCTTCCCGGCCATGGTTTGGTGAAGTAAGTCCCAAATTTCTCTCACGCCCGCAAATTCCCAGTTTTATTCTTCGAATAGCTGCTTTTCGGCATTAGCAGGCGGATGGGTTCTTTCAACCTTTCTAGCAGCGATGACGTGTAGGTCCCGACTATTCTCTTCATCATGACTTGCGCAGCGATATCCGGTTTTGGAGACGCAAAATTTTAGAAAATCAAAGGCTCTTTCATTCTTAAGGCGTTTATTTGATTCCTGTTTATTGGGGATTTTAGCCTTGTCTTTGGGCTGATGCTTTCAGGTGAGTTGGACTTCGATTTGGCTGACTGCAGTTTTTTGATCGGCGTGGGAAACTGCATTGTATTGGCTGGGAAAATCCCAAAGTAGCCCTCCCTTTGCTTTTATTCCCTAATTTCGCTGCCTGTCTCGACCTCTTTTAGACGATCCGAACAGTAATTTTCAGTATGGTCAGCAGTGTGTTTTGCTGGGATCAAGTTTTTGACTGGGAATTTTCGGTAATTCTAACGCTTGATTGCCGATGGTATCGATCTGTCGGTAGAATGTGTTTTCCTTCGCATTTTTAGGTTTTGGTCGGGTTGAAGTACGCAGAACGTCCATCTGATGATCATCCCTACGGTCCATGGTAAATTGCCGAGCCGCTTAATCACATTTTTGGATAGTCCGGTTTTCTTGGTGATTTTCGGCGGCAACAATTGCCTGGCAGGCTATAAGTAATATCAGACACGTCATGAACTCCCAAAACCAATTCACCCTAATTGTACTTGGGGCAAATAATTATTTGAAGGAAATCTCATTCAAATTGTGATAAACGAAGCAAAAAACTGAAAAGCTCAGCCCGAAAGCTGAAGCTTGGGCATATCGATCGGATGCGATCACTTCAATTGCGCTTTTTTGTAGGGTCTCAATTGCCACTATGGCGGAAAGGATATGAAATAAGCTGATGACTATCGCCGCTGTAGTTGCCGTAGCTTTCATTCTATACAACTGCTACAAATCTTCAAAGGCCAGGCCTCTAAGGAAGGTTTATGGTGAAGATATTTACAGCGATCTGATGAAAAAATTCGCCTGGAGATTTCTGTTGATGTCAAAGGAGTCAAAGACACTGAAAAATGCTTTATCCGGAAGGCAGGCATGAAATACCATGTCGATCCTTCATGCGATTGGTGGATGGAGAGATTTTCCGGTAAAAAGATGGTCACGATATTTCGCTCACACTAAAAGATCGGCTTCGTGATGAGATTCTCTGAATTAGGGCATGGTTTTGATTCATGTGGAGCCTTTTGTTCCACTTCCAACTATTAGCCCAGCAATTCAAAACACGTACCTGCTTGCGGGGCGGAAATTTCCAACTCCTCATTGGGTTGGATAATCAAAATTTTCACTTGGGCCATTCGAATTTACTGAATGTTCCGATCCTTTTTCGGTGGAGCTTCGTTTTTTTGGACTCAATCCAAAGCTTGATTCCAAAATTAATGCCAATTTCACAGAACCAATTTTCGGGTCAATAAATCATTCCTCACCCCACACCTGCTGTAAATACAATTGCCATCTAATCCATTGACGAGTTGCAGCAATACGACCCAATGTATTTTTTGATTCGATATGCGCGTAAAGTTTGATAGGCAAAATGGGCTTTTGAGTCTCCATGAAAATAATATTGCCTTTCGGAATAACCATTAATAAATATTGAGTAAAGAAAGACATATCGAGTATAGGAGAATATTAGTCTCTTCTTATATAATAATTAATATTTTAAACTGATTTTTATAGTATAGCTAATAAATAAAAAATCAAATTATAATTAATCTTAATTATTATATATATTAATAATAAAAGTAATTTTAATCTATCTATCTTAATATTAAAAATATAATATATTATATTAAAATTAATATTATAAGTAATCAGAATATAAGAGAAGTTAAATTTTCATGTCATATAGCGTTAATAACTCTTATAGTAGTTAGATATAATAAATAATATTTATTTTAAGAAAATTATATAAAATATAAATTTTAAAATTTTATATTTTTTAATAGACTTATTATTTTTTCAGATATTATATCATATATTGATAATAAATAAATAAATAATTTTATAGATAATCCAT
>Ga0163217_1096023_pt1 | contig 10691 bp, 6 predicted proteins | sample SynspAceP_FD_185933 | JGI IMG/M metagenome (GOLD analysis project Ga0163217, IMG submission 185933) | Saline lake microbial communities from Ace Lake in Antarctica - Synechococcus sp. Ace-P (PacBio error correction) | ecosystem: Environmental > Aquatic > Non-marine Saline and Alkaline > Saline ...
AAATTAATGATAAAAAGAAGGAAAGAAATCCCCCTCCCCAAATCCAAATAATTAATCTAAAAGGAAAAAAAAAACTAGTTCCCGCCCAAACGGTGTTGTTTTGATTACTGCCCCCTTTAAATTAGAGACCGATTCCTGTCAATGGCAACAAAGGAAAGGCAACAAACAAGCAAGCATTTAGCAGTCCTGAGAAAATCGGAGGGTAATACAACTTTAAGGATACCCCCCTCAGCTTCTTTAAAAGATAGGAAATTTGTGGAATTCGTAAGTCCTGCAATCTAATTGGATATCTGGAATTATCAGAAACTAAAAAGTGTCAGCGTGACTGAATCAAGCCGTCTGATGGGCGTAACCAGCCTAAAATAGGGTTTTACAAGCGACTGGCAAAGATAAGCCGCACCTGCACTGTCGTGGTCCTTTCTACTTTGGAATCCAAAAGTAAATTTGCCTGATCTGAATCTGCAACATCGAGTTCAAGTTCCACTCCACGGATTGATCCGGTCCAGGCTGGCATGATCACGATTTTCTTTTGGTCCAGTTGTCATAGAGTCAGTTTTTTTTTAATTGATCCCATAAGATACAAGGCGAGTTAATTCTCGAAGCTTGGGGAATTATTTGAATTTGTTGTCCGCTCTAAGTCTGATTCGGAGCACATTTGCCACATCGCACCATTGAAGTGCTTTTTTCACATCCAATTGCGTTCTTTTTAAACCCGCAAGGCGTTTCAAGGTACTGTGTTTGGTGAAGTAATTGTGATCGTGCCAAAACCATCACTTCTGCACCTAAGCTTTTGGAGGCAGAAAGAGTATTAGATATGCCTACTCTGGAATGTAGGAGTTACTCAAATCCAATTAGTTCATTGCGTATTTATCTTTGTTCCAAGCCTACTTCTCCAAATTTCTTGTCTCTTTATATAGAATACGTAGCCGCGTCCAAAAGATTGCCTGCGTTTGGATCATAGCTACCAAATAAAATGCGTACCTGTCACTCCCGGCAATTAGACATATATTTAGCTCTATTTACATTTCTGAGAAGTAATAATGTGGAGCGTCCGGCGCGGGCTAGCGATTGGCCGCCTATCACACCCAACCATACATCAAACACTTTCAATCGCCTAGATAAATATTATTAGAGGACTGTATCCACGAGCGTCTCGGCCTTTGTTTTCACCGAGGAGGTTGCTTAGAAAGAGATAGTTCTAACTACGATCAGTATACAGAGATAGTCCTTTTTTCCTGCTGAGCTTTCAAAAGAAAGTCTCGTCGAAGTAGAGTTTCTCGAAAATATTTTGTGGCAGGAGTAGATGTAATAAGCCGGGAGTGGAAAGAGGCACTTGATTGTGTATTGGCCTACTTGAACCACTTCTCGTTTGGGATTGGGATTAGGCCCAATTCGTTTGTTCTTTGAATTTATTGCCGCTGTTTACAAAAATATGTAGCTGGACGATCATTCTGGTAATTATTCGTTAATCCTAATAGGTGTCTGGTATCTTAGTTGCGACATAGGTCATGTTTTACTTTCTCAGTGTGCCTAAAATATGCATCTTTTTCAATAGCCTTATGGTCCCGCTCCATTCTACACTGACATATTGTATTTCGAGCGTAATTAACTCTTTGTCCCCATAGTAATTCTGGCATAATTGGGATGAGTTCTCGGTTAATTTTCGATTCTATCTCAGAACCAAATAAGCGTTCCACTTTCTGCGGTCTACAAATGCAATCCTTCATCCGCATAACCAATAGGCGCAGCTCTGAAAACAGACCCACCCTCTGTAGAGGACATCATTTCGACAAGGATGACCTTTTTTTTCCTTCTATCCTCAATAATCCAATTTGGTCTCGTTGGCATTTTCAGGGAATTGAAATCTCAATTCTGATCTGGAAATCATCTCGTGACAGGCTTCCGCATCCAAATAACCTGATGGCCCGGGCTTTCACTCTCAGAAATTTCCTCCAAAAGGACGTGACGGATTTTTATTTCCAATAAAAATCGGTCCTTTCGAGGCTGTAATAACCAATATTATACGGTATTATTCTAAAAAAAAATTATTCATTGATTCTCGATTCAACCTGATGACACTGAACCTTTCTTGAGCTATGATTCTGAATTCTGTCCTTTCGTTCTAAATACTAGTCGGCTTTTTGTCATGGTTAGATTTGGGGGTTAAATAAAAAAATTTAAATCTAGTCCATAGGTTGGCAGGGGCCCGTGATTACAGATTCCCCATCGACACACAATGAGTGTGTGCTTAACAAATAAACCTCCCGAGTTTTCCTGACCTCCGTATGCCTTTTAGTAATAATCGAATTTTTTGTTGTCTAGATCGAAGTAATACCGATCATACTCCAATCGAGCAATCGGTAGGCTGATGGGTGTCTTGTCTCTGATTCGCTCCTCTGTCGGTCAGGTGGTGCGCCTTCAGTTCAAAGAGAAGTTTTCCAATGAGAATCTTCCTCACCGTTTCTTGAAATAGCTTTCATGTTGATCGTCAAGTCACGTACATACATAGTGATAGTACTCATATCCCACTATTCTTGCCACTTTCTCCAAACGCTCTGGATTAGGTGGGATCAAATCCGTCGTAAGTCGCTTTGCTTATCCCATTATCCACTTGGACCTTCCTTCGCTACTTTCCGAAGTGATTAATTGCGCTCAGATAAGGTATATGATTACTCTGGAGTAGGATTTGAATAAGTGAAACTGCTGGTGAAGTTATATTCACTCGAAGTAGTTAAACTCTCTGAAAAACATCGATCATCAACCGGTACGATCCAAGTATCGTAGCGATACATATCCACTGGTGGGATGAATAAGAGCGAGTTGCTCGTCTTCGGAACTTTTAATGGAAAAATTGAGTCAAGTACATATAAAATAAGAATCGTTCAATGTTTTTGTCTGAACTACTTGCGAGACTCGAACACTACTGAAGAGTTTTCGGATGGAGAGGATATTTTACTCCTTTTTCAGACCTCGACGATCGCCTAACGGGATCTTATTGCCTTGTATTTTGGCCACGGACTCAACTCCGAGGTATATTGTAGGAAATATAGGAAATTCATCCCAGTGTATATTTGTTTTTGAATTCAATCATACTCGCCGTAAATGTTCCATGACATTTGATTTCACATGGATTTACATAACCCTTGTATGATCTCTTCGTAGTCGGATTCGTCCTCCACAATGACCGCTCACCGACTCGCATTTTGTAGTAATACCCTATAGCTTTAAATCTATTCAAAAAACCCCCATCCAAAATTCTCCTTGATGAAACCATGAAAAAACTCCAAAATTTCTTCACTCTTTTGATTTCCCGGATCCAAATTTCCCTTGGAATCTTAGGTATTTTATACTCCTTCTCGATATTAACGATAGGGAGTTTTTTATCTCAGGAACTACTACCAAAGCTTCTAATTCTGGGCGTTTCTCCTCTATAATGATCTGTATGAATGCTGAGTTTCATCATTGTAAACCCTTGAAGAGCGTTTGGATTATTTTTGTTTTTCAAATCAAGTCAGCTGATACGGTCGTATTGCTATCGGTCTATTTCCCGAGAAGAGAGCGCCGTGATCAGCGTCCTGATTCCACTCGAATGTACCGAAGAACTCGACTAGATCACTATAATTATAGGTCAGGCTTTTCCACGCTGTAATTTCAAGCCTAAGCTTGGTTTTCGAAGATGCGATTCCTGAAAAATATATTTTTCAGCAGATATGGGGCAAGGTTACTCCTTTTCGAGAAAGTTAGAATATAAAGCTGATTCACCATTCTGTATCAATTAACCTCTGGAATATCATAGGCTGTTCCCAATCCGGAATATTCTAAATCCCGTCCGACTGGCACTATTTGACGGCTCGAAACTGATGTGAAGTATTGGAGAAACGACCTTTCTTAAAAGTCAGACCCATTATAGGGAGAAAACAATCGTTCCGAGAACAGAAACGATCCCATGCGTGTCGGTGTGGGCGACATTTGTGAAGAGCGCTGGATCATACAAAGCCTGAATTAACTCCTCAATCTATCTAAATGTCCCACCTGCACCTGAGCGCGAGAGAGCCCATGTGAAGTGACTGGCGAAATCATAACACAGAGACAAATTACTCCATTCTCATAATCTCATTTGCGAGTTAGGATCTCCTGCCTCCATTTCTGCTGCACTCTCCGCATAACGACAATGTCGGGAATTGCTTATACGAGTAATAACTCGGATAATAGATCAGTTTGATTTTGATCTCAACTTAAACTAACTGATTTTTCAAGGGCTGTTGGATTTGATCTTTACGGCCCATACGAAATCCTGCATCCTTAGGGATCTAAGGAAAAGCTTTCTTTCACGATACTCTCGTGCCAATTCCCACTATGATTGCTTTTTTTCCTTCCCACTTGCGTAGATAAAATAACTTGAGCGCCCCCAATTTCTCATTTCCTTCATGAAATTCGGCTTTGATAATTTGCACGGCCATCCAAAATATCTTCGTACTTCTGGGCACTCAAATCGTCTCCAAGAAGTAAGACTGGGCTCTGACTCACCAGCCTAAGTAGAGTTTTCCAATTCTCTCAATTTTAGCAGCCTGAGTGTGAAGATGCTTTGATTTCAATTTAAAGTAACGCCTTAGCCAACCTTAAATTGAAACTACAACCTCTTGAAAGACAATTGTCTTTTTATGCCCTAACGAATTACAAACAACTTCTTGGGACTAACCGTTTACTTAAATAGACTAAAGGCTCTGGCAGTTCAATCTGATGGAGCTTCACGATAGAATTCTTCATAATCAGGAGTTATCAGACTGCACTCAATTCGCGTCGCAGCGTCGGAGAGTGCAAAGATATTTATGGAGTTATTCCAGTACCTGAACTTCATAACAAACTCCCGGAGCTAGGAAAAAGTCTTTTGTGAAGCAATAGGCGACAATTGAAGCACGTCCCGTGAATCTTTCGACTTTGTTGGATCAGACTTTGGAAAAATATCATCGCCGAGGGGCATCCTTGAACATACTCAAATCAGAGAGACTGAGGTCCAAAAAGAGTGAACAACTGATTTGGGTTACGAACCTGGGAACATCCATCCAACTCATGAATTGATGGAAGCTTGTCCAGATCAGGCAAATGTAGCTAACCAATCAAAGGCTTCGGAGAAACAGAGAGCCCACAGATACCATCATCCACAAATCTGGACATTCAAAGCATCTAATGCGGAAAATGGCTGCTATGCGCTAATTGCGATAAGAATAAGAGAGTTTGAACAAAGGCTCCAAGAGCTCTAAATCCCCTGAAGGCTACCATTGCAATCGTAGGGGATTTTTCCAGAAGAAATGGAGATCATATTCCTGAAGCTGATTTTGAATCAGTCGGCGGATTGGCACCTACTTTTATTTTGTGGAAAAGAAAAATTAGAAAGTCCTGCGAAACCATCCTACCTGCCGGATTTTGTAAAGTCCAATGCCAGGCCCAATTTTCCTTTGGCGAGGGAAACTTTGAAAAGAAGTGAATTTTGAAATTACCGCTTCATTTATCGCAAAAAGGAATTTCTTTGAAAAGCTTTCAGCTCATTGCTTAGCCAGCTCTATTTGGCCTGAATAGTGGAAATGAAAAAATGAATAGCAACTAGAGCGGCTTCTCGGCATAAGAAAAATTATGATTCAGAGGCCCGCTCCTCTATTTTTTGAGGTCGAATTGGACTTCCTACCATCCCAGTAGAGAATGCGGAGAAGGGTCTGCGGTGAAGGTCTGCTTTGGCAAACGGCCTAATGAGCACTTGCCCCACATTACTCCAAACCGAGTCCTGATTTGAAAGGCATTGCTAGTAACAGACATCACTTCCACTTACAGCGATTGCGCAAACATATGCCCTTCGGCAAATGCAGAACATTGTATCAAAATTTTGGGGTTTGAGTATTTGGGAATTTCGGACCATGAGCCGCACGGCCTTTCTATGCCGGTAGATAGAATCGAAAGAAGTAGTAAAAATGAATAAATAAAAAAAACCGAACATCGAAATCGATGAATTTAATCGGAATCTTAGCACCAATTTTCGGATTTTTTTAAAGAATATGAGTGATATTTTCTTCGGTGGAAATCTGGACTCATCCACGAGAACGCTGCAAATTTTCGCATTTATCGTTTCTTCAATTCATTCGAGATCTGAATATGGATAGCCGAAGAGAGCGACCTCCTAAAGATTGAGGATTACAGCGCCAATTTGAAAAACCCCTCACGCCGACGCATCACTTCGGCCACCTACAGGTAAGATCTGCTCCTTCGCCCGGCTGTGTATCCGATTGATCGACAAAGCCATCATTTGGATGCCTGTGCGCTAACAATGTGGTTATAGAGATTACAAGCCCATGCCTTGAGATAGATTTTGGACTCTGCGATGGTGGGTTGCTCTATGCTACTAGCAAGCTGGTAAGAACTTTCTATCCCAAGCCTCGATGCGTCAGCAAGACTGGATGGCTATCAATTGATTATGAACATATGACGGTTTTGGTTCGGACGAAAAGGAGGGCTAACCAAAGAAATGACACTAAAACATCCTCCTTCTGAGAAAGAGATCGCGGTGCCTATTTTCTCCAATCGAAATGGCTCAAATCTTAACTCCCCACGAAATAATAGGTTGAGATTTCTTACCTTTCCGATCGCTAAATACAACCTATGAAGTGGACTAATTCGCCCTCGGATAAAGTAATCTTATTACTAAGATCCTTCCATTCAGGAACATCACTGGAATCATTCTAAGGAACACTTTTCCTATTCCTAAACACCAACTATCACTGCCCATGTAGATCGTAGGCACCTTATGAGGTCCGATCAATGGAGTAAGCTTTACTGTTTGAAATGCTTCTCAATTGACTAATGGGGTTGAGCCTTTAGCCGTTTTGGTAACTTAGCAAAACGAAAATAGCCAAAAATAAAGAAGCCTCAAAAAAACTGGTTTTAGTCTTTTGGGAAAGTTGCTCTTCTCTTTTTGCCCTGCTTTCGATGTTACCGAGGAGGCCCTTAGGAAAGCCTAATTTTAATGTTGTGTAAATCTGGCCTTTCAAAGTTGGAGTTGAAAAAACAGTAGGTGTTTGCACTTTCCCTGGATGTAGAAACTTTATTAAAGATTTGCTGTGATCAATCTTCCCCTCCATCCACGGAACATGGCCGGAGAACTTTTATCCCCTTTTGAAAAAGAGGGGATATTGAATAACTCCACTTCCAATCAAGATGTGTTGTTTCAAATTTGCAAGCGGCGGTTTACTAATAAGTTGAGTCACACATAAAAAAGCCCAAATCAATTGAAGATTTGAGGCTTTTCACTTTCTATATATTCGGAAACTATCCCGCTTTTTCTTTTTTCTTTACACTGAATATCAGCTCAAGCTCCTTCGCCGGGATAGCGTCCGCCCATATCGATCACGTTCCCCTTTCCGGAATGATCTCCTCTTCCAGAATCGATCAGCACCGCACTTCCTACAGTCACTTTTGAATTGCTCTGTCAATGTCATTAGCTTCCATATTGTATCAATAACCTTCTCGGCTAAGGAATTCTTTGCCTTTTCGTCAATTCAAAATTTTAATAAACCAAAGTTCAGTGATCTCTATGACGCAAACAAGGTTACCTAAGACTGATATCGATGATTTCTTGGGAGAGGATAAGGCTCCTCTCCTGCTGCAAAGAATGATGATATGGACTACAAACATACGATAGCGCGCATCTTATTCAGAGGTAATTCAGGCATGAATGGCTTTTTTCAAAGCAGAATGGATTGTGATGTTATCACGTTCAATCCAAGTCGATTAAAATCTATGATTTTGAGTAGCGATGTTGAGAATCTACCAAATATCCTAGCAGTACGAATACTGTACTTCAGATCAACGGAGCGAGAGCTTTCCGAATAGTCGAAATATCATTCGAATTGGATGAAGGACGTATTTTCTAAAGAGTCATCTTCACTAGCCTAAGGTTAACCCGATACGTGTCACACTCATCATCTAATACTTGACACGTAAGAATATAGAATACAAATCAAGGATAGCTTTTTCAATCCCCGCATCCCAAAAAGCATACTGAATATAGGCTTGCTTCGAATACTTTCTCAGTGCAACTGGACCCACTTCTTCTGCATACAACCCTACATAGCCCTGGAGGAGGCACCTAGCCGATGCGAGATAGCGGAGAATTTCCTCCAAGAGCCTCTGACATTGTCAATTCGTTACAACGATATTCTTCTTTTGCAAAAAGTATCGCAAGCATCTTGGCCATTTTCGGTTTTTCCAACCCTGATCGGCCCTAAGAATATAATAGGAACCGATCGGCTTCCTTTGGGATCCTTGCGAGAACCATACTCGAATTCGTTTGAATCGCTTTGGTAAATTTTCTTAATTGCTTCATCCGACCGATACTTTTTCCAGCTAAATCATCATTCTATAACTCAAAAGCTTAAGCAACCTTCTTTTTTGAGCGATTCGCTTTAAACCGTAATAAGCCAGTTCATCATTGCTACTAACCGATGCTCACTCGCGGCATTCTGATCTCTCTCTTCTACCGTAAATCGCCTGGATTACTTTTTCTTCTCCCCACTCTGTTTTGCCTGTTTCCAGTCTGCTCCAAATGCGTAATTTTTTAATCTCTATCTCTAAGCTGGCGCTTCCTCGTATTTTCTTGAGATTCACTACTCCTATTCTTGCTCCTATTCTTAGAGTGATTCTGCTACTCAGCTCCAGCGTTAAGATTCCCCGAGGCGGACAATGGATATTATTCACCTGTGAAAGGCGTGCATCATGAGTGTCCCGTCGTTCTAAAATATTCAATTGCTTATCTGTGAAGGATATCGAATCAGGAAATTATTGCCGATTCAGACAAGTTTCACGCAATGCCTCAATCGCCGCATAAATCACGTCAATATTTCACACATTAGGTGATCTCACACTACTGTACTTTGTGTTGGAGGATCTGGATAGTCCTCATCCGGTGTGGTGGCATCCACCATACCATGTTATGAATATCTTTTCTCGCTTAACGAGCTCCATCCTTTTTCTATATAACTGCTCGTACTCGTCCAAGGTAATTCGCTCTCACTATGCGAGTAGGATGCTCTCACTGCCAAGCGTGGCCTATAAACAAATGTTCGGCACCCAGGCATGAAGAGAATACCTAAAGCCCCGCCTGCCTCCTACCGTATACGCGTATCAGCTCATCGATAAAAGAGTGATATACCCTGAGAGGTCTCGCAATTTCGGTTCATCTCCACTCCGCTTACATGGCTCCTCATACTGAACCCGCGGTACACTTCTTGCCAGCAACCCAAAAGAAGCCAAACTCAAGCGTGACTAACTCTTTTAATTGAAAAGCTAAACCTGCGAGGATACTTTCTTCTGATAGCGCTAAGGCGCAAGAGGCCTTCTTGCAATCGTCAGTCTACCTACGGCAACAGGCCCCCAAAAGAAATTGGTTGCTTTTCTTTCTCTTCTAGATAAGAATTGAGCCATGCCGCGCTCAAATATACTTTCTCACGGCCAATCACATTGGGTCAAGCTTATCATCCATCGGCCATTTGTGTCAACATCCGTTCGCGAAATACCACATACTGGAGTTCTTTGATTTCTTGTCGGCCTCCACCCGGCTTTTGAGTACCGCTGAACTCACCCACTTGCGCCCGATATCGAACAATCTTTGAAAAACCCGTCATGCAAACTCCTCCGTCTCTCTCGCTGTCAGCTTTGAGCTCTTGAACATGGTAATCACAGACATTTCGAGCATCTTCCTTGATCGGATATCGCTAGTTAATTTCAACCACTTTTTCGAAGAAATCATGACATACGCATATTGTCTTCCCAAATCTCCAGGATGATAGAAGCAAGATGCTCCGTTCCGATCAACTGACTTTTAAAAGATTTTGCTTCCCAAAATACGTGATTTAAGCACTTTTCCCGACTGACGCGCGAGTGAGATATTTGCCATAGTTTTCACACATTACATGCATCAGCAGTGCCGTGCTTTACGCCACTCGACGGCGCTTCTATGAGTTCGTGTCCATCGTAGTATGCCAATTTTCTATAAGTATGGAAACCGCAGCAACCTCCCGCCTCTCCCTTCCCGGATCATCCTAGCATAAGGGTCATCTGTGCCAATTGTAATCATGGTCCCAGTACGGCAACTAGCCTCTCTTCCGCCGCCGTCAAGCTAGAGATTACCCCGGTTCTTTGACTCTATTGCGACAGAATTTTTGCTTCATTTAAAGTCCTTTCCTGAATGGCTTTAAATTATTGCGTTAACGTATGTTCACCGAATTTCTGTTTTAAAACCCAATCCTGTTCTGAAGAATTTTCAGTTAACGATTCATATTTTGCAGACTTTAAATTATAGAACGCTCTTTTTTGAAGCGGGTCCTTCGCAAAACAACAAATCAAGAAACGTCTAATTTAGACTCAAATAGTCTGAGCCCAAAGACTTGGAAATAGCTTTGTTGCGTTAGGATAGGTCTGATCCGCTGCGAAAGAAATATATAGGACTGAGGGCTTGATAAATGCGTCTTATATCTTGAATTTCAGTTGAAAAGCTACACCGTCATTAAGGCATTATCCACCTTGAACAGGTAATGCCAAGAATTTTGAGACAGACTTGTCAGAGATCCCATCAAAATCCCACAGAATCATGTTTTTTATTTGATAAACGCGCTTCAAAAATAGGGGAAATAGAAATTCGTAAAAGA
>Ga0163217_1097822_pt1 | contig 10691 bp, 10 predicted proteins | sample SynspAceP_FD_185933 | JGI IMG/M metagenome (GOLD analysis project Ga0163217, IMG submission 185933) | Saline lake microbial communities from Ace Lake in Antarctica - Synechococcus sp. Ace-P (PacBio error correction) | ecosystem: Environmental > Aquatic > Non-marine Saline and Alkaline > Saline ...
AAGGCTTTTTTAAATATAGATTTTTGAGAAGTACGACACCGATCTCCCGAGAATGATGGAATAATAACACCCAAGCAGTCACTAAGAAAATGTATGGTAGGCTGACGACGATGAAATCTCCTTGGTAAAGTAAAAACAGAGGCAAATTAATTGGCTTTTTAAGGAAATTATCATACATTTCTTTTTGCCTGCTTGCTTTACACGCTTCAGTTTAACGATTGCAAGTGATACCACGGAAAAACCTCCCCTGTGGAGTGATGCTATTAGGTTCATAGTACCAAGGTGCCTTATCTCCACTTCATATGTAGATCTCAACCCAATTTTTACACGCGTTAATTTTGGAGAAGGATTACCTACACGATCCATACCCTTTTCATCATGTTTACTCCTACTAACAGTAGTGCGCCGCAACCAAAAACGTGAACCGTATTATAATAGTCCTGCCTAAAAAAAGACCACACATCTTACCCCTACCACGTTAAACTTAGTTTTTTATGCGACTGCACGGATTTTGGGAATGACAACAAGAAGTGTGGAATTAATGTACCTATAGGTAAGCGAACTTTTTCCCTGAAAAACGGTCCTACTGCTGTAATGACACGGATTCTGTATTTTAGTCATGCACGTGCGATAGAGGTAAGAAGATTTGATTTTGTTGTTGAATTTTAATCTGAAACCCGGGAATTATAAACACATGTGGGGCAGGGGACATCAATTATCCCAGACCGTATTTGACACCTTATAATACGACGGGCAGTCGATTTTATTGAGACCTGCGACCAAGGAATATGGATATCCCATAAGAATAGGAATATCTTTGAACGGCTAGCCGTTGGGTGTGGAATTATCCGGCTTAGCTGGTTTTTTTGGCGGGGCTTAAAGCGTGTGAACGGTTCCCAATAGTCGGCTTAGGCAGGTGGACAATTGATATTTGGTTGTACTGAACGAAAAAGAAAGCCCCTCTCCGTAAGTAGCGGCCAAAAAATTTTTAGTTAGACAACTCATTTAAAGACGCCCTTTAAACTTTGTAAAACACATTGCTCCCCGTCCGTTCCTAATGTTAAATGCAAAAAAATGGAATAGTACCTTCCCTTAATGAGCACCTTACTTTTAAAGGAGCTAAGGAACCTAAAAGGAAATTATATGGTACGATGCCCAACACAGGGATGCCCGTTGGAAACTAAATTTTTTTCGGGGGACGGGCTCACACTGCGTTTAAAAAATATTTATACAATCTATACATCAAAAAAAAATATATTAAAAATGAAAAAAGTCACTATTCAATCACTTTGTACCATGTCCTTTGTAGGCCCCTGCTACTAATTAGTTCTGTGGTGAAAGAAAAAAAAAATACTGATGACGCCACAAATTCCCGAATCTACAGAAACAAAAGGCAATCGGCCGAGATTAAAACTTGGGCTGAAAAAATTTAGGATGGCCTTGCCCGGCAAAAAAGGTAATAATGCTTCAATGCGATGACATCGCGGATGGTCCAGAGGCAAATATGGCCGCTGATGCATTATTGACCAACGGGCCATATCAATCGCTGCAGTAATGCCACAATGTCCAAATGCGGAAGAAATTCTCACTTGGGCCAAAGAACATCCCAATATGGATATAGGGCTACACTAACCCTTCACAAGTGAATGGAAAAAACATCGTTGGCGGCCAATAACTCCAGAGGTACAGTCCCAGGACTATCTGGACCCGGAAAACCAAACTATGGCGGAGCCGGTTACCTGCGTAGTCAACATGCGCACTGCAGAGGAACGTTGAAAAGAAATAACGGGCCCAAATAGACAATCTAATAGCTGGGGCTATAGACCAGATCCATTATTGACAACCCACATGGGTACTTTATTTTTCGCGACCCCCAGTATGTAAAAGGCACTACATTAAAGTGCCCAGGAATACGGTATTTCCTGCAAATTTATTGCATTCTTTCCGTACCTTCCGTACTGGCAGAGTTCAGCGGCCAAAGGGTATCGCAATGGATGATTCTGTCCGTTAAAATGTCCGAAGCATATACCCTGCCCAAATTTGGAACTATTTTACAAGTGCCACCAAAGGCGGATACTTATGAAGAAAAGCTGACAGCCCTTTAAAGAAATTGATAAAATCCTTACAACCAGGTCTAAACAGAAGTCATCTTTTTCACCCTTCCCGTAGAAACCGAATAACTTTAAGAAGTAACTTCACGGGATCATGCGCAACAAAGGGTTTTGCGGAAACAGAAATAATTTGCCGACCAAGACCTAATAAATTGTGCGTGTTAAGGCGAAGATAATTAATTTTTACGAATTGGAAAGAAGATCATGGTCGGTTTTCAATTCTATGAAATAAAAAGACAATATCAGTTATTAAATATTCATCACCTACAAACATAAAAGGAAGTATTGGGCAATTTCTTTCCACCACCCAAATATACATTGGTTCGTAGCCAAGAAATTTGCCCAATTCTACTAAACACGATTACTACTGTCCAAAGGCATACGCTACACCCTCACAATCACAAGATCAGTGGGTCAATCATAGGCCCACTTCGCTTCCCGGGATAGCCCCGGTAAGGATTGGTGTTCCGCATTCCCATGGACCTCCTGAGCTATCAGGTTATTGATTTAGCCAACGGGCCACTTGTGGGGCCACTGCTAGTTTCCGTGTCGATAGGCACGATCAAGGCTTCAATCGCCTCGTTTACCTTGTAACTGAGCCCAAACTGAAGCGCACTTTTTAATCGATTGCGGTCGCAGGAGAGGACATCAAAACAAATTTCTTCCTGAATGGGATTTTCACTGTAAAGTATATCCCTATACGCAAGCGCACGTCTTGAATACCCTTCTATACTGAAACGACCCGTAAGAGATGACAGAGATACTTCTGCCAATCCGATATCCCTGTACAAGCACTTCAGCGAATCCTGCCGAATCATCGCCACTTTCTTCTGCTAATTTTGCCAGCCCGACCTTTCTAAAGCATCCGTATTTGTCATAGTCAATGTATCTATACATCCAGGGCATAATCAAAATCCTTTTAGAATATCCTAGTCTACCGAAAAAATTGCTGGGTAGTCCAATATTTAAAATCTACGCCAGGAGCCCTCGGTTCTCTAGATAACGTTTATTCGCTCAAACTGAAAAACTCATTAAACCTGTTTGGTTTATAAGCAAAAGCACCTAACTTCAATCCGCTTCCGAATCGTAATCAAAACACCTAACTGTGCCCCTTATGCAACGGCCTCGGCTTTTATCAACTATTCTGGGTAACCTACTGGGACTGACCTTGTGCAGCTGTGGGTTTTGGTCCAATTTCCAAAGTCGGCATATAATTAAAATTCGGTTGTATCCCCAAAGAAAATTTGTCGGTTATTTGATAGGTAAACGGCCAAACACTTACCTCATAGCCGCAAATAAATCCGATCTATGCGGCCAAATCCCTCCTGAGCTCTGGTGGCATTGAATGGGGTTATTCTGACTTTAAGGAAAGTAACGCCCAAAACGGAAACCACCAATAGGCCGAGAATTCCAAATGGTGGGGGAGGTCTGTTTGCTCTCTTCTTGCCCCCAACATAAGCTAGGGCCGCAGTAAATTCGAGAAACACCTGTCATCTCCCGTGGATCCACTGAAGGGCCCGTTTTGGGGTAGGCACGGTAGACAATGAAATGGAAGGATCCGAAAAAAAACAAACCTGCACTTAACAGCAATCAGTATTTGTCCGTCCAAAGATGAAAGTGAGGCCCGATTCCACCGAGTAAAGCCCTCCGCTAATATCCAGCGGCTGGGCCTGTGCGGCAGCACCACCCATAGAGGTATTAACACTTCCCACCGCCCTGCAGTACATGCCACTTGGGCTTGTGCCATTTGTGCCCCATATTAGTAAATAACACTATTAAACAAAGTCCTCTGGAATTCCAGCAAAAATTCGACATGTTACTTGTTAATTTATCCATTATTGACCGTTGTTTAAAAATTTTATATCAATCCATTCCTTGGGAACCGCTCCAGCTTAGCGGCGCAAAAACTACACAAAATCAAATCTATAGGCCCTTAATACTGGGTTTTATTAATATATTTACCAAGGCAAATACTCATGCGCATATTAACGTATAGAAGGAAACTATTCAACTAAATAGGTAAACAGAAACTAATACACTAAAAGTCACCTCCATTATCCGGATAACTTAACGCTTATCCGCAACCAACCTCAATAGCCTTTTATGGCTCTACCCAACGTCCATACCCGAAAGCAAGACCTGTTTTTTAGGATTAAAATTTCAACTGCCCAACGATGGGACCATTGGCGCCTTAAAGTCTAACAACTAGCTTGAGGACATCAAATCCAGCTGTGCCTTTATTCCGTTTTTTCTATTTTAACAGCAGGTAAACAAAGTGGTTCGAATTTCAAATATCTCTAAACACTTTTTTAAAATTATTTCAGATAATTAATACTTTTTAGGTAAAATAATAATGTACAATCACAATAAAATATAATAAGGAAAATACCTTTTAAAAAGTTTATTTGTGTGTAATCCCACATTACGGGACAAATGATATGCATTTTCTTTAAAACCTATTTTCATCGAATTCAAAAACCTCTGGAAATTATCCTTGCCATTTCTTCTGATCATTATTATGTTGGCGATGGTCCCTATCCTTGAAAACCCTAATCCGATTTCAAAGAGGTGTTACTTATTCCCAAGGCCATGATCGTAGGCTGCCTTTGCAGATGCTGTTTTAACTACCACTAATTGGGTATTTCAATCGCTATTTCCCTAAGCTTGTCCCAACCAACCCTTCCAATTGGCATTATGTATCTGGCTGCCTGTTCCGGGTGGACCTACATCCAATCATGCCTCACGTTACTTCGGCTAAAAGAGATTTTGGCCTTATCCGTTCTCCCTTAACGGCCAGTTTTCCAGTACTTTATCCATTTTAACCATCCCTTTTATTGTGCACATTTGCCTTGGAAGAGTTTTCCAATAAAAATATGGCCATTAACTGTTTATGCCTTAACTATCGGGTGAAACAACTAATGATCTATAGCTGATCATACCGTTGGAATTGGACATGCTGATACAAGAATAAATTCGAACGCTTCGCGAAACAAGAATGGACAAACCTGTCTAAAATGCTTCTGCAATAATTTTTTGTTGTAATTTATTTTGGGCGTGACCACATACAGTGTTAAAGGACGTTTTCATGAGCTATCTTAGCGCGAAGGCTGGTCTCCGGCCCCATAACTCATTAAATGTGAGTACTATGACCAATCAGGATTTTTTAATGGCCGATTAAATTCAAACTAATAGACCAACCAGGCCCATTCAAGTATTTCGCATTGAAAACAGGAATTCCAAAATGGACCTGGCCAATAACCCTGGCAAACAATTGCCTTGCAATAACTGCAGAATACTCCATCTTGTTCCTGCCATATATGGATTGTTCAATGTTTTATACCGCTACCGTAATTATTTTTTCAGAAAACCCTTGGCGTTAAAAGATGAATTAAGCCTAAAAAAAACAACGCCAATTAATCTTTGCTGCCTCAAACAATGAAAAAAAATTACTTCAATTGTAGTCCCTTTTTTATTCATCTTTTTTCTGTCCATTTCCTTCCTTACCAATATTTTAGGACCCTTAATACCGGATACTCATCACGGATTTTCAGGTTAGTTTAACCATGGCAGCGCTTATTCCTTTTGCCTTTTTCGTTGCCCTATGGTGTGTTTTTCCATTTCCTCTGGAGTAGCGGTCGACAGCTACTGGCGAAAAAAACGGTCATATTAGCTGCATTTTGGTCTCTTTTTCTGGCGCTATTTTATTTCAATGTATCCCAATTTTCCCTGTAAAGCGCTGGTATCCCTAATTTTTTAATAGCTCTGGAATGGCCATGTTCTACAAGCTCGGCCAATAAATCCATTGCTTCGGGTTGCAGGTGCTGGAAGAACATTTTGCCTTTAATTCAGCTAATGGGCACAGCTCGCTTTCGGCCTGGCCTCATTTATTAGCCCTTTTCTTTTCTCCTATCTTGTACTCAATTTGGAAAAATTACTTCTGGTCCTGAACCCAATTCCAATTTTATCATCAAATACGTTTTCCACAACGATTGTACCAGGAACTATTGCCCTGGGTTTCCTATACTGGATATTTGCCATTAATCTCATTATTTATGCTCCTTTTTTTATATATCCTATAAAACTCACCCAAGTAGAAAGGAATGTAAGACACGAGAAAGCTGCGTACATGGGCCACCGAACAAAGAATTCGGTTGAAAAACCAAATAAAGTAATCTTGTTTTTTAATGGGATTTGTTCCGCGCTATGTGGTACTGAAACAAGGGGTAGCCCAATTGGAATTGTCCAATTTCTCTCGCAATATCATGGATTGGACCCAAGGGTTGAAAGGAGCCAGCGCTATTGCAATGTTCTGGGGGCTATTAACTGTTCGGCTGTATTTTTGCGGACTGCTATTATTAAAATTTATCTGGAGTAAAATTGGTCCTGAAAATAATTTCAGCCGCCGGCCATCTTGAGGTTTTTGAACCGCAGGACTTTTCGGCCTCCGGCACAAATTGCGCGTTTTTAAGCATTTCCCCCTTGGTGGCTTTTTTGCTTCAGTCCCATGTGGTCATAATATTTTTCGCCTTGCATGAACTCGGTTAAAGATAAATCACGGCGCACTATCAGGAATACTTTGTTCCGGATATTGTAGGCGGGGGGCCATAGTTCCACTTTATAGTTGGGGCTATTGGCGATCCTGGTTGGGTCTAAAAGGCAGGTATGATTTTTTTATACCTAACCCCTAGGTTTTATTTTTAGCATCGGATTTGGGCCAATACCTCTGTAACAACAAACCATAAGTCCTTAAAGAATTTTTTTGCAACTGGAAAAACATCGGAACCTTAAGTTAAATATCATGGGCAGAGAAATAGTACTTAATTTTATCGATATTCTTTATTAACTTGTTGGATGTAAAAGCAAAACCAATATTGATGGTTTCTGTAACCCCCCAAAAGGCTACTCTAACAATACCACCCCTAAAATAGCCTACGCAATCTGGGGCCTTAAAATAAAGAAACCGATTTTCCCCATTCCGGAAGATATAAATGGAACACAAAGATGTCACCTCCCAAAACAATAGAATTACCCTTGATCTTGAAGTTAGATCTCTACACTTCCAAGGATATTAAAAAAAAGACGCCTCCTTTAATTATCTCAATCCATGGGGGGGCCAATTGGAAAAAAAGGTAACAAACACGATTTATTTGGCGTATATTGATCAGTTATGCCAAAAAAAGGATATAATAACGGCCCTTACCATTCAATATAGGTTAAACCAGATGTAGCTTAAATAATCCTGCCCAAGCTTCCATGATGTGGAAGATGCTGTAAGGTGGCTAAAAAACAAACGCGGCACCAAGTAAACCATATAAAATCCTGAAAAAGTAACCAGGTAGGGGGTTCCGCCGGTGGCCAATTTGGCAATGATGAAACGCCCTTATTCCAACACTCCCCAAGATGTAGATAAGAACGGAAATCTGGGCGCTGTACAACCCATCGTGAATTTTTTTATGGTCCGTCCAATCCTTACGGTAAACTGGCCATTAAAGCAGCCTCGGTAACAAATAATTTAAATAGTATTCCTAGAGGAGGCCCCTGAACTGTATAAAAATGCCTCTCCCCTATTTTCTGGTTTCAAAAAATGTCCCACAACCATTACTTCCAAGGTAGCCGGACGAATGGTAGCCGTTATGAGCAATCGGATATATTACATGCCACGCTACAAGAAAAAGCAGGTGCCTTTTTCTTTTACTATCGACAACTTAAAGGCTGGCCCAATACCATGGATGGGCATCCGTAAAAGTGAATGCGTATTGCCAGTACCATGATGGATGCCGTTTTTTTGAAAAGTACACATCCCTATAAACTAATTCCAAAGGATACGTAATGGAAAAGGTTGAAAAAAAATAGCAAAATCACTGGGCCTATTCTATTGGAATGGTCATAAGGGTGCCTTCGCTTATTGCTATTTTCATTGCTTTAGCCTGGAAAATATAAAAACATTGTAAATGGCCACAACAAAACTCAAACAGAAAATTTAAAACAAGGACAATTAGGTAAATTATGTTAACACCTTTAATAGGGTACCCGGCGTTCCCCCTTGGGTTTGTGGATTTTAACTTTCCGGGTGCAACGGTTTCCATTCGGCATGGTCCGACTTAGTCCTGAAACCATGTCCAGCTATAAAACAATATCCAAAGATTTTAGCACCTCAGGATATTACTAATGGAGACATAAAAATACTTGGTTTTTAGCCAATACACGATTAGCCGGGACAAGGAACTACGGAATGGAGGGGCATTTTCTATTTACTATACTCCGACAACTACACCAAGTAGCAAATATAACTACAAAGAGGACTACAACCCATACAGATTCTCCATAACAAGGAGATTTATTTTTTCCAGGGGGTATTACCGGAGTAAAATTTTAGAAGAAAAGGAGCACATCGTACAGAACTTACGGCAACGGAGAGAAATCGACATGCATAGGTACAAACCTTTACCAAAGACAGTATAAAAATATACTTATCCATATTACCAATACCACTGGTAAACCACAGCGCTCAAGACGGTGCAGTTTACTATAACTTCCCAAAAAAAAATGAACTGAAGGCCTCCGGTTAAAACAATTCGGCCAGCTTCGCAGGTTTCGTTTTGGAGGAAATAAAGTATACTTGTAAGCTAAATTTGATCAAACTTTTTCCAACTAATGGAATTTTGGAAATGGGAAAAAAATATAAAACCATGCAACTTTCGACCAAACGTGATATGTCTAAAGGTATGCTTGAATTTTGCCCAAGAAAAGATATTGGTAAAGGTTGATTTCCAATGTTAGCATTGGAAAATGCACGTTTAAACCTGAGACAGAAGTGGGTATCTAAATTTTTGAGGATATACTCCAAATTGCAAAGGACAAATGGGAAAAGCAAATTGGATTTAATCAAATTGAGGGTGGCTCACTGGAGGAAAAAGAGTCTTTACAGTGCCTTAATATCGAAAGTTTTCAAATGCCCACTATTTTAAATGATATAAATGGACATATATGGGCTTCGACAAAAAGGGTCCATGGCCAATGACTTTTTACTTATTATACGGATCTTTCCATTGTGGGATACCTTCCGAACAGTACATCCATTATTTAATTAATTGCCAAGGGAGAACAACGGGACATGTTGGTTTCTTTGAAGAAATGGCCTCAAACAAGGGGGTAGCCTACTACGCTGGCCCCTCAGGTTACGGATATAGGCAATCCATGCTTAGGCTCTCCCAGCCGATATGGTCATTGCAGAATCTTAATTAAAAGGTAATCCGTAATTTGATGTGGACCTTGCTTATCAAAAAATGAAACAAGTTGCCTTGGAGCCCATTCCCAAAAGATAGTTCCGCAACAGGCCCGTTGAAGAATAAACAATATGTTACCTATGGCTATTGCCCTACCGAATTTGGAGATGAAGCTGTTAGCAAAACTTGAGTATGCGCTTTGGGCAGATTATTCTATAAGCCTTTTGCCAAGGAAACGAAATTCTCCGAAGACCAAAATATTGTTTGAAAAACATTCCCAAATTCTATAAAATGTATGGAATCCGGAAACACAATATTTCAACCCAGACATAAGAATGGGCAATTTTGTAGAAAAATTTAACCTTTGCAAACTTACATATACGGAATTGGACACAGGAGTATACTAAACAGATTACACGGAAAGGAGGCGCACTTCAATGGCGATGGGCCGTACCTTTTGAATAACGGATGGATTGGTGTCTCTTTTTTAAGATAAGAACTATTTTTATTAGTGAACTTACACGGATTACTTTGCCCAAGGCAACCCTAAAAAAGCCACTTGGTCGCCAGGATTCTTCTACTGGCATGGAAATGAACTGATATTCATGCCGCCCCTACCTTTCACACTGTTGGAAGACCGGAAGAACCTGACCCAATGGGTCCGTTGGATTTTTTGGATATAAATACGATAATACCTACGCTAGGTATCGACGGCAATTGATGATCAGGACACCTGTCCGCTTGTATATTTTTAGCTCACTTGGCTTTTTTACGCCATTGCAGGAACGGATATCTATCTACTTGGGTGCACCATTGTTTAAAAGCTGCAAGGTTCTTCATGGGTAAAAACCTATTGACCGTTAAGTACGAGAAACTATTGACCCAAAACATATCTAATGTAAAACAAGTGCTGGCTCAACAACATCCCCTTAAAGCGCACCTGGATCAACCATAAAGAAATAGCCAAATTGTGGTATTTAACCATCATCATGGCCAAAGCAACCAGAATATTCAATTAACGACTCATCAAAATCGACCTTATGAGACTTTTGTTTTTATTATGTACTTTGTTTTAGTAAGCATCAAGTAAAGGAAAAATGGATAAATTACCTGAAGTAGTTCCCATTTTCAACTCCCGCTATATTGAACAGGAATTTTTTATGAAATAAAGAATGGCGCTAACCCAGAAATGGTCATGTTCCCTGTTAGAAGTAATTAATGGGACTGTTATTGATCTTGTTTGGGTGGAGGAAAAGAAAAAGAACGAACGATGTGGGAAAATTTGGGTATCCCGAAAAACAGCTCGGTTCATGGTCTACCCCTATCGAAGTTGTAAATGGTGGTGCCAAGAAGA
>Ga0163217_1058449_pt1 | contig 10690 bp, 7 predicted proteins | sample SynspAceP_FD_185933 | JGI IMG/M metagenome (GOLD analysis project Ga0163217, IMG submission 185933) | Saline lake microbial communities from Ace Lake in Antarctica - Synechococcus sp. Ace-P (PacBio error correction) | ecosystem: Environmental > Aquatic > Non-marine Saline and Alkaline > Saline ...
AGGAAAAAAAAGAAAAGAAAAAAGATCTTTGGGGAAAAACAATTTCCCCAGCCGTCAAGCCCGGAAAAAGCCATTTTTAATTTAATGAAGAAGAGCCAAGTGCCTTTGCCCCAAAAAAAAATCCAACTTTTTGCCCCCCCCTTTGGGTTTTTTTCCCAAGAGAAATTTTTTTGGGCAAAAAAATAAAGACCGATTTTTCCCAGCCCTTGTTTTTTTGGAAATCGGATAGGTTTAATTCTTGCCTTCTGTACAGGCGGTTGGCAAAAGATTGGAATCAATTGATTGAAGCCTCTTAGGTTGGCCCGGGGAAAATAATTTTTGAACATATAAAATGGGCTCACGAATCCCCGAAATTTTGAATTCAAAAGACGGCATCGGGATTTGGTAGCTGGGTCCTTATCAAAGTAAGAACTTACTGATCTAGCTGGATGTGGATCTCAAAATCTTAGTATTACGGTAAATGATCCAGAACCAATTAATCCGCTAGTAAAATTGCCTCAATCACTTTTGAAAACCAATGTTTTTGGAGCATCAGATGGAGAAGGTTTTTCAATAGACTTGAGTGGAGGAACACCACCTTATCCAAGTTTTCTGGATTACCAATGCAGTGCTGACTGAAAATCAAGTTAAGGATTTTGAATCTAAGCCCTGATCAGTATAGTTTTGAAGGTCTTTAACGATTCAAGGCTTGTGTGGGTCACTAATAGAAGCAGAGGTACCAAAGGGCCGGAAGAATTGAGCTTAAACCTTCGAGGAAGAAAGTCCTGGCTGTCCTGGCGATTCTTAGTGGGTGGCACTTCGAGTAATCCCAAGTGGAGGTTACCCGCCATATTCCCTTGTATGGTGATGGATGGAGTATCAATGGCTTTGGGGCTACAGGCCTGTCTTCTGGTGAAAAATATGAAGTAATCGTCCAAGATGTAAACGGATGCGAGGCTGCTTGCAAAAGGGACGGGTTTTCTGAGGCCTGTTCCCTCAAGTGCGAAAATGCCGACCGGTTTTTATCCCAAGTCAAGGGCCTTATGCACCGATTTGCGAAGCTGTTCCCGATAACTTAATAAAATTGATAATCTACGATCGGTGGGGGCAGTTGCTGCACTCAGGAACTGAAAAGGCTTGGAAATGGGGAATCCTTAAGTGGGTGAAATGCCGCAGGGGGTGTATTCATTTAATATTAACCTATGAGTTATAATACAAATACAGCAGATGGATTTAAATCCAGCGATAAAATGGGTTCATTCACTCTGATAAAATAGTTTTTAAATCCTAATATGCCTACAGCATTATGAGGGTTTTTTTGGATAGTTTTTTTTTGTCTTAACAAAATTTTTTAAAAGTAAAAATGAAGAAGATTTTAATTTACAGGTGGGGCAGGCTAACATCCGGTTCACATTGCCTGTGGAATTACTTTAAGGCAGGCCGTCAGAGCCAATCTATTAGATGAAATCTTTTCAATTCTAAACGCTGAGGTTTTAGAACGATTGAAAGAATCACAGGAAATCATTGACTTTTTTTATCAAGGTGATTGCAACGACCCGAATCGATTTTAGATCAAATCGCCAAGGATCACCAAAATCGCTTGGTGTGATTCATTTTTGCAGGCTTTTAAAAGCCGTCGGAGAGAGTACGCCGGAGCCTCCATTGAAGTATTACCAAATAATGTTGGCTCGCCTTGTCACTTTATTGGCTTTTATGGCTGAAAAATAAGATTCCAGATCTAGTTTTCCTCCTCATCCTGTACACCGTTTATGGACAGCCTGATGTGCTTCCGGTGACCGAAGCCTACGCCTCGGAAAGAGGCTGAAAGTCGTACGGAAACACCAAGAAAATTCTGTGAAGATATTTTTGGTGGATACGTGAAAAGCAAGGCTGGTGTCCGAGTGATTGCACTTCGTTTTTTAATCCAGTAGGAGCACATCCAAGCGGAAAAAATAGGTGAATTACCCATTGGGAAACCAAATAACTTGATTCTCATTCATCAACCCAGACTGCCGCAGGATTCGGGAGAAACTGACAATTTTCGGAACGATTTATGATACCCGTAGACGTTTCATGTGTTCGGGGATTTAATTCACGTGATGGATTTGGCAAGACGCCATGTGAAAGGCTTTACGTATTTGAAATGATAAGCTGCTGATTTCCTACGATGTATTTAATGTTGGGTACTGGAAAATGGGAATACAGTTTTAGAAGGTAAGTTCACACGTTCGAAAAAAGTGAATCGCGTGCAAATTGAATTTTGAAAATAGGTCCAAAGACGCGCTGGAGGATGTGGTAAAGATCTGGGCAGATACTAAAGATCAAATTCGGTTTTGGGATGGACTCCTTCAAAAACCTTGGAAGATTCCATGCGTGATAGTTGGATTGGGAGAAATCTCTGCCTCAGTCACAGTGATAAAATAAACTAGCTGAATAGAAATACAAAAAAGGAGCGAATTTCGCTTCCTTTTTGATTTTCTGAAAATTACTTTTTCCCACCACACTTTACTGTTAAATATTGTCGCCACCCTTCTAACTGGCAGCCTTCGTTGTAAAGTTTTACCGTTGTTTACCGGCTTGTTCGGATTCTGGATGACAAATAGCGGACAGGGTATTTGTCATCGGTTAGGTTTTATCTGGACCAGGAGTTAGTTTTTGGTATTTCCTGTTCTTCTGATTTCAAACCCAGAGCTTCAAATGGCCATTATTGAATTAGGGAAAGCCTTTTTTGGTTTGATTTGTTTGAGCGCATCTTCAGGAGAACAGTTTTACCGTAAGGCTGAGCTAAAATAGGCCAATAGGAAGTGGATGCTTTGAAATATCGAAAACTCGCCCTGTTGAATTCCAGCTTTCATAATAGCTTAGTTTACATTTCCTGAAATATACCCTCGGACTAGCTGCTTCTGCCAAGGCAAATTGGAAGTTCTGAATATTGCATAAACCTGCCCGTCCCCCAACCCCAATTTGGTACATCTCTGAAAAATCGCTCCAAAAAGCGAAATGTCATTTAATATGATTCCAAATTCATTGATTGTTTATCCTTCCCTGTTTAAGCCATTCTGGCAGTCCTTTTTGAACTGAGGAGTTTCCCGCTGTTACGCTTAGCTGGGTAAGGCTTTAGAGAAATAGCTTGTCTGGGAAAAATTTCCATTCCAAAGCTTTTAGCAAACGGAATCCACTGTCATGGTCATCCGCATGTTCCTGATAAAGACTCCCAATGCAGACTGGGAACAATCGCCACTGATTATCGGCGCTGAATTAAATAGGGCGACCGCATTATCCCTGGTTATTTCGCCATAAAATAATTCTTCCGTGACTAAGGCCTGCAACTCTGGAATAATTTTTGTCAATTTTCTTGCTTATTCGAAAGCATAATCTCAATCGAACGAAATTGGCAAAGCGACGCCATTTATCCAGATATTGTTTTGAACATCATGGTCTTCCCTGAATACCTTTCTGAGGTGTTTTTTCAAGGGTTTCAGACGAAAATCGCTTTAAGGGAATTGCCAAAAATTCCCAATTTGAGGGTCCGTATAGACTTTTTCCTGTGTGTCATATTTCGGAGTAAAAACTTCCCGTTTTTTTGCACCCAATGCTCCTGAATAAGGAATGTCTCCCACATACCTGTCAAATTGAGAAAACAAAAATACGCTTTCATGATATCTGACACCGCAATATACGCCTCATTCGTAAGCGGGATTGTTTTGGAATAGAACTCCCGATATCAATTCAATTAAGCGAAAGGTCCCATTCCAGTACTGGGCATTGCTTCCCATTTCGTTAGCGATCGTTCGCTCAAAAAACTAACCCAACGCTTGGAAGCAAATTGCGCCAGGTATTGACAAGCGAAATCCCTGCGGTGTAGGTTGTTCTAATTCGCTTGCAACTGAGATCACATTCGAGAGCAGAAATTGGGGTGCCAATAGATTCCGGTGAATTTGGATTTGCTATTGATTTCATCAAAACCTTCGGTTGGCAGGAGTATGAGAAAAGGCTAAGCCGCAGTAAGATGAAAGCGGTATATATAAAGTTGATTTTTTCATTGATTATAATTTGATTTGAAATGCACAATTGAAATCTCGCATGCTTACAATCATTCCATGTGTGTCATAGGTGACATACTCCGATTTCAATGATTAGAAATTTTGTTTTTGATGCTGAAAACCAAAGCTTCTGGTCAGAAGGGATAAGACATTCTTCAACGCCCATAAGTAAATAATTTCGAACCCTTGCAGTGCATTTGCTCAGGATCGATGTGGGGGTTGGTCTGTGAACAATAACAAATTGCTTCACGTCCGCCACAACTCCAACTTTGTGGCTTGAAACCGATCCGTTTTACCATAACCAAAAAAGTGGTAAGTCGTAGTAGAGACTGAAGCTGTCTAAGCTTTTACATATGACGGCATCATAAGTACACTTGCTTTCATTTCCTCGATCAAAGAATTGTTGTACAAACGTAACTAGCTGGTACTCGAAGTCGTATTTGGGCGTAATTGTGGATTCTCTGGCGTCCCGACATTTTTCACTCCTGCTCCCGATGACCTCTGTTTCCCTCTTCTCTTCCACCAAAGTCTCGGTCAAGCACTCCTGAAAGTACTTCCCAGTGCTCTGGTTCTAGAGACCAGAGAGTTCCGCCTTGTCCCGCCAATCAAATACAAAATCCTAGCTGAAGCCCCTTGTACTCTAAAATTGATTTGTAAGGCCCGATAATGAAATCAGGATTGTAAAATTTCCGCAGCAATCTCAGATTTCCCACTCTTTGGATACGGAAGTCCATTTTGCACCATAGATAATTTGACCCTCGAGACTCCTGAAAACCCCGAGCGAAACCATACATATCGCCAATCCCTTCCACCTTGCTTCGCTATATAAAAACACTGAATTTGAACCTCAGAAGCCCGGCCAAACAACTCGCCTTTCTCCAGTGACATATTGGTCAACTGCCTTCTGGGAGTCGGTCACCCACTTCCCTCGTAAGCGGTGGAAGTTTTGGGCTTACGAAGTCCAATTAAAAATGTCCTTTGTCCACTACAAAAGCAAATTTCATACTTTGCTTCAAAAGACCGCGAGTTCTAACCTGTCCTCCATTTTCCTACTTTGTTGCTAAACCTGAAGCAACGGAGATTGGGTCTAACCGATGATCTGGTTAATACTCGTGTTTTGGGTAGGCAGAGATACTCCAACATTACTCGATCTTCCAAATAGTCCCAAGTTTAAAGGCCAACTACAATGGCGTTGAGACGTTCTGGTTTTTAAGTTTTGGATTATTCAGGACAGTTCGATTCGTACTTCGGGTGAAATGAAATCCATAATTTTGGGTTGAACTGAAAGGATGTTTGTTGAGCTGATAAGGATCAGTATCATTTCCCGACCTTTGCCAAATGAATCGGAAACCCTTCCCGTCGAAATGGTTTTGGGAGGTTTCCAGTTGATGGAAATACAATAGCTGAAACCTCCGAATAATATGCCAAATGGATTATTTGCTTCGGTAGGGTGCTTGACCCAATCGTTTCGAAGCCGTAAGGGTCAAAGAATAAATTGACCGGTAACGATAAGTTTTCCCAAAGACATAGCCACTGTTTAATTCGTTGGTAAAGAATCTTGGGCTTAACTTCCTCAAGTGGGAACTCTGCGAATTTTCCAGCGTAATAAATTCCCGAAAGTGCTAATTGAACCTGCTTCTGTATAATCCATAATTTAATTTTCTGATTCCAGGCGATTGCGCCAATATTGAGGGAATATTTCCAAGAAGCTATTGATTTTCATCTGCAATAACTCAGCAGGGGGACACATCAGAGTTCATTTCATTAAAACGAACGTTGTCCTCGCGGTAATCCTCCGAAAGGTCTCCTATTGGTACTGAAAGCTCTGCGGAAAGCGCGATTGTCGGAATAATTATCTAAGCCTGTTCTTACACGAATGCTAAAGCTTGTCCTGTGAACTCATTAAGAAACGGCAAGATTTCCCAATATTCGATTTTTGGTGAAACTATTGTGTTTTTCGAATACGGTCAGGTAAGGATTTAGTCAGCCAACAGGTAGTTGAAATCAATAGTGTTGAAATCGCCAGTTTGACGCGGCTTGCCGTAACTCGAAGAGCTCCCAAATATCTGGTCTGTCTACCCCAGTCCAATTAAATCCGTATTGGACGTTTTCATAGCCATAACAACCGCAGATTGGGGCCTATTGTTACTTCTGGACATTGATGTAATTTCCCAAAGAAATCTACCTTTATCGATCAGTGACTTTTCTGGCCCAAGCTGATTGAATAAGCCATCTCGAATGAAGAATCCAGTATTAGGAAGAATTCTTCATTTCTCATGTTAAAAAGCTGTAAGAGAATTGGGCAACCACCTTTTTTCGTTAATAGATCCACTTTACTGAAAGATTGTTTTGGGAGGTGAACACCGCCCTGCCGTAAAAAATCTCTAAACATTACAGTCTAGCGATCCAAGGAGTGCCCCGTAATAAGGAGTGAAGCTTCCATTTGGTCGAGTTCTGTGATTACATCTCTCTCTTCTTCTCTCCTGCTCGTACGGATTTCCCATTCATACATCGACCGAAAGGACTGTCAATTGCTTTAACAAGTAAGCCAGTATTTAGAATTAGGGCCGTAAACTTGGAAATACCTCCGTCATTACATATCCTGCACCGTTCCCATTTTGGAAGCATATTTCTCCACGTGAAACCTCTCGCCGTAAGAAACATTTGATAATCCGGTAGGTCAGTAAACCATCCAGCGTCAAGGTGCTATTCAAAACTCACCTTCACGACGATCGCCTCGGCATTCTTTTTTCCTTTTTGGTAGTGATCAAAACAACCCCATTAGCAACCATCCCTGGCACCATATAAAGGCTGCACAGAAGACCCTGGTCCTTTCAAAATAGAAATTGACTCTAAATGTCCTCAGGGCTTAATTTCTGAAGCGCCATTTCCAAAATCAACCTCTTGGATATTTGCCACCATCCAATTGAGAGATCGCTTGAGATCATTTGATTGCTGATAGGTACTTCCGTCGATTAACGATTAACGCCTGATTTAATTACTGCTCAAGAATTTTCTCCCCGAATGATTATTCGTGCAGAATGAACCAACACCAGAAGGAACCATTTTGGATCAACCTGGAACTCCCCAGCCTTACTTTGCCCTGAAGGGAATTGAATCAGGTGGTTTGAGGTACGTCATGGAGCTCAGCTCCACGAGCCCCGCACTTTATATTACTGAAAGAGGAAAAAGCGATTGCCGCTGACGTTCTATCTCCCCACAGCGCCGTGACCACGACTCTTCCAGATTTATCCTGTGGATCATAAGGACAATTTTCAGTAAGCCAGCGGAATAATCCTAACCAAGCAAATCTGTTGTGTGGGCAAAAACCAATAAAACTTACAGCAAGAATTACTTCCTTAAGCAGACCGGGTTGAGCCTAAAAATTCCCGTTTTGAATCGGTGATGGCTAGTTTTCTTCTGGCGCGCGGTTTCACTCACTGTAGCGCCTAGAATTGGTAACCATCAATGTCCGACAGCTTGGCCCTGAATCGTGTTTTTGTTTTTGCGCATTGATTTGCCCGATAATTGAGGATAAATAGTAGTATAAATAAATTATTTCATATAGAATTTTTTTACATGGCAGAATAAAACATGAACACAGACCCTGAAACTGGATCAGGAATTCCATTCAGAATAGGTGTCACACTAAAGTGTCAACTGAAAAGGAAGATTTAACAGAAAAATCCGGGTGGGGCTCGCAAAAGGATGATCCTGACGGATCCGGGGTAAGGATTGAAGAAGAGATCTTTCAGATATTTGGTGGTATTCCTTTGAATACTTTTGAAGTATTCTGACAAAAAAAGTTTATGAAAAAACCGCAGTTGTTTGACTGCAGATTTTGAAAATGAATTAAAATCGTCAATAATGCTATCGTTCTATCAATTGAAAACCTCCTGATCAGCAACCTTTAAATGAGCCAATATAATGCAAATCATGAAGCTGGCTAGTAATTCCAAGGAAGATTGGCAAAAAGAAGTTGGTTCAAAAAGATTCCGAATGAATTGCAATTAAAATAATCTTCCACCATCTTGAGTAAAGGACCTAATAACGGGCTTGATGAATTAGCAGGCTTCCTTTAAAAGCAGCAATCCTGGAATATGAACCTTTCCATTGGTCCGGGGATGTCATTTCCAATTGAAATAATAAAATCGTAGCCCCTGCTCGAATATAGATTCAAAAGCCTTTGAGTACGCGGATTCCGAATGTGTTTTCCAAGTACTTCGTGATCGTAAATCCAAACAAATGCAGTCAATGTTTGACTTCCCCGAAATTGAATTGCCTGCGTATGTTGGTTGAGTTGCTCAAAAAAGAGTGATAAGATTTTTTTTCAATATTTTCGAACCAAAAAATTTGCCTTTTGCTTGCTTGTATGCATGGAGTTTTCCCATAAACCATCCAGGCCCAATTTTACTTTCTGTTTTTATTGAAAATTGGGATTTTTCATTTAGGGAGAAAATCGGGTATTAAGAAAGGCGGAAATAATTCAATTCTTTATTAATAATCGAAAGTGTCAACCCTTAAATCAACATGGGAATGTTTCAAAGAGGCGCAACACTGATTTTTTTAAACTCCCTATGTTTTACGAAGTAAGTTCGAAGCCTTGGATTTAAGAAAAATTAAAATTTTTGATTTTTTTTAATCTATTGAGGTGAATTCAAATTTGAGGAAAGCTAATTATACCTCGAAAAAAGTAGGAAGACTTAAGGAGTATAAAAGTCGGGAAAAGGAGTCAATGGTGAATCAGAAATCACTTTCGTGGTTATTGCGGTAAATCCAGTTACAAGTCAAGGATCTGAATAACCAATAGGCCCTGAATGTCAAAATATTCCAGGGGATAAATTTGTGTAAATCATCTCAATCCTGTCCCGAATTTTTTCGGGGAGACTGGACCTAGTTCGGATAGCATTGCGGGGAACAGGTACGTCCATCGTGAGAGTCTAAACAGATTGTTTTAGAAAGGGATTGGGACTTTGGCCAAAAGTCTAGAAAAACAAAAAAGCCTTAGATTTTTCTTCTTTAAAGGCCGTTTTAAGCTGGAATGGACGGGACTCGAACCCGCGACCTCCTGCGGTGACAGGCAGGCATCCTAACCCAGCCTTTGGGGGGAAAAAAAAAAAACTAACCAAAACTCCATATCTCTAAGGTTTTACCCTGTTTGTTAATCTTTCAGATGTTTCTTCTCGTTTGAAGTGAATGCACAAGGTAGGTATTTTCGGTAATTTCCTCGCATAAACCTTACCTGAATATTTTTCAGGTCACTAGCCTTATGTGGTTTCTTATTCAGGTAAATACATTTTCCGATTTGGCCGAATTTTCCCTCCAATTTACAAGAGGGTTTTTCACAAAGGGATATTTCTTATCTTTTTGTTTCTTCTTAAAAACACCAATATGGTTTTAGAATTTGAAAAACCCATCGCTGATTTGGAGCAAAAACTATCCAAGAAATGAAAGAAGTTTGGCAAGGTAGAAAATATTGATTTAAAAGTTCAGATATTGATTCTCTGGAAGAAAAAATTTTAGCCTTGAAGAAAGAAACTTTATCAAAACCTGACTCGCTGGCAGCGAGTGCAGCTCTTTCCGACATGCAGATCGACCTTACGCTTTAGATTATATCTATGAGAATTACTACTGATTTTTTGTAGAGTCTGCATGGTGCTCGAAACGTGAAGATGATAAGGCAAATGATTGGAGGTCTTGGAAGATTTATTGGACGGCCGAACTGTAATGTTTGTCGTCAGCAAAAGGTCAGAAACATAACGAAAACAGCTCAATAGAGCGCAACTTTGGTAATGGCCTAATCCTGAGGGCTTATAGGAAGGCGCTTCGCCTGATGAAAATGGCTGAGAAGTTTTTGGTAAACCAATTGTACACTAATTATACGGACTCCGGGGAGCATTTCCTGGGCTAAAAGCTGAGGAAAGAGGCCAAGGGGAGGCAATGCCAGAAACCAAAGGAAAATGTTTTATGCTCAAAGTACCGGTGACATTTGGTAATTATTATCGGCGAAGGTGGCATCAGGTGGACCTTGGTATTGCATATCGGAGATCGAGTAATTCATGTTTGGAAAAAACACGTGTATTCCAGTGAATTCCCTCTCCTGAATCTTGCTCTTCTATTCTTTGGAGATCTTGGGATTATAAGGGAGGCAAGCCGCCGAATGCTTAAAGCTTACTGGCTACGGATAATGAAAAAGGTAATGGCTTGATAGATTGGGAGGAATTATTCCGTGAGCCCCTAGGTTGGAGGCAACACCGCATATGAAAATTATGGAATGGCTGGGACTTTAAAAGAGGCCATTTTGCAAGCATTAAAAGAACCTTGAATAAGGTTAGCCACGAAAAGCGGATAGACCAACGATCGATAAATTCTGCGCTATGGCGTAGTAGTAGAGTAAAACACAAACCCGGACTTTCTTTAAGTTCGGGCTTTTTTTCTTATTCCAAAAAAAATGGATTGTACAGACTAGTAAAATACAGGTTTTTTTTTTCAAATTGGAAATGGTGGAGCGATGTTTTTTGGAGTAATACCCAAGTCGGAGCTTTGGTCCCGAACAAATCCCGCTGCCGAGAATACATCCTTTGTAAACTTGGCAATGCGCTCGCTTCTGTAGTCTCTGGAGGATCGGATTATTCTTATTGACAATGGGGATAGGAGTTAAGCAAAGA
>Ga0163217_1105705_pt1 | contig 10690 bp, 12 predicted proteins | sample SynspAceP_FD_185933 | JGI IMG/M metagenome (GOLD analysis project Ga0163217, IMG submission 185933) | Saline lake microbial communities from Ace Lake in Antarctica - Synechococcus sp. Ace-P (PacBio error correction) | ecosystem: Environmental > Aquatic > Non-marine Saline and Alkaline > Saline ...
GCCTGCGATCAGCAGCATCAGTTGGGATGGGGATTCGGCGGCACTTCACCTGGCGGTTGTCCTAGGGCGATCAGATGCTTTGGCGTGATCGGCACGCGACTCAGACGGCAGAGACTGAACACTCACGAGCTGACTTAGGAAACAGGCCATAGCGTTCAAACAGGGCTACCTGACGCATGCCCCGGGAAAGAATACTCAGCGTCGTAGGTGTTCGGGGCAGCAGGGTGCAGGGAAAGGGGCACTGAACACACCGAGCTGTGAAGCGCACAACAACCGAGCGGCCGGTGATGCGGCTCACAGGCAACACAGCAGATCGGCACGGGAAAGGGCCAAGCGGCGGAGTCCTCTAGCGGCCGCCATGCCCTCGATGCCGTGAAACGCTGGATCCACAGACGCGCTTTACGGCAAGGTCCCGGCCGCACGGCCCACCCGTCGGCGGCGAGTGCAAGTGGCGCAGGAGCAACCAAAATTTGAGGGGCAGACGACGGGTTCGTATGCCAAGGCCGCAGCCACCACAGGGGCAAGCCAACAAACGACGGGTCCCAATAAGCGCTGCAAAAAAACGCCCGCCCGTCCCTGCAACAGCTCACACACCTGGGGAGCAAGCACCTGCACACACGACGGGCTTGGCCAAGCAGGAGCTCCTGACGCCCACCAGGGACAATGGCGCTGCGCCAGCGCAAGACGTTAGCGGAACCCTATCGAATGCACGATCCAGAAAAAAAAAAGCACCTGCCCCACCGTGTGGCGGTGTGGCGGGAAGCCTGAGACAAGCTGCTGCGAGGCATTCGAGAAGAACCGGAAAGTTTTCGGTCCGATTAACCAGGCACAGACGGAGCAGCCGGGGGTTAAGTTGTCTCATCGAAGACAGTCGCAACTGCAACATGACCCAATTACGCCTGCCCAGTCGCCTGGCAAGTTAGCATTCCTTTAATGCCCCACTGCGAACATTGCGCTACGTTGTAGAGTTCTTCTATCTATGGGACCCGGATCACGAACGGTAAAACCTGGCGGGCCGCGCGGTTGCGCGCGCCCATGGCATCCTGCCCTTCTCGATCCTCCCGCTGACCTGCCCCTAGTGGCGAGGAGCCGAAAATTTGCGCCCTTCCCGTGAGTGCCAGTGCATCAATATCCAGTCCACCGAGAACGGAACGCGAAATAAGCAGGAACACATTTCTGGCTGCTGCAGTGCTGGCATACAAAATGGAGCACCCCGGAAGATCCCTCTGTCACGCCAGCGCACCCGCTTTCCTATCATACAGGTGAAGTGCACTCACCCTTCTCACAGTAATCTCGCCTCGCGCAGAAAACAGATTCAGACAAAGATACCGCAGCACATGCCCAATTGGCCTCGCTGGTATGGTGTAATCGAGCAGGGACTAACGAATACACTTTGGGGATCTAGAGCCACGTTCGTTACAGAATAACGTTCCAGGACAATAGCAGGTTTCAACATGAGTCCTCCGATGGGAGGTATAACAGGGGCTTGGGGATCCGGGTACTGCTCAGTCTTACACCCCGATTTAAGGCTATCAGAGTCGCGCAGGATAATCAGCCAATGTGTTGAGAACACACGCCGAACCACGCACATAGCGCGCTCGCGACCGGGGCCAGAGTGGATCGCTCAATAGTCTTCGGAGCGCGCGAGTCGAGTGTGATCGGGACCACATTGATCGGGTTACCATCATGTCTCTATCATGTCAGATTCACCTGAGACCCCGAACAGCGAGCAATGAACTTCTCCGCACAATCCACACTTGTTATCCATGTAGGCGCCCCAGGGAAAAGAGAGAAAGATCGAGAGGGTGAGGCTTATCCTTTACACTGAACTAGTGGGTCCAACAGTAAAAGAAAGGCAGGAAGTGTTGCCTGCCACATAGGAAATTGCCACACATGCTTGCATTTACGCAGCTCTTCTCGAAATAAGAACGATGCCTGGCGCGGCGAGCGTGTCGGCAGCCCCGGCAGAGAGAAACTGTTATCGCGTTCGCGACACACAAACATCGAGGGCAGAGGTGCGTCGAATCGCTCCAGACCGCGCGTTTGTTCTGCCTGCCGCGAGCTTAAACCACCTTGAGCCCCGTTTTCGGTTCCGAATGACATCAAATAGCGCTCGGAGGCATGGGGCGCCTTTTTTTTTTCGTCGGAGCGGCCAAAACAGTGGCCGCCCGCCTGCCTCAAACGCCCAGACTGGGGTTGTGGCAACGCCGGGTTAGCGCATCAGGGCCGATAATGGCGGATGCAGCCTCATGCACGGGGATCACAGACCTGACCTCGTGCGCAGACGTAAGTATTGAATTGCGCGTCGGGCCTGCTGTCCAAAAGAGACCCGGTAAGCCAGATCCGAGGAGCGTCTTAAAAGAAGCGTGCCCTGGATACATCGTCCTCTACGGTTGAACACAGCGAAAAGCCTCGCAGCGAATCCATAATGACTATCTGGCCAGCAAGATCGCCCACCGCATTGCCCCGAATAGAGCCCCGGTGATCATAGCTTCACCCCTGCATATATAACAGGTACACGTCAAAAAGCATTGTTCACTCCGCCACGGCAGCCACTGGCGACGTTTAAAGTCTTTGGCGCGCCTCTGGCCCAAGAGAACCAACATTTTGCCTCAGTACTCACTAGGGCTTGGCATCTAGCCAAAGAACAGAGTACAATTTCGAGTATGTGCACTTGGAGTCATGGGCCCGCGCCTCAGTCCAAAGCCTTGCCGGGCGGCTTTTTTCGGCAAACCGTGGGTGACCGTGCCTTACTTTCCGCCAACTGGTCACCCAACCCCGTCATCGAGCAGAGGCGCGGAGCACTCCCAAGTGAGGAAGCAGGGCCCGAAGCCCAAACAGCATCTCTGGACACCTGGAAAGCTGAGAACATAGGGCAGGTTGAGAAATACCGCCGGGATAACCGGACATCGGCGGCAAAAAATCTGATACCGCATGGGAGCCAGTTCGGAAACAGTTGTCCGCCCTAACGAACATAGAGGAGCCTGGATAAGGCAGATCGGCATGGTCCGAAGTGACAATCCGGGCGGCGAGGTGCATTACGATAATTTCGTAACAACCCGTCCGTGCGCGCGAGCAGCACCTTCGCCGAGGCCCGGCTTTTACCAGCCCATCAACAAAAAAAGCCCAGAATAGGCCGACCAACCTCGAAGCCAAGGCCAGGGTGACGGGGGACGTTCCGGGCATACCAAGGCACTATGCAGGTGAGTGGCGGTGTGCGAGGGAGCAACGGAAAGAGAGAGCGCAAGCAGCAGAGCCGAAAACACTGCCGGACGCACTGAAATGGACGGGCTACAGGGAGACACTTTTCCCGAGGTGGTAATAAGACCACACTGCGGGCATGGATCCGGGGACGGGGCAGGGATCACACGAAAGGTTGTGGTCTTCTCAGGACGTGGTGTTGGTCTCACGGACCACACGGGAGAAGGTTATGCCGATCAACACAGATTCAACCTGCACGCGCGAGACCCCTCTGGTATGGTAGCTGTATTGATAGGCGTGCGAGGGCACACCTGGTGGCCGGGCCCGAGTTTGACATTGTGGCCCTTTCGACGGGCGATGGTCGCCAAACCACGGTGTTGGGGGCGTGGATCTGCCTCCGAGCCCTATGAGAGGTCGAAAAACGAAAGCTACAGCTTCGATACGGAAAGAGCAATGAGGTAGGGCGATTTGCCGACTAGATAACACGCGTGAAGCTTTTCGTCTAGAACCGCCAAGACCCCAGTTCGAGCGACGAACCACATGCCAACTATATGGGCCGCCCTTCCAGCAAAACCCCGGCTGGCTCCGGGCGACCACCGAGTATGCAAGCTCGCCTGCCACTGGGCCGGGCCCCTTCAGTGTTTGAAACTCAGCGGCAGGTACGGTCACGCGGCGCGGGTTCCTTAGCTGCTTGAAGGGAAAGGGTAAGTCCTCTGGGGCCGGCTCTATGTTAATCTCACATGGTCATTCATCGGCGCGGCGATGCGGCACGGGCGGGGAACTGCCGGGAGAGTACCCGGGCGTTTGAGCCCGGGCGGGCTCAACTTAAAGATCTGTGCGGAAGACCATAGCCTCACCGGCGCTCCTGCATGATCCGCACAAGGGCGCCTGCAAGGCGCGGCACCCTCACTCGGCCACCATGCGAAGATCTCGCGAGGCCCTGGCCTAGTCGGCGCGCGTACAGCGTGGCACCGGTGAGCCCTCACACCATGGGGCGGCGTCCGGTAGCGGCGAGAAGAACACCACAGATAGTCGCAATGCTCTTGACAGCTAGGCGAGATGATGATATGTCGAATTTCGGTATCGGGTACCGAAACAGCGAGTCTGACCCGCCGTCCGGTCGCTTTTGGCCCCAGGGCTTGACCAGCAGGGCTCAGATTCAATGGCACAACTGCTAAAATGCGGACGGAATAGAACTAGTTGCGGTTAACTGCTTCGAGATTTCCCGCGAGTACTCAGGCCAGCCAGAGGCGACGCTTATGCCCGCCCTCAGTTGGCGATCACCTCCACAGTCACGCCTGAGATAAGTGATGCGTCCATTCTGCAGCTGCCTGCGGGCGGCTCGTGATCGCAAGGCCGCTCTGACTCAAGCATGCAGGTTATTGAGAATCGCTCAGAGCGCACAGTCGCCTCCGTTGGGTGGGACTCTCATCAAAACAGACGCAAGCAAGGCTGTGCGATGGACCACAGTATCATGCAGCCCCAAAAGGTCCAGAGTCACCGCGTAAGACTACCGCGGGCGCCGCGTATGGGGAGGTGGGGGATCGCACACCCCCCGGCCGGGCGAAAATGCTCGCAGTCATCCGGGAGTTATTGCGCGGAGGGAAGACGCGCATTGCGCGCAGGCCTCGCCCGCATTCGTCTTCAGCCCACCAGATTTTGGCAGCAGCAGGGGACCCCGGCGGTTTGGTGGCGAAAGACCAAGAAGGACAGCTTAACGGCAAAGATACGGCCTTTCCCTCAAAGCGCCGTATCTAGCGGCCACGGCATCACACACAGGCCTGTGCACGAGCGACCAGCCGAATGGCAATGAAGGATCGAGGGCACGGCGAGCCTTCGAGCGCCGATGGTGTCGACGCACAGGACCACCGATGCTCAGTCGAGCGCGTGGCAAATCGTCCTCAGGCTTGTGATGTAGCTGATGGGGCAGAGGGAAAAGATCTCAGGGCAAGACGTCGGCAAAGAGCACAGCAGGACGGGAGTCTTCAAAGGGATGGTATAAACGCTCGTCGGCGGGCCTGGCGGTAGGCAGCGCTCGGGAACGCGCGGGGCTGGGCAGCACTGGCACGCTGCTCACGCCAAATGAGACGCAACATTGCAGAGAAGCCGCGAAGAGAGCCGCACGAGGGATCTAGACAGCAGAACATAGATCGGCGGAGCACGGGCTTGACGATCCGCCCAAGATTTGGAAGCGGTCCTGTGACGACGTTGTGCGAGCAACGTCAGGGCAGTGCGTGAGGAATATTGCTGCGTGCACTCTGGTTTTTGACAGAAAGATTCTGCCTTCCGACCGCGAACGGAGATCCGGATTCTCTATGTCGCTCTGGGCCGTAGTGTCAGATTCATTGCGTGTACGCCACGACTCAATGGCGAATAGGCGCGCTGATCTCGCGGTCTCGCGACGAGCGCGAGTGGATTGCCCGACACGACACTGCAGGTCTCGAGCTGGCCCGAAGTTCGTCGATTTACGACAGAGCCAAAAAGGCTCTCATGCATGAGCCACCGTGTCACGCGGCACCGCTGCCTCGAGGCGCTCGCCGTGCAACGGCATATGGCAAATGGCAGATCCCAAGTCCACGAAGAGGGCCCGTTTTAACTGGTGCATGAAGGTTTGGGTCTATTCCAAAACAGAGAGCGATACAGCGACTGAAACCACGACATCATCATTCGCCACGTGCGAGCGGTTTGGCAGGAACGCCGGGCGCGAAAACGACTGTCCCACGCGCGTCCCATCAACCCTGGCAATGGAACGTAAACTTTAAGTAAAAACGCATCTTAGACTGAAAATGCGGGAACACTGAGAGCATACGCCAAGCTGCTCGTGAGGCGAGCCTCAGTTACACATCCGCGCCGAGCACTACTCGAGCGCCGGCGATCCAGTCAAATCTTACCTTTCGCTTCAGCATGATTGAGCGAGTCAAAGCCGCTTCGATGATCACAGTGCGCCTGAGCCGGTAGAGGCTCGCGTCTGCCAGGGCCGGTCACGTAGTACTCTATTCAAGGCCCGGAGATGATCGTCTGAATCTAGTGACGAGCGCTTGCAGCAGTTGAAACCCGCAACTGCCTCTTGATACTCCGTTCTCGCGCGCAATAGCGCCCACCGTTAAAACGACGCGGGTACGATTAGCATAACCACACAGCGCCTACTCCGCGTGCGCCGAGAGGCTGAATAACCCAACTCGCGAGGAAAGCGTCTTAGCGTAGCACAGAAATTTGTAGATCAGCAACTTTCATGGGTTTCCCAATTACATGACGACAGGCGAGCGCTGGAAAAATTGATCACTGGTTCTCTTGGACACCAGGACGACGGCTGAAAGCTATTCATCAAAAACAAGCGCATTTGCGAGAAAGGAAAGTTTTTGAATGTCGTCATTGCGGATCCATTGAACCACTGTCGCCACTGTCGAATAACAGTAATCGCGATGTCGTAACATGCCAAAAAAATCATATGCGGTTACTGTGCTTAGTGACAACTCTGAGAGAGTGGTCGGGAAAAGGGATGTCCAGGGCTCTCCAGCCCGAGAATCAATGCGGCGGTCGCCAGAGAGGAGCTGGATTCTGCGCGGACATTACTTTTCGGTTCTATCCAAAACGATACAATCACACTCGAAATGACTTTGTATGACTTTAATGGTTTCCTGTTTCTGGATATTGCAGCTGTCGTGGGACAACATGTCTTATGGCTCCTCAACATCCAAGAGAATATGTCACGCGTCTTCTCAGCAAGCTACTCCGTATCCAATATGAGATTTGATAATCCGATGAGAATTGATCCCGTACAATAGTTTCGTCAATTCTGGTTAGGTCGTTATGCACAGTAGTGGGGCGGTAAGAAAGAAAGGGTCGGCGAGCCCAATAGGCTTCGCTGAGACTCTGCACAAGTGAAGGGACTATACGTGTGGAGACTCACACAGGTGTCAGTCCGGTCGGAAAGGACCACGGATTTAACGGGGCAGCCGCTGCATTGATGAGCTCGAGGGGATGTCTAGTTTTTGCCTCGCGTCTTGCAAACTGCTGGGTCTGCTCACGCGTAGAGAAATTGCCTTTGAAAGTCGAGCGGATTAATGCCGAACATGTCAGGGTCGCAATATTTCTCTTGTGACGACTGTGAATTCGAATCGACAACCTCTGAGAGATACGACACTGACACGCTCTCGAAGTGTTGCACATGGGTGAGTGGGAGAAAAAAATATTGGCAAACCTTCGCTCTCGTCCGGACCTCCAAGCAAGAACACCAGAGCCTGGGAGACTCGAGAGCCACTAAGCACAGAAGTTAAGTACAGGGAGACGCCACACACCGGGCTAGCGGGAGAGTACCATGGAATTGACGGCGGGCCATCGAGCCATTACCTAGCCCAAGTTCAGAAGTGTTTTATCGATTCTTTAATGCTAGAGCGCCCTCTGCACGCAAAGCCAAGCCAACGAAGGCGGCAAACGCAAGACCGCGGTCGAACGCGGAGGCATGTTCCAGGACGAGAAAGGTCGCATCCTCCGTGCTTTCGCTCCATCCGGAAATTCTCACTGGCTCTGCGGGCGCTGAGAGACCGAGTCACCGCACTAGGTCGTGCCATGATCCGACAAGTCCGATAACGGGCTATTGCGAGGGACCCCACGCGGCTGCCCCTTCTGAGAATGAGGTGGTCATAAACACGCAACCCCTTGCCCTGCGACGGCGTATTGATAAGGCGGCACCCGACGGTCTGTTACTCAAAAATCAGAACAGGGATTGCCTCAGAGGCGGCCACCACGCCAGCCTCGTGTTCGCGCGGACGGCGTGGCATTCCAGCGGAAATGGCAAGAGACAGCGCGCATGCATAATTCCCCCCAGTGCGTGTTGACCCCTCATTGATTCCAGCCCACTTCCGCAGAGGTCATAAAGCATGGCCCGATCTTAGCAGTCAGCCGAGCTGGCTAAGCGAAGCGGTGCAGGTACAATAATTGAGGCGCAGCTGGTGGGTCCACCACCGTTCCCGTCAACAGCCTGGGGAAGAGGTGCATCGATGAGGATGTCCCACGACGGTGGCCCACATGCATTTCCGCCGGTCAGACAGTCGCGTCCTGGTGGGTTGCCGGTTGGAGAGCACGAATATTCTCTTGCGGGGGCCACATAAATAGGAGAGTGTGGCCCGCCCCCGCTTTGTCTCGGTCCGTAGCACAGGCATGCGCAGGGACCGACACTCAGGGTTCAAATTGATGCCGGCGCTTGCACCGAGAGGATAAAAGCGACCACCTGTGGGCGGAAACTCTGTGCCCACGAGCCAGCGTCGTCCGATGTCGAAACGCGAAGAGAGCGGATAAATTACGCGCCCCCGTGCCTCGATCCGCACGAACCGAACCACATCGTGCCGCGGAACTTTGTCGACCTGAGCGCAGTACTTGTTGACGGCTGAGCCGATATGCAAACCTTGACGGGGGGTAATGATGGCTTCTCTCGAGAGCGTATCGGCACATCCTCGCAGGGGTGAGCTCTCGAGTGGATTCCATCGTCCAGCCTGGGACTCATACGACGATCTCGTGGCGAAATGGATGTAGCATAGTGAGTCTGTATGGACTGAGCAGCACAAAGTGCATCCGAACCCTTCCGCAAAAACACCGGCACCAACGAGTGGGTTGGGCAGGTTTGTAAGACCGAAGCAAGGACCGGGAGCATAAAGTTCCCGTAACTGCGCGCGACGGAAGACCCGGACAGGCCGTCGCGAAAGATCTGGCGAGCTGCATCAATGGTGCGCGGACGATAAGCAGCCAACTGACATCCGAGGTGCGTCGCGTCTTGCAAACCTAAGACCGGGTTCTCACTGTGAGCAGAACGACAGGCAACTCGGAACCCAGCTGAAGGAAAAATGAGGAACCTAGGCTCGACCACATGCCTTCGGTATGCAATCGCCACCAGGGCAGCATGCCAGGGGACGCAGCCCTATCATTTTCTAACGCCAGGCGTCTGCGATAAGCTTGCTCGCTGGCGGGCCCCACGCAGGATGGCGATCCTTCAATGATCGCACGAGGCTTCAAGTAGCGGTAGAAACCCCAAGGAAATGGGGGCCGCAAGAAAATCCCCGGCAACAGCCCGCTCCCTGCTGAGGGGCCTGGGTCCGTCGCGCCCCCAGGCTTTCCCCAAGTGGCAATAGAATTAAAAAAAACCAGTGCGATGAAAACCAAGGCCTTAATCGAAATAAATTGCAAAACTACCTCGGTTGAGAAAGGCTTGCGAAGGCCCGAAGTAGAGAATCGGGAAGAAGGCATTGCTTTCGTATCTCGCCCAGAACTCCTGGTCAACCACAAATCTGGGCGAAAGAAACGAGGGGGCCGGGACCGCCGAGATGTCACGCAACCTTGTCCGCAAGGCGCATCGTGGGTCACCGGGTCCAAGCAGGAAAGGCATTCAGGACGCCTCTCGGCCGCAAGTGCGATAGAATCTCGCGTTCAATCCTCGGGTGACATCTTGGCCATGGCAACACTCTCTGAATTCCCCGTGTAGGGGAGTAATCGATAGCGGGTAAAAACAATTGCTTAAAAAACTTGGGAATAGGGCCAATATGCGGGAATCGTTTTCGAGGCGAACGGATCCTACGGAGACGCACAGTGGTGGCATGATGCTGAATCCCAAGGCTTCAAGGCAAGTTCCGAAAATATCGATCGGTGTAGGCCCAAGAGGTACGACAAGTAAATCGGCAGGCATTGCGCCATTCCAAGAACAATTGGCGGGATGCGAACGGTGACTCATATATCCTTCCGCACGACATCCTGAGATTCAACCCCGGCAATTGAAAATCTAATATGGACAACTAACGGCGTTTTTCATCCAGGAGGTATATGGTATGGACGAGCCAAGCCGGGTATTGCGCACAGTAAGAGACGTGAGCCTTGAAATCGCCAGTCGATAATCCTACATGCTTTTCGGACACACGCTTGCGGCGCTCGCGAACGGATCGACGAGCGTGCAGCCCGAGCACTCCTTTGCGACAGTTCCTGGTGGGGCTGAACCGGCGCACTGTCGACAACGACAGAGGCGAACATCAAATCACGTAATGGCCCTTACCTCTAACCGTGACCCAGACCGGGAACGAGGATGGCAAACTCAGCCACGGCTCACAAAGGCCCCTCCTCCAGCGGAGTGATGCCACTGGTGGAGGTTGGGTTCCCCCAGTGCCGCTAATTGCGGGCGCTGACGCACAGCGGAAACGGAAGTCGCTGCATCGCCCAATGAGAGATGTGGCCAGGAAGGTCCCGCTCAGGTAAGATGGCGCAGAGGCTGAAACGATGGGAACCGCTTTTTTTTCCAGGGATGATGATGGGCGTTGGCATGACGACATACTAACACCATCGTCCTATGGGGCGAGTCGCACTCCGAGCTTGGCCTTTGCAATCCGAGAACGCGGTATGGCCGCACAGATCGGCTGAAGGTAACATGAGGCGATTCTCAATCGGATGCAAAGGCTCTGCCCTAACACACAAAGCATAAAGGGACATCGGTTCCGAGGAAAGAGACCTT
>Ga0163217_1048594_pt1 | contig 10689 bp, 4 predicted proteins | sample SynspAceP_FD_185933 | JGI IMG/M metagenome (GOLD analysis project Ga0163217, IMG submission 185933) | Saline lake microbial communities from Ace Lake in Antarctica - Synechococcus sp. Ace-P (PacBio error correction) | ecosystem: Environmental > Aquatic > Non-marine Saline and Alkaline > Saline ...
TTCATTCCACCACACACACCCCACCCACACAAAAAAAGGGGGGGAAGAAGAGAAAAACACAAATTTTTTTTTGGAAAAAAATGAATTTTTTAAAAAGTTTTTGAGTGCCACCCACCAAATCACGTGATACCGATATACAGCATTACCTGCAGGGCGAATACCCGACGTTAACTAGTCAGTTTTTCCCTTTAAAGAAAATCTGGACCATAGTAATTGAATATTACGCTTTTGGTTGTTTTTGGTAACGAAAGCTGATACTCGTTCACCTCTTGACAGTTTTCCTAATATATATGGCTAAGGCGGTTTAATGACCCCTTTTTTTTCCTGTTAACTTCACCCTTGCTAAATATACATCTACACAATATTTCTCGTTAACACGAACCTGCCGCTCCTAATCAAAACGTGAGTGCAAATAGAAAAGACGTCAACCTGAAATAAAGCTTTCACGCACCCTGGAGGACGACCGTAATAGCAAATGAAACTGACGATAAGACAGAGACCTATACTGCTTAGACAAATCATGCGATAACTAGAATCACCACTATGATATCGCGTCTCTCTAGTCCGTCCTAGTAGGTGGCCTCACGGGAAATATCACCCATTAGTACTCCAAAATAAGGTGGCTAGATATGCAAAGCAATGCCGATTCAGAAGCAGAAAGCAGCTACAACAATGTTATGAGCCAAGCACCCGGTTTTCTTTCTATTATTAACCGCACCACGTTACAAAGTAGTAGACGGGCCTTTTTTGACACGATATGCGACGTAAATACATTTAACCACCAAAATCTTTTTGGTTAATGATGGCATCGATACAAAGCAGTTTTATACCTGTTCTGGACGGTTGCACGAGATAATCGCAAGTCTGGCAAACGCTTCAAGACACGTACCAACTGGGACTCATGGATCAACGATTATAAACCTGTTTTGAATAGGTTGATCGACTGAATGGACGTTTCGATAACAACTGGTGCAATTTTTCTCTACTGTTCAATAAACCAGCAGCTTCATCGCACCTTTTGGCCATTCGATATGCGCACCCAATTGTATAACAAGCACGGTCCTAATAACTTAGGAACCTACTAGTACTTCCTAAAATTCGACCAGCAAAGATTAACTTTTTGACCTTCTGAGCTAGATCGCGCATAAGGACCCATTACTACCGCACCTACAGAATCTCGTTCTAGTTTTAATGCTATAGCGTACACCGATTACCAGAATCCCGAAGTCATTTCAAACCTTGCCCATTAACATCTAGCAAGGCCCAGAATAACGGATGAACCGTCATTACACCAACAATATAACCTTCGATTCGACTTCACTTACCTCTTTGAAACTGTCAATTCTTGTTTGAATAAGTTCTGCCAATTTCATGAATCATCTTGCAAGCTCTTTCCCGCTATGCTTGAACGCGTCTGCAGAAACGGTTTAAATTTTTACTTCGGAAGGAAAACCATCAATTATCTGTGTCACCGCTTTTATAACAGCTGCCGCAATCAAAGTGGGATTCACGCTAACAATTCAGCTTAACTTACTGCTATGTTGGGCGTTTTCTATATGCATTACCAAATAGAGTTGTTGTTCTTTAATAAGTTCGTCGCTGACACAACATCAAACGTCCTATTCTTGGTCTATACATCAAGATTTGAACGATTAAACACATGCAAACATCTCGGTAACACGTCAATACGTCCTGTTCTCTGGCCAAATTTGAATAAGTATCTTGACCCTGTTATGTGTCGAGTTGTTTCGCCACATACGGCCATTCAATATTCAGCCATTATCTGAGCAAACGACGCAACCGTCAATAACCCTTAATGGCTTTCGTCCTTTGCTACTTCAAGCGGCAAAACATCACATTCTGCAAGTGCTTACCTTTTAATTTGATCAAGGCAATATTTCAAACGCTGCTTTGGCATAAGGCGAGCGAAAGTTCTCATTTCAGACATAGCCAATGTACCCTTATAGTCAGCGGACAAGTTTTTCGACTATGTCACTCTTGAACGCGCTGCATTATAGTCAATTCACGTCTTAGAAATACGGTTTCAGATGCACCGGCAATCGCTAAAGATAGCGACTGTGCTTTACGCAAATTCTTCTTAACGCTATTACTTCTGGCTTCCAACCCAATATCCTTGCGCGATACAAATTTCGCCGTTCGAATGACCACGTTGCGTTTCCTTTCGTCAAACAATTTATTGCCCACGCTTTTGGGCCTGCTCAATAATGATTCCACGCGCATGCCGTATCTGGCTCTTTTTAACTGTTTCGGGTGAAGATCCGCTTTGTGCTGTGCCAGCTCGAGAATGTAAATCTTGTTCACCACTGTTCTGACTTCAGCTAAACCGTCGCATATGTGTTTCTGAGTTCCTTCAAGTAGCGCCCATAATGGGGGGCCATACAAACTCATGCCGAACTACACAAATGAAAAAATTGTCTATTAATCGCCAAGTGAGTGGCATTGATATAAAATCGCTTCTCCTAATTCGTTAATGGTATTTATGTCTTAATAACAGCAAACTTAGCAGCTTCACGAAACCCATAAGAAAAAGAGCGAATCACATCCGGCTAATCGCAATGGCGTCAAAAGACTCGCACGATAAACATTTTACTCTTGTAAAGTCAGTCTCTAGTTCTGTGTTGACGAGCAGCAGATTCAAGGAACTTGCCACGTAGTATATAGGCCAATCCGATTGCCGACCTAAGTGCACCATAGACCTAATTCAAAATGCCTACTGCGATACTAATAAAGTTTACCCTAAATTTCATAATTCCCCTTTGAGTTGAAGTTAAAGTAAGTTAAAAAAAAGTAAAACAAAAAAAACGTAATTAAGCTCGTGCCCCATTATCCCACATCAATTTGGGATGACTCCTTCATTTAAAATGATTTGCCCAATTCATGCTCTTCACTGCAAGACTTAAATTACACAATGGTAACATCATGAAATAAAGGCTTGCAGTGGAATGACTAATAAGTGAAACGCTGCCCATAAAAAAATGCAAGGTAATGCCAAAGACCAATAGTGCCAGCAATCAATATAAAATTACAGTTCAAACCCGCAATACAAATTACCGAAACAAACGCAATGATCAGAGAAAGATTCCGCGATTAACGATACACTCTAATATTAAAATTGAACCAATTACAACCAAGGCGTATTAAACGATGAGCCAATAAAGCTCTTCATGAAGCGCCAAACCTTGATTTTTATCGAATAAAAAATCATTAAAGCAAAACACCCTAGACGAAAAAGCAAAGTTCGATATTACGTCAGTAGTAGGTACTTACCTTCATGTAAACATGTTGATTGTCAGAGGCGATACCTCCATAGATTCACCACAATAATGGCGGGCAAGCTGTTGGTAAAAATCAACCGTGGTATCAAATCCATCAAGTCATTAGCAATCCCATACAAAGATGTTAAGGCCAATGGTTCTATTAAAGCACCTCTTGCGTATAACGTACTTTTTAAACGGTATCATCAAACTAAAATTTCACTACTAGCTCAACCAATGCTTGCATTTACCCTGCACACCTTTGTGCTTTTTTTGCTACCGCACTGAAACTTAATATAACCAAATCCCAATATCACCGACCAAGGCTAGCGTATCGATGTGAAAGTCCAAAACCTTCTCCCGACTCCGCATTGGTCAAGTGAATTTCTGATATAACCACTAATGGTTTTTCCGCCATTCCTGATTCTGCCATTTTTTCACTCCTTAAATTTTTAAGAGTTAAAAACCGTTTTTCATTCGCGTTGTAACGCTTAAGTTTAGCGCTATTTTAACGCGACTGATAAAATTATTAATCGGCCACTGCCCTATTAATAGTCTTGTATAAACTGATCCATTAGCGCCCAGCGATATCTAAATCCCGCCATCGAAAAACTGAAACAACGAATGGCAATAACAACATTTTTAAAATTTTACTGCCTTGTTAAAACTCCGCACTCTAGCTTGTTTTGCTACCCCTGCATTTTGAAGGTCAAATGGGCACGGAAAAAATGAAATTTAGTAATGATTACCTGTTAAAAGCCCCATAACCCGCTATAAACCGCCTATTTTCACCAATACAACTACTGCAAATAAAAAGGGCTACCATTATGCTACGAATAACTTTGATAAATGAGTACTTCCTAGCAAGTATCTTCCCTTCTAGTGAACCAAGCCTAACTGCCATTTGAGCACCTCTTAACGACTAAACTAAAACAAAAAGCGTCAAAAGTATACTTTAAGATGGCGCGCAACTTTACAACATCAAAGCAGTTTTGTTCGGCGTTCGTATAAACTAACAACTTCACCCTTATCTAGCTTAACAAACTTAAGCAGAAATTTTTTACTTAATATAGTCACATATTCCATCTAATTGACCCAAACTCGAAAAAATTATATGACCAGTTTCTTTCCTGGCATGTGAGCAATACTAACCGTGCACCGAGATTCTCAGAGGTTGATTTGTAAAACTCTGAACATTTGAATCAGGTTTCCAGATTGGCTCTTAAGGCTTTGCAGGTCTAACTACGCTTAAACGAGGACTGTTTCATATCCCTTACGTTAAACCCTTACAGAACGATTGTGCCCGCTTTCATTTTGTTGTCACCCTGGCACGTGATAGCATATGCCCGATGCGTGACCCATCTCAATGTCACATTCTCTAACAATATTTTAACATCTTCTGTTAAAGTATTTAAACGCAAAAGATAAGTCACATGGTGCGTGATTTACCTACTGCAGTAGCACTCTTGATGAGTTAAATCAAATTCAACCATAAAAGCGGTCTACGCTGTGGCCCCTCTTCCAATGCATTTAGAATGTCTTTTCACGTTGGATATTCTCAACAAAGCCAATGGCAACGGCAGCTTCGTCGAACGTCCCTTAACTAAACAAGTAAATATACATCAGCCGTGCTATTTGAATGCGCCCTAGCGACTCACCTGCAATAATCTTCATATTTTTTGCTCACTGATTTGGCTACCACAAAGGTTGATAATACCTTGCCACGAATAGAAGCGCTAAATCTTCTAAAAGCATCCGAAACTATATCTTTACGTGCTGAATATTACCAGGCTGCAAGAACTCTAACTGTATCTTACGCAATTCCGCCTCTAATTCAATAAGTCGTTGTGACCGATTGACGGTTTCACATTGCAATCAAGGCCTCGTCTTGGGTTACCCTAATCCCTCGTTTTTTAACCGACATAGATTCCTCTATTCCTATTTATTTACAACTAAGCAAGCTCAATTTAGCTCACTTATGTTGCAGTAACTTTACACGTACGAGAATTTCTCCAGCTAGGGCTAAATAAGCTTTTGCCCCTGTGATGATTTGTTCGTAATACATAGCTGGAGTACAAAAACTGGCGCCTCAGCTATCTACTTGCGCGAATAAAGTGCGGTAAACTTGCTCACCAAATGGCGTTTAAGTTGCTTCTAAACATCATTTAGCCAATCGATTTCGAGGATCATACATGTTTCGTAAAACACTCGATTTTAATTCAGGATAACTACATGACGTCCCAACTTTAATGTGTCCAATTAGGCGTTAACGCCTTCTAAATTGCTTAAATATTCAACATTGCCATACGCTAAGACTGAAATCAGCTGCGGCGCATCGCATATGACTGGAGTTATTAAAGAAGGGGGCCATCTATAAAAATATAATCATAATAGTGTTTTACACCGGTGCCAGCGGCAATTTTCTCAATCTGAACTTCTCGGCGACACTTCCAATTAATTTATTCTGCGGCAGTAATTCACTGTTGCCATCAATTAAATGATAATTACCACCGTGTCTCTTAATGACGACATCTCAATCGTGTTTCGCCCTTCAATCAAATAATTCATAACAGGTATTTCTACGCATATTTAAATCAACACCGCTACTTCATGGGCATTGCCTTTGTGATCTAAACAATAAGTAAACTTTGCGTTTGGGGTCGCCGCCCATGACCTGCAACATTGACAGCTGGTTGTGTTTAACCCACACCACCTTTTGATTAGCTATTGCGATAATTTACCCAATAATAGTTTCCAAATGCTTATTTTTGTCCATAATGCTAATTGATGGATTAAAAAATCGTGCTATTTCTTCGAATTTTATTATATCCGCTCACCTACTAAGTGGCACTTATTTAATACTCCACTAAATCAAATTATCACTATTGTCTTTAATTCATCTTCGGCAGTTGGCCCTTTAAGCGCCTAAAATATCCCTTGAATAATCTACCATAAATCTGACCACCAGTGGCAACATATTCTTTAATTAGCAAAAGCTCGACTGATCACCCCATCTAATTTTACCTTAGACTGTAATCTCTACTCGACTTTTGTACCGCTCTATATTGAAAGTTTAACTCATAGCAGCTTGTTTTCATAAGCGCACGCGTTACGCCAGACTATCCAGCAAGTACAAAAGTGTTTTAATCGGGACAGCATTATCCGCTATGTATCCCGGTAATCCTGACTGTTCCCACATCAATATAATATGTTTTGCTCAAAAATGGCGCCACTCAACAATCGAATCAACAATATGTTTATCAGCATTTGCTGAGGAACGTAAGAGGAGTTTGTAAGCTTATTCCAATTTATGCATCATTAAAACATAAGCAACTATTTTTTTCATATTGCCTCTGACTGGGTTTACATTCCACTGTCTTTAAACACTCTGTTAGCTGCCTCTATCTAATTGTTCTGCAAGGCTAAAACATTAGCAAAGATTCTATGTTTTGTTGTTAGCTGTTCCCGTACCAACAAGCCGTTTTTCCAAATAACTAGCAATAAAAAATACTCCGTCAGTGTTACACCAGAAATACTGCCCTCTCTTAACCGTGATAGTTTTCAGGACGAGTATTCTAATTTTGCTACCACCACATTACTTAAACCAGAGATCTGTTGATATTAAAATCAAAGGGGAATAAAAGTACTCTAATTGCGTAAGGTTAGCTATTCTTCTTTGACGCTCAAATTAACCACAATATTATTTGAATCAACTTGCTCTGTCGCTGAAACATTAAGCGATAACCGGCTACTAATATCAAATTTGGCATTAAACTGTTGAAAAGTCATCTTCTTCTGCGTTAATTAAAATCTTCAGCGTATTTTTCCTTGGTAAACTGGATTTTAAGCACTTTATGACTCCCAAACCGCAGCAGAGTGATGGATCCCAAGTAGATCTAAACGTGACCTCTAGCTCAATTGCTTCGATTATCGTCTAAACACTTGCCTAACCGAATATCGTCTACTAAACAATTAAACGACCGTAATGGCAATAAGCGCATATCAGCAATTATCTCAGTAGTAATAATCGATACTTTCAGACGCACTTGGTGAACAACGATATAGGTTTCTTAGTTCCCCAATGGTCGCTTTAGAGTCATCTAAATTAGAACTCGCTCATTACTTTCGATCTACTGACGTACACACATTTATGAGTCCTTACTTCTGCGCTGAATAAAGCCCATTAGGCCCCGCATGAGGCCCTTGAAGCGCAGCTTCTCATGCATTTGCGTAATTTGCCAGCAAAGAATAATCTACTAAAAACTTGGTTTCAAACTCTGTTTTTAAGATCCCGTGAATGTTCAAAGAAATATACTCGATCGCATAACCTCGGACGAATGATATTGGGGCATTTTCAAAGCCTTATTAATCGATCTCAACTAATTCATTGCACATCAAAAGTAAACTCGGTGAAATACCGTGGTAATATTTCAAATACTGTCCGCTAGACTTCAGTCAACAAAAATTTATGAATCTTATCACAAATCGATGAATTTTATCTCGATCAGCGGCAATAACGTGGACCAACACCTCAATTAACCCGGTATAGCATTAGTGAAACTCAAGTCCCCACGAATAACATTTCGTGAGTACGCTCGTAGTATGGTGATATAACAAGATATTGACGAGGCATATGCTGGTTTACTAAAAAAGAAAATATTGAATAGGGCCATCGCCTCGCTTGTTCCTGCAACCACAACCTGAAATCTAAGTTCTAGCATCCAAGCGAGCAGTGTTTCCGTTTTTTAACGATCAATCTAAAATCAAAGCTCTTAACGATCGCAGTGCGATCGAAGGTGACTCGCATGCTCTGCCACCTTGTAATTATTAAGCCATTATTAATGGTGCCAACCTAAAAATGTACCTACGGTAAGTACAACTGATAAGCTCTAATAACCCCATCTGGTTACTACACCAACAACTTCGTTATTTCAACAATAAGACATCACACACTTTGACAAAATAAAGGTGAGATTTGACCTGTTCTAATGTGTACGAATCGATTCCGGATATAAGCGCGATCAGCTTGTCACATGCTCTGACAGCAGGCTTTGCTAATAAGGTTCCTAATTGGATTCCCACTATGATCGTGCTAAGGCCATGCACCAGGTTTCGCCTAAGGCAATCTAATCTCTTTGACTAAATGGCCTTTTAACGATTCCAACCAATAGCTGGATTACGGACATCTGACCTAAGTTTCAATAGAAATGATTTTACAAAAAAGTGTGCACCCATACGCACTCAAGCTGCAAAGCCTTCGTGCCTGCGTGCCCCACTACAACGTAACTCAATGTTGCTGATAAAACATGGGTATGTCCTCTAATGATCTACACCCTAGTCAAAACGGCCGCGTATCTATACGCTTTGTCTTTTTGAAAAGCCTAAAATTTAATCAAATTTAAATTTAGAATCTGTGTAATCTTTAAGAATCAATTAATCTTACTTATTGTTACTACTAATTAAGTCAGCCTTTCTGTCGGATAAAGGCGTTTTTTATCTATCAAAATCAATTAGTTTGCATGACTGTTTAGGGCCTGCATACAGGCTGATCAAAGGTATATACTAGGGTGTAACCATGGTTTTAGCCCTAATGCACTCTTGTGGATAGTTTTAATAAAGTAGGATATAAACTGTTATTAAAGTAACAGACTTTTATACACACTTTTTTTAAAAGCATGATCTACACGTGAGTAAACCGTGATCCTGACATAGGCTGTAACAATACGTTTTTTGAATCGTTATTAGCTATGGGTTGGGGCCGCTCTAAGTTTTGGTGGAATAGAAATAAAGACGTGGTACATGACTGAAAAGATACATAAGCTTGATCTGAAAGAATCGAGCTAAATGTAATAGTCAACACATACCGTCAGTGAAAGGCAATTATCACCTACTGATTGGGTCTGTAACCCGTATACGGCCAGGTTAGACTCTACTTGCGTGGGAATAATTCTTTCGTCGACTTCGGTCCTGAAAAATTTCACTTATAAATTATCGTACTCTGATTGATTCAAAACAATAACCTACCTAAGTGCTTGTCCTAATTCAGTCCAAATTAAAGATAGTGATTAAAACAATTTTTTATGATTAGCTAAAACGTTTGACCTAATAAAATCCTAACCAACTTTGGGCATTTTCCTTAAGGCTTTTCATTGAACCACACTCATCGAGATAATAAGTCAATCATCTAATAAATTCTGGTAATCTCGATAATTTTTGGTCAACATTACCCTGGCAATGTGGTAGTCATAATAAAAAAAAGCGCATTCCAAATGCTAGACAATTGGCGAATATAAAACTGATAATCAAATTGTTTCGATAAGTCATGCCAAGGCACCCGCTGTGTGGTTAATTAACCTCGGGCCCATAAGCCGTAAAGATCATCAGTTGAACCACTTCTACCCAATTGATACGCGATGCGGCGATGAAGTGAGACCTAGCAAGTACCCGACCTTGCTTCTATGAACATCTTCAACCTGTCTTCACTAGAGAGGCAGAAGTCCATTCGAATTTAAGTGCCGAGGCGGGACCTTGGAGTGACTGGAGGTGGGGACGTGTTTTTTACTCGGGTGGGATGTAAGTCTAACAGATCGGTGCGTATAGCCGAGTCATATTCTGTGCTCAGAAGATTGGATGATCGGTCATACTATTATCTGTCACAGTTTACGGCCGAGTAATCTTTACCTAATTGTGTGAAATTTTATTTTAATAGTTCGCACTAGAAATCATTATCCAAGTTAATAAGGTGCTTAATAGTGGTTATTCAGCTTTTCTATACTAACTGTCTTTTTACTGGTATTTTTTCAACACTCTCGGGCTACATCGCCACTATCCCTGCCTTCCACTGGGACACAATTGCTGCCTACTTTGGTGACATTTTGAGACACCATAGCCGAAGCGTGCTTCAATTGGGAAATACAATTTTGTGTCCATTGGAAACTGGGGTAAAATGACTTCAGCCACTTACCAAAGAAAAATTCACCTAACTTTAATAGAACATCTTTGGTCGAGATACCCATTAGTTTAGCCAAATCACTTACAGAACGTTCTGGGGCTGGGCCACGCCATTGTGCATGCGGCCCACTCTAAATTACTTAGAAAATCATCTTTTTCATAACATCAGGGCACAAACTAATGTTTACCATTAAAACTATGGTTTAGTTTCAACCTCCGTTTCAAAGGTAACTAAACCAATATAAGAATTCTTTATTAGACTATAATCTCCTGCCCCCAAAGTAAACCTTTCCTCTTTGCATCCAATTAATAAGTTCTTATAAAATAAGTGGTAATGTTAACGTTTGCCTCTCACCAAATCGTTTTTTATTCCTAAAATATAATACTCTAGCATCATGCTTAAGCTGTTGCAAGACACTTTGTCACTTGGTTAATATCATTATGCCGGAATATTATTTTTCGC
>Ga0163217_1051345_pt1 | contig 10689 bp, 13 predicted proteins | sample SynspAceP_FD_185933 | JGI IMG/M metagenome (GOLD analysis project Ga0163217, IMG submission 185933) | Saline lake microbial communities from Ace Lake in Antarctica - Synechococcus sp. Ace-P (PacBio error correction) | ecosystem: Environmental > Aquatic > Non-marine Saline and Alkaline > Saline ...
AACCACAAAAGAGAGAGATCAGCCCAAATATTAATCGCCCATCAATCGCGGGCCCGGCCATCATTCGGGCGGGCCAACTGCAGGTAGATGAATCTTGACCGGTCGATCCTTGGCGGAAATCAATCGGCGTGAAGAAGAGACCCAAGACAGTCAACCAACCAGACAGAGGCCGAGGCGAACGCCACCCACGGCCAGGATCGCGGCGGAGGTGCGGCATGAAGCGACCGCGGATTGGCATATTCCAGATCGACAATGGCTGGACTAACTAAGGTGGCCACCCCCGGCCCCGCAATAACGGCGCAGGCCGCGGGGGCTAGCGCAGGTTGATACGGATTGCCCGCAGCCGCTGCAATGGCAGCTAGCGCGCATGCGCCAAGTCAGGCCCGACAGCAAATTGCGGAGCGGTCCCCAAAACTCGTCCATCATTCGCGCGGCGCACCCAACATGGCCCCGAAAATCAACGCGTCGGCAACATGGAGCGGCAACACGAGCAAGCGACCACAAAAGCCCACCGCGCTTTAACCCACGGTTTAGGCGCCGCGCGAATGCCGCGATCATCGCTGAGCGCCGGGGTGCCCAGCAGCAAGACAACAAACAGCCAGAGGTCGGCCCGGTCGCAATCAGCGCACGCCAAAGATCGGGGCGGCCACGGTTACGGCACCCGTGGTCAGCCAATGTCGCGCAAGGCCTTGGTCGCCACGACCCCTCCATCGCAGGGCGAGACCGCCAGCAAGTCCAGCGATCCGTCTCCCAATCGAGCTTCGGAACAACCGGTGTACGACAACAGGCACGCAAAAGTGACCAACCACAGATGCCCGGCGCGATCAGGCCCGCTAGGTCCGACTGCGGGCAACCGCCAAACGGCACCAGCGTCACGAGGATCAGAAAGAACGCGAGGCTCAGGCAAACCGCCGCCGCGCGCACCGCCAGGCCAGTCGGTCTTGAGCAAAGCCTGCATTAGAACCCCTCGCGAGGCAATGCAACGGTCTTAACTCGGCCTCGTAGTCGCGCGCGCACGACAGGGCGTCAGATCGAGCGTCTCAGCCCCCGCAAGGCAAGATCGATATGCGTCGCAACAGCGCCCGACCCACCCCCGCAGTGGCGCTGCAACCATGCCGCAAACAGGGCGTGTTCACATCATCAAAGGTTGACGGTCGGCTCGTCGAAACATAACAGATGGGCCGCCCGGTGACGCATCGCGCATGGCCCAAAGGCGCTTTTTGTCCGGCACTCAGGTCCTCGCTTTGCGGTCCAGAAACGGCTCCAGATCAAACCCACCAGCGCAGGCCCAATATATATTCGTCCCATATCGCTGCGGCCCAAAACGATAGGTTTATCGCGCACATCAACGCCAGTTTCAGCCGCCGTCGGCGTGACCTCAATAGCCCGCTTCGTCACCGGCATCTCGATCAGCGCGCCTCGCGCGTGCAATCAGCCAATGTGCGCAGAAGCGTCGTCTTGCCGAGCACGTTAGGGCCGCGCAATCCCGCGCTTGGCTGCGCTCAGCGCAAAAACTGACGCCTGCCAAAACAGGACTCCGCGCGATGGCAACAGATCAGAGACGCGCAAGTGCCAGGCGCTAACCTACGCAGAAGGGCCTGCCCACGCGCCGCCCCTCACCACACACGTTATAGGTCGCGACACGCCGCAGGGCAGGCCATGACTCACCCCCGATCCGGCTTCTTCCAGCTTCACCGGAACGCCCCCCCCCCCCCCCCCCCCCTTCAGGCGCATGGGCGGATCTCTGATCCCATCGACAAACAGCACATCCACGGGTCGCGACCGCCCAGCCAAGGCGTCGCAGAATTCAGCGACCCCGCCCAAGCCACACGATCCCGCAACACCAGAACAGCGCCCTTGCATGACGCTCGGCCGCCCACACTGAAAAACCCCGGTCCATAGCCTTGTGATCGGCGTTCCGCGTATGCTATAATTCCACTTCGTTTCAAACAGCAATGAGCTCCTTAACCAAATGGGCAAACTGACGATAACCGCGCCGCGATCAGGGCATAGCGACACGTCGATATAATGCCTAGCACGCGGGGCGAAACAACCGCCTTGAACCACAATTCAACAAGTCCAGCTCCGTTAAGGGATCCAGCAACACAGGCCCAGCCAGAATGGCTGCGCACTCAGCGCGCCTTGCACAGGCCCATAATCCGGGATCACGAATAGCGAGTTCAGCGTCCAGGCCAACACCAGCATACTAGCACGAATTTGTTGTGGCGCTGTCGGCCCGCCAAAGTCCGAAACAGGATCACAATTGGACGTTCAGCCCCGGTCGAGCTGCCATCGTGCCGGCCGCAAAACCCACAACGCCGTGGCAAGCGCATCCCCGGCGTGTGCTATAGCGCCTGCCCGACAGCAGCGCGGCGCAAAGGTCAGCCCAACGAATGATGGATGACAGCCCCAGCGCACAAGACCTCCTCCCGCGAAGGAGATCAGCAAGTAGATGCCCAAGGGCGCACGCCCAAGGTCGAGGTGATGATAAGCGCTGGCCGTGGCGTGTCGCGGCTCGGCCCAAGCGGACGGCGGCGAAAGACCGTAACAGCGACACCGCCGACAGGTGAAACGCGGAACACCACCAAGGGCGGCACAAAAAAGCCACGCCATCGGAAAACCCAGTGCCAACCAAACCCCGCGAAGCGTAGACCCACGCCGCCAGACAGGCCGCGCAAGATCACCAACCCCAGCCGGCATTGCAAGGCGCATAGCTTAGGGCTTCAGGCAATCTAACATCGCCAAATCTGGTTTGCCCTGGTTGGCAATCGGCTTGACCAGTCGCGCTTTCACGCCAAGGATCAAGACCACATTCTTGGGCACACAATAGACGGAGAGATACGTCCGACATCACGCCCCAATCGCAATCGCAAAAGAAAAGCCCCGGATCACAACTGCATTCGCCGCCAAAATCAAGCAGGGCAATCAGCGCCAGCAATGTGGTCCGCGAGGTCCATCAGGTCCGGCTGAGCGTCTCGTTGACTCGACTTGGTTCATTACATCGCGCAGGGGCAATTTCTTGAACTTGCGCGAGGTTCTCCGCAGGCGGTCGAGATCCACGTACCGTGTCCCGTTGATCGAGTAGCCGATGCTGGTCAGCAGGGCGCGATGGTCGCCAGATAAACCGGATTCTGAGCAGCGAGAATATCCCCGATGCGTCAGGATCACGTCATGAAACAGCGCCGCAATCGCGCCCACCGAGAACTGCCTTCCAAAGCGGCAGCCAGATATAAGAACAGGATCGGCCATGAGCGACGCTGCACCGCCAATCACTGCCCGTCCAAATCAACTCGCCCGAAAACTTGGGCCGAACGCTTTCCCACCCGAGAAACGTTCATCGCCGGCATCGTAGCGTTCAGGGCCAAACCTCAAGGGCTAAGATTACCTCAGGCGTGACGCTTTTCTTGGCCGTCTTGGGCTGATGCGGATCATCGCCACGTTGCGGCGCTCGCCGAAGGTCGGGTCAAAAGACCTCGGTGATCGACACATCGCCCAGCTCCAACCCTCAGGGCAGAAGCGCGGTAGGCTGGCAATATCGACGGGTTTGGCTGCTCTTCAGTCGGGATCGTGGTGCCGCGAGAAAGTCGCAATGCCCGAAATTCAGCCCCATGCCAGCCCAAAACGCGAGGCTGAAACACCGCGACGATAGACGCGCCCAGCGGTGACCTTCTGGAAGCGGAAAGAAATCGAAGTTGGTTCTTGGGGGACAAGACGCAAACGCATGGGATAACCTCGTGGTCCTTGGGTCGGCGACCGCTCGACCAGAAAAATGATTAACAGGCGCGTGGACATCGATCGCGGTTGAAGACGAGGTCATTGAATTGCCAATGCCAGCGTGATCGCAACGCCCCGCACGGACCAAGCCGGAGCGTGGAACAGGATCACGGCCAGATGATGTCGTTATATTGGCGTCGATGATGGCCGAGCAGGGGCGCGGTCATAGCCAGCTCAAATCGCGCGGGCGGGGCCTTTGGCGGTCTTAGTTCCTCTCGGATACGCTCGAACACCAGCATTGGGCGTCGAACCGCCATGCCGAGGTCAGCAGATGCCTGCAATGCCGGAAGCGTCAGGGTGCCACGATCAGGCTGAGCAGCCGAAGAATGAGTGCTACGTTTAGGATCAGCGCCACACCAAATCTGGCGACAAAACCCGAACAGCGGCATCACGACCAGAAACCCATATGGACCAACCAGGGCACATACTACGGCCCGCGACAAAACGGCGATGGCCGTGGCCACTCTTGCCCGCGTCAATGCTGTCTTGACCCAGCTCAGGCCAACGGTGCGGCTTCTTCAGTAGGTCACTCGCTCTGGCGGTGCTAGGCCGGTGACGCCGTCGAACGCTGCGACACTGCAGCACGAAAGAGCGGTCGTGTCTCCTCGACGAACGAATGACCGCGAGTGATATGACCTGCTCAGGCCGCCACAGGAGATACGGCAACGAGGTGGGATTGCGGAGGGTGGCGCGTGACGACCAGTCGTTACGTGCGGCACCACGGCGAGAAGCGACACGCAGCCGTGTATTCCTCACGACAGCGTGAGTATCGCGCCGACATATCTGGGGGGCTGGCGGTCTGTCTATATGGGTCTGTCGGTATTGGCTCCTGTTCGGGTTGTTTCGCTAATGTGGCGTGGAATCGCGTGAACGTTGAGAACTCATGCTTCCGGGCATGATCAAGACTGAGTTCGTGCGATGGGCACTCGCTGAGGGCTTCCGGGGCATGCTCTGAGGCATCGTGTCTGTATCTCATTGAGGTCTCATGAGAGCGTCGGACGCAATGTGCTGTGCTGGCGTCGCGTTACCGAGAAAACAGAAGCACGTAAACCGCCTGCCGCCGCCGCGGCGATTGTAGCTGAGCTATGAGCAGCGGCGGTGGCCATGCTTGAGGCTGCATAACTTATATAGATATCGACGAACAGTGTCACCCGGTCGACTGTGCTTTATGGAGCGCACCTTAGCAGACTCGTCTGTTGCGCTGCGGCTCCCGGCGAGGCGAGTCCTGGCATTCATTATGCGTGCCGTCACTACACGGCACTGAGAGGCTCATCTTGCGGGTGTGCATCATAGATCAGCTCGTCTTCCAAACCACTCGGGCGGACCGATCTCCCGTGGCACGTCTGCTGGGTATCTAAGATCATTTTCTCCGTGCCTGACGTCTGGATCTCGTCGAGCACTCCGCACGAGCGATGCCCCATCGCGAGTGCTATATCGATCTCGCGAACTAGATCTGCAAGGTCTTGCGTCTGTCTCATCGGTCGCGAATCATCGTACAGCTTCCGCGCGTTCGTGTCCTCGACAATTGCCACACGAGAGAGTCGTACGCCGTCGACACGGACATACGCGCTCATCGTCCGCGCGAGCGAGCTCGTAAGTCACAGGTTATTAGATTGCATCGGCTGGGAGCAACTAGCCCAGAACTGGAGCGAGCGCGCGTGGCGAGACTTTCTCGGCGGACCCGATCCGGACTGAGAGCACAAGGAGGCCTAGACCGACGCACGGAGACCTGCAACTGCGCCGCAGGGCTACCTCGACGCGCGCGTGAGTGGCTGCTTAACGAGTATGCGTTCGCATGGGTGCGCGCGAGGCAGGCATCGCGGACGCTGGGCACCGAGAGGTTGTCTCATTGCGCGAGATATCACGCGACCCTTGTTAGTGCGAGGCCGCACTCTCCGCGCACACAGCAGATTGCGCGCACCGGCAGAATCGAAGCGCGAGAGTCACGAGACGCCACAGAGCAAAGCGTCCGGCCAAAGCGCCAACTCATCAGACTCTTCGGCGGGCGCAAGCACGTTCTCGACCATCATGAGACGCATCATTGTGCAACATCGAACGACTGTAGAGAGGTATTGAGGCATCGCAAGACAGACGCCAGAAGCACATGCGACAACGCATGGAGCGATTACAACGCCAGCACGGTTGGAATGCTCGTGGAAGCTCTCTAGTCGGAACAGTACAATGCAGCGAACACTGCACGATTACGAGCGATTGTGATAACTGTCGTGACGCACTGATCTACGTGTGACGAGCGTCTGCGCGCCAATCTGTGTTGCAGGGCACTCCGTGCATCGCTGGCTGCGAAATAGACGAGAGAAATAATAAAACGCCTCTGACTGCGTTTGATCTCTACCTGCGAGCGTATCTGCTCCAGGTCTGTTGATCTGCGGCAGAGCCTGTTCGCCTCGATAAAGCCCAGTCTCCTGCGAGTCCACGACTGGATCGCTGCGCGCTGCGTGCGAGAGCTCTCGAGACATGCAGCGAGCAATCGGTTGCTGTCAGTGCTGGCTGCGCTAGGGTGCGGAGTCGACGTGATGTAATATCAGATGCACGTGAAGCACTCAACTCAGCGCGACAAAGTTACGTCAAAGCTGCTATAGGGTCTGCGATGCATCTCGAGTTGGATGTCTGGGCGCCAGCGAGGGGCCGGAAATGGGGATTCGCGACTGGCAACACATCCCTGCATGACGCGTGGATCGCAGGGCTGCAAACGCAGCGGGTCGAGAATGTTATTCTTCGAGTACGCAGTACGGCGGCTCGGAGGGACACCTGCCGAGAGCTCAGAGAAAGGACTATGGGGCCGAAAGCAGAGCAGTGATAGAGCTAAGTTGCTGCCCGTTCGGAATCGAGAACTCTCACGACGGTCGCGCTGAGTGCACTTGCAGAATTCGGGTACGATCGGATGAAAGAGCGTGGACAGTGCGTTTGCTTGAGACGTACTGATTGGACACCTGCTGACTTTGGCGTCGGAGAAATGTTGATCCACGAGTAGCTGTTGAGAGTGACCTAGGTTAGGGCGCATTGCCGGGGAGGCGGCAAAAGCACGAGAGAGCGAGAATACACAGCGCGCTGACCGTCTCCCGCGTCGCCCATCTGTGCTGGGCAGTCATGAGCGTTGCGGAATATTGGCGATAGTCGCGTTTGGTGGTCGGGCCTGGTGTAATGCGCGTAACGGTAAGCACTCTCTGTCGTCGCATAGAGGCGCTTCTGTACGTCGACTGATCGAAATGCGCGACGCAACATAGAGTGGCGATAACTGGTGAGCAGGCGTGTAGAGCTCCACGAGAGCGTGGCGAGGTCGCGCAGACATGCGCGAGTGGGCTTGGGTATTTTCGTGAACGGCCGGTGTTTTTGGAGCCCTCCTGTTTTGGCTGTGGCGTGGTCTCAGCGGTAACCGTGCGGCGGTGGGCGGGGAGCGACGATCGCATAGATTCGACCGGACTCTGCGTGCGAGCGAACCTTAGAGTGCACTCAAGCCTGCTGCGTTGTGCTGATGGATCCCGCCGTTTCTGGCAACGCCGTCGCATAAGTGCGATCAGCTCACATTGTTCAAGTATATACGACGGAAGGACTGTATGGCGGATACAACGAGAGCGCGCTCTGCAACTGTCGGAAGCGCTTGGCCACACCGAGCTGCAGGTCACGGGGAGACGCCCCCGATCGAGCTCGCACGTAACTCTTGATCGGGAGTGCTAGGCGCGCTCTGTCAGCGGCATGCGATAGCCCCTTGGAGGTGCCGAATCTCCTCTGAGCGCAGGCGCATGTTTGAGGTTCGTCTATCGTCTGGGCGGCTGACAACTATAAGTTCAAAGGCAGAAGGGGGTTCTGACGACTTTCGCCCGCAGGATGCTGTGACTGAGCGCGAGGCAAGGCTACTGCCGATAACACGCGCGCAAGATCCTTTCGCCATCGCCTGGTTCTGGCTAGAGATGCACGCGAGACCGCTCGCACATAGGCCAAGCCGACTGGGCTTGCGACATCCGGGATAAATGTGAATAGTACAACAGCTGTCGAGTTCATGACGGGGGCGACAGCGCCAAACATCGAGAAGCCTTGCACAGGCCGTGTTGCGGACATTGAACCACGATCTATTGCAAGAGATTGAACCTATAGACCTGGACCATGCCACAAGAGCCGTCGCTGCCAGATGCCTCTCGAGCAGCATTTACGAGCTGTCGCAATCTCTGTGACACTTCGGAGAATGCTGCACGGATGTTCAAGGTTGCGGCCGGGATCGAATGCGAGAACCTGGAGAGCATATGGCCGAGTATTGAAGTGATCGGCGCCACCGAGCGCTTGCCCAGGGCACGTATAGATCGAAAGCGAGTGGCGAACCTCCGTCATGGCCGCGCAGCGAACTGCGACGAGCGGGGTCGTACATCCGAGCGCGAGCGCTAGATCGCGAATGGGAGCGAGAGTTCTAATTCGGTGAGAGAAATGGAGGAGGTGACGACCTCTCGGGGAGCACAGACTCAGAGACGCGCGGAACCTACAGCACGGTCTTAGTGCGAGAATGCAAGGGGGTGTAACTTCACACAGGTGGGCGCCGCGAGGTCAATGCAAGGCGCTGTTCTGGTGTTTTTGCCGGCGATCGCGATGAGTGGCTTGGGGCGGGTCGATCCTCTGCGTGCATGCCTGAGACTGCGCATGGTGGTCGAACTCCGCGCGGTGGCGACACGATGCCGGTGGAGATGTGTGGCGCGAGACTCGAGACGGGGCGCAGAATGGAGGGGCGGACTCAGCGGGGCGAGATGGAGGGGGCGGACCATCAGCGGGGCGCAAATGGAGGGGGCGAACCTGTCTTTTCCGGGGCGCAGATGAAAGGGGGGCGGACTCAGCTTGGCGGAGATGAAGGGGGCGGACCCCGCGGGGCGCAGATGGAGGGGGCGGACCTCAGCGGGGCGCAGATCGACCAGTTCCACGAGGGCAACGAAAGTCACATTTAGGGGGGCGTGGCGTTGCCCGAGTGGACTGGTCGTCCGCCGATCTGTTCCAACCGCGCACAGTCGCCGCGCTGTTTGGGGATGCTCGGTTAAAATTGCTTTGAGACCCCGGAGTGGGTGGCCGGATGTTTCACAAATTGGACTTCAGTCTATTCGGTCGCTGGCATATCGAGTTCACCCAACTGGCAAACCAACCCCCGACACCTATCGAATTGGTCCCAACGCCGGCCACATTATACGCCGAGGGCGAGATGCACGAAGCCAGACCCGCCCCCGAGTATGACCCGTAGCGCGAGGGACAGTAAAAATGGCAGGCAGATTGCCCGCCCTACAGGAACCAGCCTTACAATTGGAAGCGCCGTCATCCTCGGGCTGGACCCGAGACCTTCCGCTCCAGAGATCCCGGTCAACCGGGGATGACGCAATACTCTCTTTCGAGCAACTTGCCGCCCACGCCAGCCTTCCCCTCGCCTGAAAAACCGGCATATCCGCCCCAACCAACGCACCGCTGGAGCGCACTCATCACGACATCAAGCCATCCGCGACACCCCCACCGCCCTTCGGACGCCCGCTGGCCCGCCGGGGGGTGCCGGGGCCTCGGCCCCGATCCTCTTGCGCCTCGTACGCCAACCGCCCGCGCCAAGATGCCTTGGCCGCCGAGAACCGCGCAGGCCGACCAAAAACGCGCCTCCAAACTCGTGGCAAAGCCAAAGCAGCGGCGACGAGGCGGAAATTTGAGCGTCTGCGCGCGCCCCTGGTTGGTCGAAGAAGGCCGAGATTGCGCGCTTGAACGACGAGGCAAAAGCGCCTCGACCCAAGAGTGACGACTGCTTATGGCCTGGCGAACCTGCCCGCACGCGATGTGCGGACGGGGCGGAATGAGGATGATAACGTCGGAGTCAAGCGCTGGGGGCACGCCGCCTGCCTACGACTTCGGGCGCCGCTAGAGCATTTTGAGTTGAGCGCGCAAAAGGGCCTGACTTCGCAACGCTCCAAACTCAGCGGCCGCGCCTTTGGACCTGCGCGGGGCTATGGCGCGGCTGCACCGGCCGCTGGCGCAGTTTATGCTGGAAGTGCACGTCGATAACGCACGGCCCTTGTCGAATGATTAACAGCGGTGCTGTGCGCGACGAAGGGATGTACTGGCACCAAAACCAGTTGCCCAAATTTGCCGAGGACAGCTACCGCAACGACCATGGTTGGTGGCTGATCCCGACCTCGGAGGTGAACGCCTGACCAACACGGTCGCGGGCGAGGTGCTGAGCGCGCGATCCTGCGATCTGCCATGACCGCGCACACGCTCTGCTTTTTCGGTCCGAGGCGGGCAGTGCTGGCAAGGATACGTCGGGCATGCTGCGCAGCACCAGTTTTGAGAAGGTGGAAATGGTTCCTCGATCACCACCTGACGATAGCATGGCCGAGCACGCGCGATGACGGCGCGGGCCGAGGCTGTGCGGAGGCCGCTGGGTCTGGCCTACCGACGGTGGTTTTGTGACGGTGAATCTGGGCCTTTGGGCGATCAAGACGCATGACATCGAGCTGGTTCCGGGCAGAACGCCTACCGCGAGATTAAGCTCCGTTCGGTCCTGCGGGGAGTTTCCAAGGCCGCCGCATGAAATCGCGCGGTCAAGCCGAGGGCGCGCAAGCCGAGTTTGTGCATACCCTGAACGGGTACGCGGCGTTGCTGTGGGGCGTTGCCCTTAGCGGGTGTGGAGAATGGACAGAAGGCGATGGGTCGGTTTACGTTGCCCGAGGTGCTACACCCGTAATCTGGGCGCCAAGCACCCGCGTGACGCTGAGGGTGTGTTGGCCTGAGCTGCGTAGTCCGCCGTAGCTAGGCCCATATAAGAAAGGACGTGCCCATGAAGAATCGCCAATTCAAATATCAACGGGATCAAGGCGATTGAGGCGCTGCGAATGGCTGGACGCGTTCCAACCCGATGTCGCCGTGCTGCAAGAGATCAAGTCGGTC